>Ga0326511_10000496_pt1 | contig 34546 bp, 29 predicted proteins | sample 0_2496_0518_D_FD_203701 | JGI IMG/M metagenome (GOLD analysis project Ga0326511, IMG submission 203701) | Bovine rumen microbial communities from UC Davis, California, United States - 0_2496_0518 | ecosystem: Host-associated > Mammals > Digestive system > Stomach > Rumen | place: USA...
AAAGCCGAGCGCGTGAGCAAAATTATTCATATTATTCACATTCGTTTCTTAATAAATAATTAAGTTGAAATTAGGAGAATTCGTTTCTTAAGAAAAGGGGCGTATAAATATTCATTTTGAAATTTTAATTAGAAAAATTAAGGTCAATTAGGATAATTCGTTTCTTAAAAATAACAATATTTTCGTGTTCGTGACGCGGCCGCCGGAAAAGGTGACCTTTACGTTTCTAAAGGTGACCTTTAGCGACGAGAAGATGACCTTTACGATTCTAAAGGTGACCTTTAGCGGGCTAAAGGTGGTCTTTTCGTACATAAAAATGCACATAATTATGCATTGTGTGCCGTTCGTTAAACAACCCTAAAATTTGACCAAGTTCGTGTTAAAAAGTTGGAGCGTGTTACAATTATTTGTATCTTTGCACATTATTGGTTAAACTTAATAAAAAGAGCATGAACATGAAGAACTATCTATTACCCCTAGCAGTTGCTTTTGGTATCATGGCCTTTACGGCTTGTACCAACGACATGGATATGCCGTCGTACGAAGAGGTCCAGAAGCAGAATTTCACCACGAATTTCGTGGCTAAGTACGGTACGATCTCGCCCACCCAGAAGTGGGACTTCACCACTGGTGACCGCCAGCTGTCTACCCGTGGTTTCACGACCATCAACACGGTGCTTCTGGAGAACGGCATCGACTTCGGTGACGTGTCGCAGATCAAGTCAACGGTTAAGGACTCCCGTTGGCTGCACTCTGAGATCCAGATTCCCGGCGGCGTCACCAAGAACGGCGCCCTGCTCGACGCGATGGTCAAGGCCCTGCCTGAGGCAAAGCCAAAGACCGGCAAGCCCGCCGTGCTGGTTGCTCCGTCGAACGGTTTCTACATCTTCCCCTTCTTCAGCGGCGGCTGCCTGACCTACGACCTGAAGGTGAAGGTAGGCGACCAGGACCCCGTCACGGTGTTCACGAAGGACTGGATCAACTTCCAGACCGTCAACGGCATGGCGAAGGATAACGTCTATGCCCAGGGCGGAACCGTCAACATGCGTGGCATCTATATCGAGGCTCCCGTAGGCACGCTCGTTGAGATTTACATCGACAACATCGCCTGCCACACAGAGGCTGCCGGTACCAATGCCTACAACAAGGCCTTCCCCGCACCGGCTGACGTCGCTGGCACCACCAACGGCCGCGCCATCTATGTGGACGTTGACGACGACGTGATGCCCGAGCTTGACGGCATCGAGCTGAAGGAGAACGCCGTCGTGAAGTACATCGGCATCGAGGACATCGGTACAAACAGACCTCTCGGCTTCAGCGGCGACAGCGACTTCAACGACGTCGTGCTGGCCGTCGTGGGTAATCCCGACGTGCCCCAGGAGAAGATCATCACCGAGGACGAGTACGAGGTGAAGACCTGCCGTCCCAAGCGCTACATGATTGAGGACCTGGGTGCCACGGACGACTTCGACTTCAACGATGTCGTGGTGGACGTCGAGGAGTACACCGTCGAGAAGCACAAGGTGGTCCGCGAGAACGGCAAGATCAAGTCCGACGAGATCATCAGCACCGAGAGGAGCACCAGCAAGGCCTTGATTCGTGCCATGGGCGGTACCATCGACTTCGAGCTGACCGTTGGTGACACGAAGTGGGTGAAGAGCGAGAACGGCTTCAACGTGAAGACGATGTACAACACCCAGGGTAATATTAACTACGACAAGGTGCTTGCCGAGTTTGATGTCGAAGGCTGGGAGTACGACCTCAACAACGTGTCGATTGCCGTCAACGGCAAGGACGGCAAGATGTTCACCGTCAAGTTCCCGAAGGCCGGCGAGGCCCCGATGATGATTGCCGTCGACCCCTCGCAGAAGTGGATGGGCGAGCGTATCAGCGTGCCTAAGGACTGGTTCTATACTGTGGACGAGTAACGGCTGAGCCCGGACGCCAATCCGGGGGGGGCGTGTCACATCACACGCTGAGCTGAAGAGGCTGTGTCATCATTCACAACAACGGATTTCACGGATTAATCGGATTGTCTAAGTTGCTGATCATCAGTAGGGCTTAAATCCGATTAATCCGTGAAATCCGTTGTTTTTATATTAATACTTGTTTTTTGATACACCATCTTTTCCATATCTCTTATCTCATATCTCTTTTGTTTTTGTGCCATTTTCTTTCGACCGTTCACAACGGGACGGTTTTTCTTGCGATGATCCTTGGCCTTTAGCCGGAATTGTAGTAATTTTGCGGCCAGAATATCAAAACCAAAGACCTAAACAACATGAAACAATCGCTATTCACACTCTTCGTGGTACTGCTCGCCGTGCTACAGGTCAACGCCTACAAGAAGGACGAGAAAGTGTACGTCAAAGTCAACAACAAGGATCGCAACATCGTCGTCTTCACACCCAACAAGATGGAGGAGAATATGCCGCTGTTCATCGTCACCCACGGCATGAACCAAAATCCTGAGTACCAGTACGGTTCCGACAAGATGTACGAGATGATCGACACGGCGAAGTTCGTCGTCGCCTACCTGCGCAGCGACGGCAACACGTGGGACTGCTGGGGCACGAACGACCAGACCTTCGTCACCAAGGCCATCGACGAGATGTACACGCGCTACGGCATCGACAAGGACCGCGTCTACTGGACGGGCTTCTCGATGGGCTCGATGCTGCTGCACAGTAGTATCGGCAACATGCAGAACAAGATAGCCGCCTTCGCACCGACGAGCGGCATCATGCAGAACTCTACGCCGTGGAACAACTGCAAGAAGCCTGTGAACCTGCTCGAGGTCATTGCCTACGGCGACAGCACGTTCAAATACAAGGAATACAACATCCACAGCTACATAGAGAACTATGCCAAGCACGACAAACACACGCGTTACAGCAAGACCATCGGCTACAAGGCAAAGAGTAGCAACTGGCAGGATGGCGACCTGGAGAAGTGGACCGGCGGCCCCAACGGCGGCGAGGTGTGGCTCTTCTCCTACAACAGCGGCGGCCACTGGCCCTCGGACCAGAATCGCTTCCTCATCTGGAACTTCTGCAAGCGCTTCACGCTGAACCAGCCGACGGCGAGGATCAGCGTGCCCGACGGCGAGACGACCCACGTCTGCATGGCGCCGAAGGGCTCGTTCCAGTTCCCTGATATCACGATGACCGCCACGGCGAAGGCGGCCCTCACCACCGGTAAGATTGAGAAGGTGGCGTTCTACGACGGCAGTACGCTGGTCGACACGAAGACGGAGGCACCCTACGAGGCCGTGGTGACCGCGCCGAAAGCGGGCACCCACACCCTGCGCGTGGAGGCCACCGACGACAAGGGCAAGACGGGCGAGTACTCGTGTACGGTGAACTATACGGAGTCGGCCAGTTCCTACAACTTCTACACCCGCTTCAGGTCCGAGAACATCGTGCCCCAGGACTGGTACGTCAGCAGCGGCTCGACGAAGCGCATAGGCGGTGGGCTGGCCTTCACCAGCGGCAACAGGACGCTGCGCTTCACCAACGGCACCCGCGCCTTTGAGTACGGCCTGCTCGTACAGAACGCCCAGGGTAAGGAGAAAGTCGCCTGGGCGAAGTTCGGCGACCCGAAGGGCCGCTCGACGCTGACGCTGAACTACGGCCACTACGCCCTGAAGTTCAAGATTTGCAGCTGGAACCAGCCGACGCCGAAGCCCGTCACCATCGCCATCGAGAAAGTCGACGGCACAGAGGTGGCGTCGATGGTCTACACGCCCACGGCAAACATCGGCAACAACGTGGCCAACAAGTTCTCGTCGAGCCTGGCCACCTTCGAGTTTGACATCCCGGAGACGGGCAACTACGTCCTCGTCTTCTATGCCGACGCGGCGAAGAATGCCGACTTCGTGCTGGGTCAGGTGAACCTCCAGGCCAAGAGCTTCACGACGGGAGTCGTTCCAATTGATTATGGAAAATGGATAATGGATAATGAGACTGGCGCGTGGTATACGGTGGATGGCGTGAAGCTCAACGGTAAGCCGATGCGCAAGGGTGTCTATATCTTCAATGGAAAAAAGGTTGTGATGAAGTGACTCTGCGTGAGAACAGATACCACCCGTAGGTCAGGTGCGACCGAAGAGCCATTTCTTGAAGAAGGGGCTGATGCGCAGGATGTTCGACGTGATGATGGTGAAGCCGATGATGATCAGTCCGAGGAAGACCGACAGCACGACGTCGAGGACAAAGTTGTGCGGATAGCTCTTGAAGAACGCTCCCACCGCCGGCAGGTCGGGCAGGAAGAGGAAGTGTATGAGGTAGATGTCGAGCGTGCGCCGTCCGATGTATTGCAAGGATGCGCCTATGGGTGACAGCTTCGTGAAATACTGTTTGTAGTGTCGGAAGTACATGAAGACGATGGTGAGCAGTCCGAAGCGTGAGACGGTGAGTGGTATGACGGCCCAGGTCATGCGCATGGTGCGCCACTTGAGTGCGTCGATCGTCGCGAAGACGACGATGGTGACGACGAGCGGGAAGAACCACGGGCTGTCGAACAACTTCTGGGCGCGGTTCCAGTAGCGGTGGACGATGTTGCCATAGAGGAAGAAGGGGAAGTAGAGCAGCAGCTGCACAAGGCTGCTGTCCTTGAGGAAGAGGCAGAGGTCTGTCTTTTGCCCCTTAAAGCCCGCCGCCCACGAGAAGTACTTGGGCTGGTAGTTCGTCTCGTAGAAGAAGAGCGAGACGATGAACAGCAGCGTGATGGGTATCCACGAGCGTATCTTGAACTTGCTCTCGAGGTATGAGAACAGGTAGTAGACGATGAACATATAGAGCAGCACGATGGTGAACCAGTAGCCACCCTTCGTGGGGGAGTGGAAGCTGTTCTCGACGGAAGGGAGGAACTCCTTGTGCATGATGGACATGGCGAGGAAGAAGAACACGATAGTGGGAATGACCTGTACGCGCAGCTTCTTCGTGATGAGTGCGCCGAGGTTGCGCAGGTCCCATATCTGTGACGCCTTGTAGGCGAGGAATCCGCTGACGAAGAAGAACAGCGGCATCCGGAACAGTACGAGGAAGGGAATGGCCGACGAGTGTCGCCACTGCTCGCCGAAGCCGATGCCGGCCACATGGTTGGCAACGACCATGATCATGGTAAATCCCCTGAGTGCGTCAAGCCACTCGAGTCGCGGTTTCTTCTGAACGTTTGTCTCCATGTTTTCCTATATTTGCGGCAAAGATACGAAAAAATTCTTGTTTTCCGCCAATTTCCGTATAAAAACGTTACTATTGACCCTATTTTCTTGGCTAATCCGCAAAAAACGCGTAACTTTGCAAACAATTATCGTATTGCAAACAGAACAAATCATGGAGAAGGAAAAGATAGTGTATGTAGGCATGAGTGCCGACATCATACACCCCGGTCACCTGAACATCCTGCACGAGGCCCAGAAGTACGGCCGCGTCATTGTGGGCGTGCTGACCGACGCCGCCATCGCCAGCTACAAGCGTCTGCCCTACCTGAACTACGAGCAGCGGTCGCTGATAGTGAGCGACCTGAAAGGCGTGTCGGAGGTGGTGCCGCAGACGACGCTCGACTACCGTCCCAACCTGGAGCGCCTGCGTCCCGACTACGTGGTGCATGGCGACGACTGGAAGCAGGGCGTGCAGGCAAAGACGCGCCAACAGATCATCGACAAGCTGGCGGAGTGGGGCGGACAGGTGATAGACGTGCCCTACACCAAGGGCATCTCGTCGACGATGCTCAACGAGCGTCTGAAGGAGATCGGCACCACGCCCGACGTCCGTCTGAAGCGCCTGCGCCGCCTGATTGGTGCGAAGAAGATTGTGCGCTTCTGCGAGTCACACAGCGGACTGACGGGACTGATCATCGAGAACACCTCAGTCATGAGGAACAACATGAAGCAGGAGTTCGACGGCATGTGGGCCAGCTCGCTGACCGACTCGACGTCGAAGGGCAAGCCCGACATCGAGGCCGTCGACCTGACGACGCGTCTGCACGACCTGAACGACGCCCTTGAGGTGACCACGAAGCCCGTCATCTTCGACGGCGACACCGGCGGCAAGCCCGAGCATTTGGCCTTCACCGTCCGCACCCTGGAGCGACTGGGCATCTCGGCCATCATCATCGAGGACAAGGTGGGTCTGAAGAAGAACTCGCTCTTAGGCACCGAGGTGAAGCAGGAGCAGGACACCGTCGAGGGCTTCTGCGAGAAGATCCGTGCCGCCAAGCGGGCACAGATCACCAGCGACTTCATGGTCATAGCACGCATCGAGAGCCTCATTGCGGGTAAGGGTGTCGAGGACGCCCTGCAGCGTGCCCTGGCCTATATCGAGGCAGGTGCCGACGGCATCATGATCCACTCGAAGGAGAAGAGCGGCGACGACATCAAGGCCTTCTGCCAGCAGCTGCGCCAGCGGAACGCCGCCATCCCCATCGTCGTCGTCCCCACCACGTACAACCACGTCACCGAGGACGAGCTAGCAGAGTGGGGTGTCAACATCGTCATCTACGCCAACCACCTGCTGCGCGCTGCCTACCCGGCTATGGTGCGTTGTGCCGAGACCATCCTGGAGCACGGCCGTTCGTTAGAGGCCAACGACCTCTGTATGCCCATCAGTGAGATTCTGGAACTTGTCCCGGGAACGAAGTAATTTAGAATTAAGAATTTAGAATTAAGAATTAAGAGTTGTTGCCTTCGGCAAATAAGAATTAAGAATTAAGAATTTGAGGTAGTGCTATGCAGAAGATTGTACATGGTACACAATTCCTGAATGAATACCTGTCAGACTGTAAGAAGATACTGCTGGTCTGCGGCAGCTCCTTCGACCAGCTGCCCATCAAGGACGACATCACGGGAATCGACCGCCCGTACGTCGTCTTCGACCAGTTCACGTCGAACCCATTGTACGAAGACGTGAGCAAGGGTGTCCGACGGTTCCGCGAAGAGCGCTGCGACGCCATCCTCGCCGTGGGCGGCGGCAGCGCTATCGACGTGGCGAAGTGCATCAAGCTGTTCAGCGGCATGAGCGACGACAAGCTCTATCTGGAACAGGAGTATCGCCACAACAACGTGAAGCTCATTGCCATCCCCACGACGGCAGGCACGGGCTCGGAGTCCACACGCTATGCCGTCATCTACTACGAGGGAAAGAAGCAGAGCGTCACCCACGACAGCATCGTCCCCGACATTGCCATCCTGGAGCCGAGCGTCCTCAAGAGTCTGCCCGCCTACCAGAAGAAGTGTACCATGCTCGACGCCCTCTGTCAGGGCATAGAGTCGTGGTGGTCGGTCAACTCCACGGCCGAGAGCCAGGCCCTTTCCAGAAACGCCATCGAGACCATCGTCCGCCACTGGAAACGCTATATCATTGACGGCGACGAGGAGTCGGCGGAGGCGGTGATGAACGCCGCCAACATTGCGGGACAGGCCATCTGCATCACGCAGACCACGGCGGCGCACGCCTTCAGCTATAAGATCACCTCGCTCTACGGACTACCCCACGGCCATGCCGTGGCCGTCTGCCTGCCCGAGATCTGGGAGTATATGCTGGGCCACATCGACGACTGCATAGACACCCGCGGCCACGTCTACCTGAAGGACATCTTCGCACAGATTGCCATGGCCATGGGCTGCCATTCGGCTGAAGCGGCCATCGGCAGCTTCCGCGAGATGCTGAACGTCCTGGGAACGCTGAACCCCGTCTCCGCCGACAAGGCGCACGACCTGGAGATCCTCTCGAAGACGGTGAACCCCATCAGGCTCCGCAACAACCCCGTCAGCCTCGACGAGAAGAGCATCCGCGCCCTCTACGACCAAATCGTCCACACCAAATAATCCCTCAATCCCTCAATCCCTCAATCCCTCAATCTCTCAATTTCTCAATCACAAAAGATGGAAGTCACGAAAGAACTGCAGCCGCGATGGAACAGCATTATCGTCGACGTGCTGCGCGCATTCATAGATATCTGCAAACGCCACGACCTGACCTACTACTGCGCCTATGGCACCGTCATCGGCGCCGTGCGGCATGGGGGCATGATACCGTGGGACGACGATATCGACGTCTATATGCCCCGTCCCGACTATGAGCGGTTCATCGACATCACGACCAAGGAGGACCTGGGAGACTACGAGGTTGTCACCCCCTACACGAACGACAAGTACCCCCTGTACTTCGCCAAGCTGTGCAACAAGCGGACGACGCTCATCGAGGCGGAGGACACGCCCTGCGTCCTCGGACTTTATATCGACATCTTCCCCCTCGACGGCGCCCCGGACGACCTCCAGGAGGCGAAGCAGATGATTGCCCGTTTCATGAAGACGCGCAACAAGCTGGCCGCCATCTCGTCGCACAACACCTTCGGCGACTACCTGAAGCTGCTGTTGGAACCCAAGGAGTGGGGACGCTTCGTCCGCAAGACCTATGGCTTCTTCTTCAGAAGCAGCTATCGCCGCCAGCTGCTCGGACAGCTCGAAAGCATCGCGCGGAAATACGACTACGACAAGTGCAGCAATATCGCCATGTACTTCGGCTGTTATGGCGACATCGAGGTGTTCCCGAAGGCGTGGTTCCAGGGTGTGACGCCGTTCGAGTTCGAGGGGATGACCGTCAACCTGCCCGTAGGCTACGACAGCTACCTCCGCCATTTCTATGGTGACTATATGCAGCTGCCACCCGAAGACAAGAGGGTGCCGCGCCACTACAAGGCATACTTCAATCTCGAAGAGCGCGAGAATCATGGATAACCTGAAGGAGAAAACGGCAAAAGGACTGTTCTGGGGAGCCTTGAACAACGGCGCCTCGCAGGTGCTGAACCTCGTCATCGGCATCGTACTGGCACGACTGCTGTCGCCGGCCGAGTATGGCATCGTGGGCGTGCTCACCATCTTCACCGCCGTGGCGGGAGCCCTGCAGGCCAGCGGCTTCACCAACGGCCTAATCAACCTGAAGAAGCCCACGGACAACGACTACAACTCCGTCTTCTGGTTCAACATCTCGGCCAGCGCCGTCCTCTATACCATCCTCTTCTTCTGTGCACCCCTGATAGCCGACTTCTTCCATCAGCCCTGTCTGGTCAGCGTCTCGCGAGTGGTGTTCCTCACCCTGCCCCTGTCGGCGCTGGGCATCGCCTGCAACGGCTACCTGCTGAAGAACCTGATGAACCGCGAGCTGGCCATCACCTCCGTCGTGGCGCTGCTGGTGTCGGGCATCGTCGGTATCATCCTGGCGTTCAACGGCTTTTCCTACTGGAGTCTGGCCTGGCAGCAGATCGTCTACATCGCCGTCACCAACATCAGCCGCTACTACTTCGCCCCTTGGCGCCCCTCGCTGAAGATTGACTTCGGACCCGTCCGGCGGATGTTCGCCTTCTGTGTGAAGCTGCTGGTGACGAACATCATCAACATCCTCAACCAGAACCTGCTGACATTCATCTTCGGACGACTGTTCCCCATCAGCGCCGTGGGTAACTTCTCGCAGGCCAACAAGTGGAGCCAGATGGGCAGCTCGATCATCACGAACACCATCGGACAACTGTCGCAGCCCGTCCTGGTGTCGGTCGCCGACGAGCACGACCGCGAGGTGCGCGTGTTCAGGAAGCTGCTGCGGTTCACGGCCTTCCTCGCCTTTCCGGCCATGCTCGGGCTGGCCATGGTGACACGCGAGTTCATCCTGCTGACCATCGGCGAGAAGTGGACGGAGAGCATACCCCTGCTGCAGATCCTTTGCATAGGGGCGGCCTTCGCACCGTTCTACATCCTCTTCCAGCACCTCACCATCTCGAAGGAACGCTCCGACCTGTATATGTGGTGCAACATCGGACAGATGGCCATACAGCTGGCGCTGGTGCTGCTGCTCTACCCCAAGGGCATCACGGCCGTCGTCATCGCCTACGCGGCGTTCTCCATCCTCTGGCTTGGCGTCTGGCAGGCCATCGTTCACCGCCTGCTGGGAGTCCGCCTGCTGGAAGTCCTGAAGGATGTGGTGCCGTTCCTCGTGGTCAGCCTGGTGGTGATGGCCGTCACCTACATGGCCACCCGTGCCATCACCAGCCTGCCCCTGCTCCTGGCAGCCCGCGTCGTGATGGCCGGCGTGCTGTATGCCGCCATTATGAAACTGCTACAGGCGAAGGTGATGGACGAGTGCATCGCGTTTATCAAGAAACACAAAGTAAGCTGACCGACGATGAAGATATCAATCCTTGTACCTGTCTATGGGGTCAGTAAGTATATAGAGACCTGTGCCGTCTCACTCTTTGAGCAGACATACCAGGAGCTGGAATATGTCTTCGTCGACGACTGCACGCCGGACGACAGCATGGAGATACTGCTACGGGTGCTGGAGCGCTATCCGCAGCGGAAGGCGCAGGTGCGCATCTTGCGCCACGACCATAACCGCGGCTTGGGAGCGGCACGCTCGACGGGGGTGGCGGCGGCAACGGGCGAATACCTGTTCTTTGCCGATAGCGACGACAGCCTTGCCACCGATGCCATCGAGAAGCTCGTGGCACGCCAGCAACAGACCAACGCCGACATCGTCGACGGCACCATCCGACTGATCCATGACGACGGGAGCCTGGGCGAGAAATTGCCGCTGCTGGAATACGACACGCAGACCATGCTGCGCCTGATGCTGGCGCAGAACACCGTCTCGCACAATATCTGGGGACGGCTCATTCGCCACGACCTGCTGACAGTCAACAATATAGACTTCGTCGAAGGCGTCAACATGGCCGAGGACTATTGTACCATGACACGGCTGATGTATGCCGCCACATCGAGGGCATGCCTCAACGACATTGTCTATTACTATCGTGCTACCGACACGGGGGCGTTCGAAGGATGGTACAAGAAGCACCACCTATGCTCCGTGCTCAGCGCCAACCGCGTCGTCGGGGAATTCCTGGCAGAGCGCGACAAGAACCATACGTTTGTCTATCCCTACGAGTTGGGCGTGCTGAACGTCTTTCACCGCTCGCTGAAGACCCTCCCACGCAACGAGGTCCTGGCGGTCTGTCCGTACCGGCCGACGCACCTCATCTTCCGTTGCTGCAAGGCCCTGTTCGTCCATCAGGCGACACGGCCGCTGCTGCGCCTGGCCTACCTCGTGATCAAGCACTTCTACGTCAAATCAGCCATCTCTCAATCCCTCAATCCCTCAATCTCTCAATAATCCATGACCCAAGCAGACTCACAACTCATCAAATGGCTACGTTTCCCACTCACGTTAGGCGTGGTGTGCCTGCATTGCATGGGAAATGTAGAGATAGACTGGGGAGCATTAGGAACAAAGGATATTCCCGGACTCGTCAAGATGACCATGTCGGGATGTATCCTGCAGATTGCCGTACCCGTTTTCTTCTTCATCTCAGGCTTTCTCTTCTTCCAAGGCGTCAAAGCTCTGGACAAGAATAATCCTCAATCCCTCAATCTCTCAATCTCTCAATCCCTCAATCTCTCAATCTCTCAATATTTCAAAAAGAAGCTCCAGCGCAGATGGTGTTCCCTTGGCATTCCGTACGTCCTATGGATTCTGCTAAGCATCCCCCTTACGCTTCTGACCATCTATGGCGAAACGTTGACAGGAACAAGTACGATGGACGATATACACGCATACCTGAACGGACTGACCATCCAGAGCGTGTTTTGGGGAGATGTGAATCCCTGCTCGTCACCCAACCTCTTCGGATGGACCATCTATGCTGCGGCTCCGACGTTAGGCTCCTTCTGGTATGTGCGCGACCTGATCATCATGTGCCTGCTGTCGCCCGTCGTCTATTGGCTCGTGGTGAAGACAAGATACTGGGGACTGGCAGCCGTCGCCCTGATACACGTCCTGAGGATATGGCCTGTACTAAGCATGGGCATACAGATGCTGTTCTTCGTCTATGGCGCCTACTGGGCCATCAACGGCTGGCGGCTGTCGTTTAAGTCGGTGGCTTGGCGAATAGCGGTATATGTCCTCGCCTTGATACTCCTGGTTTGGCTGGTCCGCTTCGAGGGCGACTCCACCTACCCGGGCTTCGTATTGATGCCCCTCTTCACCATCGTCGGAGCGGCAGCCATACTGAACCTGGCCACACAGGTCATCAGACGCCTGCCGACAGCCGTCAACGAGAGAATCATGAACCTGTCCAAACAGTCGTTCTTTGTCTATGCGCTACACCTGGAATTTGCGCTGCCCTTAGGCTTTGTCATCACGAAGAAGCTGTTCGCCGTCGTCCCGCCAGGCTGGTTCACGGCAACAATACAGTATCTCGTCACACCATGTGTCATCTACCTCATCTGTATGGCCATCTACACTGTCATGGAGAGGCTGACGCCACGGTTGTTAGCCGTACTTAACGGAAACAGAATTTAGAATCATCACGAACCAATGAAGAAGAACAGTATCGTATTTGTACCTGCAGGAGGACTGGCAAACAGAATGATGGCGCTGGCATCGGCTTATGCCTTAGCGCAACGCGTGGGGAGTGCCTTGCAGGTGGTATGGTTCCAGGACTGGGCCCTTCATGCGCCGTTCCATGCCGTCTTCACGACGCCAAGCCTGCCGTTAGCCATCAAGGAGGCCTCATGGGGCGACTACCTGTTGTACGACCGTGCGAGAAAGAAGAACCTCTGGCTGTCGGCCCTGCCCCAGCGGCTGCTGTTTGACAGACGGCTGAAGGAGGACTGCGTCTATGAGCTGCAGTTAGAGGCCTTCGACTTCGACAGGTGGGTCGTGGGGCGTTGTTACATGAGCTGCTTCTGCGAGTTCGGCAGCGTTCCTGACGAGTTGTACAGACAGCTGTTCCAGCCCGTTAGCGAAGTGATGGACGTGGTGAACGGCTTCCGCGAGCGGTTCTCCAGCCATACCATAGGCCTGCACATCCGCAGGACAGACCACGAGCAGGCTATTGCCAACAGTCCCGACCGGCTGTTCCTGGAAAAGGTGGAGCAGGAAGTCCAGCGTCACGACGACACCAAGGTCTTCCTGGCTACCGACAGCAATGCCGTGAAGGATGCTTTCTGTCAGCGGTTTGGCAACAGGATACTCTTCCAGAAAGAAGAAGCACGACGCGACAGCATCGACGGCATCCGTGGCGGACTGATTGATATGTACACGCTGGCCAGCACCAGCAAGATCTACGGCTCGGCAGGGAGCACGTTCTCGCCAATGGCCTCGAGAATCGGGGGCTGCGACCTCGAAGTGCTGAGCATTGTGCCGCCAAAAGACTAATTTTTGCAGCTTACCCTTGCTCTTCTGAAAAAAAACACTTATCTTTGCAGACAATATTGCGAATAACACATGGATAAGAACATCATAACCGTCACATCGCCATTGCTACCCAGCCTCGACGATTTCCATGAGCTCCTGAAGGACATCTGGGACCGTCGATGGATAACCAATATGGGAGAATACCACCAAGAGCTGGAGAAAGCCCTGGCGGAGTATCTTCATGTGCCCTATGTATGTCTGTTTACCAACGGGACACTACCCCTCATAACGGCCCTGCAGGCACTGAGGATTACCGGCGAGGTCATCACGACGCCTTACAGCTTCGTGGCCACGACGCACTCCATCTGGTGGAACCATTGCAAACCGGTCTTCGTCGATATTGATCCAGCTACGGGCAACATGGATCCCGAGAAGATAGAGGCGGCCATCACACCCGCCACGACCTGCATCATGCCGGTACATTGTTACGGCAGACCCTGTGACACCAAGCGTATACAGGAGATAGCCGATCAATACGGGCTGAAGGTTATCTACGATGCGGCACACGCCTTTGGCGTGGAAGTGCCCGCCGAGGAATACGGGCTGGAGGCCTACGACGACCGGGGACTGGCGGGTATCATGAACGCTGGCGACATGTCGACACTCAGCTTCCATGCCACCAAAGTCTTCAACACCATCGAGGGTGGGGCATTGGTGGTTCACGACGAGAAGATGAAGCGACATATCGACAACCTCAAGAACTTCGGCATTACAGATGAAGTAACGGTCGTAGCACCGGGCATCAACGGAAAGATGGACGAGATGCGCTCGGCATACGGACTGCTGAACCTGAAACAGACCGACTGGGCTATCAGCCAGCGACGCAAGGTGGCCAACACCTACCGCGAGGCATTGCGCAACGTCAAAGGCGTATCCCTCGTCTCCCTATGCTGGCCCCACGAGCCCGCCACCGTCCCCGATGCCCCCGCTACCGTGTCCGAGGCGTCAGCCTCGGCCCCCCTCCGCCAAAACTACAGCTACTTCCCCATTCTTATTGATGCGGAAGCCTTCGGCATGACCCGCGATGAGCTCTACTTCAAGATGAAAGAGCAGGGCATCCTCAGCCGCCGCTATTTCTATCCGCTCATCAGCAACATCCCCACCTATCGCGGACTGCCCTCGGCCAGCAAGCAGAACCTTCCCAACGCCAACAAAATGGCGGACGAGGTGCTTTGCCTGCCGCTCCACCACGCACTCTCCGATAGCGACATCAACCGCGTACTAACCTTCTTCCAGTAACTATGGACAAAACAATTTATATCTTAGGAGTGGGACGCAACACCATCGTCACCATAGACCTCGCAGAGGCCTGCGGATTCGTCGTCGGAGGACTGTACCACTACCTCGACGACAGAACGGGAGAGCTGCTCTTCGGTCATCGTATCCTCGGGTCGAACAGCGAGCTGTTCGCCAGCGACATCAGCGGCAAGTACTTTGCCGTCAGCATGGGCGACAACGACATCAGGGCCGACCTGTACCAAAAGATACTGCAGCGTGGAGGCATCGTACCCACCATGATACACCCTACTGCCAGCGTATCGAAATATGCTACCGTCAAGAGCGGCGTCATGATACTGCCCAATAGCGTCGTAGACCCGGATACCGTCATCGACGAAAATACCATCATCTCGGCAAAAAGCTCAGTACTACACAATTGCAGGGTGGGGAAGCACTGTTTCCTTGCACCCGATGCCGTCCTCGGTGCCAATACCGTCGTCGACGACTACGCCATGATCGGCCTCAACGCCACCGTCCTCTCCAACAAGGCAGCACACATCGGACGGCACAGTATCGTAGCAGCAGGAGCCGTCGTAACAAAACCTGTAGCACCCGAAACGACAGTGGCCGGCATTCCCGCAAAACCCCTTTAACTGTCAACTCTCAACTGTCAACTCCCCAATGACCTTCTATCCCGTCATCATACCCACCCTGAACCGGTACACACACCTCCGGCGTTGTGTGGAGTCGCTGGCACGTAATACCCATGCCAGTGAGACGGAGCTCATCATCGGGCTCGACTATCCGCCATCGGAGAAATACGTCGAAGGCTATCGGCAGGTCAAGGCATACCTGCCAACCATTACCGGATTCAAGAAGGTCACCATCTTCGAACGGAAGGAGAACTGGGGAGCCGTCAAGAACTATACCCATCTCATCAACTACGTCTTCAACACCTACGACGCCTTCATCGCTACCGAAGACGACAATGAGTTCTCGCCGTGCTTCCTCGACTACATGAACCTCATGCTACAGCGTTATAAGGACGACCGCCGCATCTCTACCGTCAGCGCATACCTGCCGAAGGAGCTGGCCAATGCAACGGTCCCCCCGACGCACAACGACGATACGCTTGCGAAGAACGGTCAGTCCATCCTCTTCACCTACGAGAGCAATGCATGGGGCTTCGGCACATGGCGCGACAGGGGAACACCCGAACAGCGGCTCCAGAACGCACACGGCGTCCTACAGTCCTACAAGAAGTCGTGGAAAAGCTTTACCACCTATCCCGCCTGCTTCAGGATGCTCATCAAGATGGCCGCTGGAAGACAAGAATGGGCCGACGTCATCCGTACGCAATGGAATATCGTCAACGGCACATTCCAGATACGACCCACACAGTCCTTGGCACGCAACTGGGGAAACGACGGATCAGGCATCAACTGCACCGTTGACGAGAGCATCGCAAAACAACCCATTAGCACCGAACAGACCTTCCAGCCGCCCACCAGTTGGGAGCCATACTATTCTGACACGGTCGCAAGAGCCACGTTCCACATGACATGGCCCAAGAATCCCCTGCTGTTCGCAGGGAAACTTGTCATCACAACCTTCCTTTACCTCAAATACAGATGGTGACAGCCCCGATACTACTCTTTGCCTACAACAGGCTGCACCACCTGAAAGCCTGCGTCAGCAGTCTGCTCGCTAACAGGTTGGCGGAGCAGAGCGACATCTATATATTCGCCGACGGACCAAAGGACGAGACTGACAGGGAGGGCGTCGGACAGGTGCGCGACTATCTGCATACCATCACCGGCTTCCGCCACATAACCATCGTCGAACGTACGGAGAACTGGGGACTGGCCAAGTCCATCATCGACGGCGTCACCAAGACGCTGGAGCAATACGACCGTGTCATCGTCGTGGAAGACGACTTGATACTGGCACCTTATTTCCTGCAGTTCATGAACGACGCCCTGGAGGTATACAAGGACGAGGAGCGCGTGGGACATATCCAGGCTTGTGACTTCACGGAGAATCCGTCGCTGCCAGAGACGTTCCTCATCAAATGGACGGGCAGCTGGGGATGGGCCACGTGGCGAAGGGCGTGGAAGCACTTCAATGCGAACGGACAGGAGTTGCTTGCCGAGCTGAAGCGGAGGAACCTGACACGACAGTTCGATTTCAATGGCCACTACGGCTATACGCGTATGCTGTCCCGTCAGATAGAGGGGAGAAACGACTCGTGGGCCATCCGTTGGAACGCCTCGCTGTTTCTGAAGGACATCCTCTCGCTGAACGTCGGACGGTCGCTGGTGAAGAACAACGGCTTCGACGGCAGTGGCACGAACTGTGGCGGCGGCGGTCTTTTTGACAGCACGTTGTGGACGGCGCCCCTGAACGTGGAACGTATACAGCCCATCGTCGAGAACCAGATGGCCCGTCACGTCTATGAACAGTACTATCGTCGCACGAATTCTGTCTGGGCAAAAGCCTTCAGACGAATCAAGCGCACCATCAAAGGCGATTTCAGCGCCTGACACCAACGACATGGATAACGGAAGCCTGATGTTGATACCTGTTGGCGGACTGGCCAACCGCATGAGAGCCATCGCCTCGGCATATACCCTGACCCGGCAGGTGAGCGGGCGGCTGCAGGTCGTGTGGTTTCAGGACTGGGCACTCAACGCGCCGTTCCATTCTGTCTTCATCAAACCCGAACAGCCCATGCTGAGAGAGGCCACCCTGAAGGACCGGCTGTTTTACGACAGGGCGCGGCGCCGGAATCTTTGGTTGCCGGCCTTGGCCCAACGCCTGCTCTTTGAGAGGCGCATCATGGAACAGGAGATTGGCGGGCTTCTAAACAGACAGTTCGACTTCGCCCAATGGATGCAGGGACACCGCTGTTACATGAGTAGCTATAGCCTGATTGTACCTGTGCAGGATAGCCTTTATCGGCAGCTCTTTGTGCCTGTAATGGAGGTGATGAGTGCCGTCTCCCGTTATCAAGAGCAGTTCTCCGCTCATACGGTAGGGTTGCATATACGGCGTACGGACCATGTGATGTCTATCGCCGACAGCCCCGACGAGCTTTTTGTCAAGAGGGTGGAGACGGAGATAGAGGCCCATGCCGACACAAAGGTGTTCTTGGCGACAGACAGCGAAAGTGTCAAGCAACTCTTCCGCCTGCGTTTTGGCGATCGTATCATCATGCAGCAGGCTGCGGCGCGTCGTGACAGCATTGAGGGCATCAGAGGCGGGCTTATTGATATGTATACTCTGGCGCGTACCGACAGGCTTTACGGAACGACTGGCAGCTCGTTTGCGGAGATAGCCGCCTGCCTGGGAGGAAAGCCGTTGGAGGTGCTCAGTCTACAAGAACAGTCGGACAGATGATGTGTTTAAAAAGCGTTCAGACAGATGATGTTATCAGTCATTATACCCGCCTATAACAGGGAGGCGACCATCGTCAAAACCCTGGAGTCGGTCTTTCGGCAGACAGACCATAGCATCGACTATGAGGTGATCGTTGTCGATGACGGTTCCAGCGACCATACCGTCGACGTCTGCGAACACCTGACAGCCTTGCATCCACAGCTACGCGTAGTCACAGGACAGCACGGCGGACCAGGAAATGCCCGCAACAGGGGCGTGGCCGCTGCCCGTGGCTCCTATATCTGGTTCATCGACTCCGACGACTTCATAGAAGAGGGTGCTTTTGCCGTTGTGCAAAAGGAAATGGTACGGGGATGCGATGCCATAGTCTTCCCGGGTGCCAATCTCGTCAACGGCACGAAGGTGCGCCGCTCGTCCTACGCTCATCTTGCCGGACAGGTGGTGACGGGTGCCCAGTTCCTGTCAAGCGTCATCGACTGTAACCTTCTTAAGCTCAAGTCACGCTTCTCGCCATCGGTCTTGTCATTCCTCTTCAGCAGGGACTTCCTGACCAGTCAGCACCTGTCCATGTTGCCGGAAATCTACCATGAGGATCTGGAGTTTACGCCACGGGCGCTCATGGCAGCACAGACAGTTCTGGTACTTGACGACATCCTCTATCTGGTCAACCTGACGCAAAACTCTATCGTCAGGTCGGTCAACCAGAAGAAGGCCTACGACAACCTGACGGTGGTGAGAAGCCTCTATGACTATGTGCAAAGCCATCCGTCCGGCTACGACCGCAAGCAGTATGCCATCATGGGCATCGCTTTCTGTAATTCGTTGGAAGAAATCTGGAAAGCGAAAGCCTACCACGAGAAGCGCTATATCAACGATTTGCGTGAGAACAGTGCCGTCTATCGACGGGTGCTCTCACGCTCGTATTACGGGAAGTTCCTATTGATGGCCGTTGTCCTGCGACTGGCACCGACCTTCCTCGTTTCGTTCTACAACCGCTTCCTGAAGAAGCTGTCTTTCTAATAGCCGAAACAGTCTCTCTAATAGCCGCGACTTTCTCTCTGACAGCCGCGACTATCCCCTGAAATCGACCAGGATACGGAAGACACGGCCGGGAGCTTCGTGCCACTGCTGGAGAGCCTCTGCGGCCTTCTCTGGGGCTACGACGGCCGATACAAGACGGTCGGTGGGACAGTCGCCACGACGCAGGTAGCGGATGACGGCGCGGAAGTCGCTGGGCAGGGCGTTACGTGAGCCACGGATGTCAAGCTCCTTCTGGACAAAGAACTTCGTCGTGAGACTGATGTCGCCAGGGGCGTAGCCGATGCAGACGACGCGGCCGGTGAAGGCCACCTCGTTGATGGCGGTCTGGTATGTGGGACTGGCACCTACAGCCTCAACCACCACGTCGGGACCGCAGCCGTCGGTAAGACGCGACAGGGCGTCGTGAACGTCCTCCGTGGCCGAGTTAACGGTGGCGGCGGCACCCAGCTCACGGGCCAGGGCGAGCTTCTCGTCGTCGATATCCATGGCGATGACCGTGGCGCCGCGCAGCGAGGCACGGACGATGGCACCCACGCCAATCATGCCGCAGCCGATGACGAGCACGATGTCGGAATCGGTGACCTGAGCACGGTCGACGGCATGGAAACCGACGCTCATCGGCTCGATGAGGGCCACGTCGCGCTGGGCCAACCCGTCGGCGGCAATCACCTTCTGCCAAGGCACACAGATGTACTCGCGCATGGCGCCGTGACGCTGCACACCGAATGTCTCGTTGTGCTGACAGGCGTTGAAGCGGCGGTTACGGCAGCTGGGGCAGTTGCCACAGGCCGTATAGGGGTCGACGGTGACCGTCTGTCCCACCTTCAAGCCTTCGGGAACATTGTTGCCCAGACTTTCGATGACGGCGCTGATCTCATGGCCGGGAATAACGGGACTGAGGGCCATCTGGTTACGGCCACGGAAAGTGTTCAGGTCGGAACCGCAAAAACCAACATACTGCAGGCGCAGCAGCACCTCGCCAGCCTCAGGGGCGGGCATGGGGAGGTCTATCACATCCAGCGTAAACGGGCTGGAAATCTGTAATGCTTTCATTCTTCTATCAGTTATTTTATAATTCTTATTTATTTGCAAGGACTACAGGACTTAAGGACTTTCTTTGCGTTGCCAAGTCTTGTTAGTCCTGTAGTCCTGTAAAATATATCAATTCTTCGCCCTCGCCTGTTGATACGTACGGTATCCGTAGAGGGTGATAAAGATGAAGCTGATGAGCGGCAGCACGAACGATACGTTGACAGCCGGCCAGCCGAGGATGGTGCCTTGGTCGATGATGAGGCCCTGCAGCGGGGGCATCAAGGCGCCACCGACGATGGCCATCACCAGGAAGGCAGCTCCCAGCGAGGTGTCTTCGTTGCTGACGTTCTCCAAGGCGATGCCGTAAATGCTGGGGAACATGATTGACATGAACAGACTGATGGCCACGAGGCTGATGAGACCCGCCATGCCCTCGATGCAGATGGCACCGATGGTACAGAGCGAAGCGCCGATGCCGAAGAGTCCCAACAGGCGCCGCTGGTTCACATAGCGCATGATGAACGTGCCGACGAAGCGGCCCACGAGGTTCAGCGACATCGCACAGATATTAAACCGCTGGGCTGTCGCCTTGTCCATACCGAGATGGTCGGCATACTGGATGATAAAGGTCCACACCATGATCTGTGCAGCCACATAGAGCACCTGTGCGGCCACGCCGTTACGGTAGGTATGGTTGTGCCACAGGCGGCGTAGCGTGTCGTGGGCGCTACCCTGCTCACCGTCGCCCTTTAGCTTGGGCATCTTCGTCAAGGCGATGATGATGAACATCACGAGCACCACCAGTCCGATGGCCACGTAGGGGTCGCGGATGACGGCGAGGTCGTGTAGGCGGATGTCGGCTTTCTCGGCCTCGCTCAAGCCGTGGAAGATAACCTGTCCGGCTGCATCACGATGGTCGGAGATGAGGTTCGGCAGGACGATGAACGATGCAACGGCCATACCCGACAGCGAGCCGACGGGGTTGAAGGCCTGTGCCAGGTTCAGTCGTCTGGTGGAGTTCTCCTTCGGGCCCAGCGAGAGGATGAAGGGGTTGGCACTGGTCTCGAGGAATGCCAGTCCGAACGTTAGGATATAGAGCGACAGGCAGAAGAACGAGAACGCCTGGAACTGTGCGGCGGGTATGAACAGGAAGGCGCCCACGGCATAGAGGCAGAGGCCAATAAGCACGCCGACCTTATACGAATACTTGCGGATGAACAAGGCCGCTGGAACGGCCATCGTGGCATAGCCGCCGTAGAAAGCGAACTGCACCATCGATGCCTTGGCGGCCGATATCTCCATCAGTGTCTGGAAGGCAGCCACGAGGGGGTTGGTGATGTCGTTGGCGAATCCCCACAATGCGAAGAGTGTGGTGATGAGTATGAAGGTAAACAGGTAGTGTTTCTCTACTAAAGGTCTTTTGGTGGTTGTCATGTGATGTTTTAGGTTTCAGTATGGTTTTTATTCACTCATGTTCTTAATATATGGCAGGTCGGGAAGCGGGCCGAAGCCGTAGAAGCGGTGGGCATTCTCGCCGAGGAAGAGGCGTTTCTCGTCGTCGGTCAGTTCCGTGCTCTTCGTGATGAAGTCGTACGACATTCGATAGGTGATGGCGGTGATGGTGCGCGGGTAGTCCGAGCCCCACATCAGCCGGTCGAAGCCCACCCAGTCGGCAGCCTGGCGGATGGCGCGCACTGCAGAGGGGTAGGGGTAGAACTCCGCGTTAAAGAGCCACGTGATGCCGCCGCTCTCTATCATCACGTTCTGACCTTCCAGTGCCAGCTTCACCTGACTTTCGAAAGCGGGCGTGGTGATCATCCCGAAGTGGCCGATGGCGACCTTCAGTCGGGGACACTCCTGTATCACCTCAGCCATCTCGGCTATCTGTCGCGGGTCTTCGCCTAAGCACATCGACAGCACCATGCCCTGCTCCTCCATGAAGTTGAAGATGGGCATGAGCGTATGCAGCGACGTCTTCATGCGGTGACCGGGAAAAGCGATACCGCGCAGACCTGCCGCCTGCACCGCCTTCGCTTCCTCCAGCGTCCAGGCCATACCCATGCAGCAGAAACGCTCCGGGTACTTGGCCTGCACCTCGGTGAGGTAGGCGTTCTGGTTGCCGTCGATGACCTCCTGTACCACGACGGCGGCGGCCACCTGAGCATAGTCCATATTACTTAGAAAGACCTCGGCGGTGTTCTTACCGTCAATCATGAACGGCGGCAGCATCTGGCGCTCCTCGCCAAAGAAGATGCTCCGGCTGGGGTTCGTGTCAAGGGAGTGGATGGGGGAACCATCCACCACCGTATCCTGTCTCAGCCACAGGTGGCTATGTGCATCGATGATCATCGCCTTACGTATTACACCATGTCAGTCGTTTGGCGTCGCCAATGATGTCCTGCACTTCCTTCACCAGCTGCCAGTCGATGGGCTCGCTGATATAATCCAGGTTACGGCGCACGTTGTCAGGATTGGCCGACGAGAACAGTGTCGACGGCACACGCGGGTTGCTGACGGAGAACTGCATAGCCAGCTTCTCTATCGGGTAGCCCTTCTGGGCACAGTACTCCGCAGCACGGCGGCAGGCGTCGGCCAGCGCCTTCGGGGCGGGATGCCAGTCGGGAGCGCCACGGCTGGAGAGCAGTCCCATGCTGAGTGGCGAGGCGTTGATGAGACCAATGCCGCGCTCCTCGAAGTAGTCCAGATGGTCGGCCAGCGCATCGTCGCACAGACAGTAGTGGCAGAAGTTCAGCACCGTCTCCACTGTGCCCTCGGCGCTATGGTCGATGACCCAGCGCAGGTTGTCTATCTGTAGGTCGGTGATACCCACGTGGCTCACCACACCTTTCTCCTTCAGCTCCACCAAGGCGGGCAGCGTCTCGTCGACGACCTTCTGCAGGCCGCCGGGCAGCGAGGCCTGGAACTCAATGTCGTGGACGTGGATCAGGTCGATGTGGTCCACTCCCAGACGGTCCATGCTCTCGTAGACGCTCTCCTGGGCGCGACGTCCGCTGTAGTCCCAGGTGTTCACGCCGTCCTTACCGTAGCGGCCTACCTTCGTCGAGAGGATATAACGGTCGCGCGGCAGCTGTCGCAGTGCCCGTCCCAGAACGGTCTCGGCGCGGTAGTGCCCGTAGTAGGGCGACACGTCAATGAGGTTCATGCCCCCGTCGAGGGCTACTGCCACCGTGTCTACGGCACGGCCTTCGTCGATGTCGTGGAACACGCCACCCAACGATGAGGCGCCAAAGCTCAGTGCCGACACCTCGAGTCCAGTTTTTCCAAGTTTTCTGTATTCCATAGCTATTGGTAATAATATTGTTTCGAATCAACCGACGGTACCTTCCAGCGAGACGCTGAGTAGCTTTTGAGCCTCAACGGCAAACTCCATGGGCAGCTTCTGGAGTACCTCCTTCGCATAGCCGTTGACGATGAGGCCTACGGCCTGCTCCGTCGGTATGCCACGCTGGTTGCAGTAGAACAGCTGGTCCTCGGAGATCTTCGAGGTCGTCGCCTCGTGCTCGAAGACCGCCGTTGGGTTGTGGACGTCCATATACGGGAACGTGTGGGCTCCGCAGTCGGAACCCAGCAGCAGCGAGTCGCACGACGAGTAGTTTCGCGCGTTCTCGGCCGTTGCCGCCGCACGCACCAAGCCGCGGTAGGAGTTCTGTGAGTGGCCGGCGGAGATACCCTTCGAGATAATCGTCGACTTCGTGTCGCGGCCAATGTGCAGCATCTTCGTGCCTGTGTCCGCCTCCTGGTAGTTGTTAGTCACCGCCACGGAGTAGAACTCTGCCTGTGAACGGTCGCCGCGGAGGATGCACGACGGGTACTTCCACGTGATGGCGCTGCCCGTCTCCACCTGTGTCCACGACAGCTTGGAGTCGACGCCGCGCAGGTCGCCGCGCTTCGTCACGAGGTTCAAGACACCGCCCCGTCCCTGCTCGTCACCTGGGTACCAGTTCTGTACCGTCGAGTACTTCACCTCCGCACGGTCCATGACGATAATCTCGACGATGGCAGCGTGCAGCTGGTTCTCGTCGCGCATAGGTGCCGTACAGCCTTCGAGGTACGAGACGTACGAGTCGTCGTCGGCAATGATCAGCGTGCGCTCGAACTGACCGGTGTTACGGGCGTTGATGCGGAAGTAGGAGCTCAGCTCCATCGGACAGCGCACGCCCTTCGGAATGTAGACGAACGAGCCGTCGCTAAAGACCGCCGAGTTCAGGGCGGCATAGAAATTATCCTTATACGGCACCACCGTACCGAGGTACTGGCGTACCAGGTCGCCGTGCTCTCGGATGGCCTCGCCGATAGAGCAGAAGATGACGCCCTTCTCGCGCAGTTTCTCCTTGAACGTCGTCTTTACACTGACAGAGTCCATGATAGCGTCGACGGCGGTATTGCCCGAGAGGGCGAGGCGCTCCTCCAAGGGTATGCCGAGCTTGTCGAAGGTCTTCTCCAGTTCGGGGTCGATGGCCGGCGATGAATCGCCGGGAGTGGAGGCTGGTTTCTTGGCTGTGGGGTCGGCGTAGTAGGAGATGGCTTGGTAGTCCACCTGCGGCACGTGGACGTGTCCCCACGTGGGCTCCGTCTGCTGCTGCCAGTAGCGCAGCGCCTTCAGGCGGAAGTCGAGCATCCACGCCGGCTCGTCCTTCTTGGCTGAGATGAGCCTGACGACGTCCTCGTTCAGTCCCTTCTCGATGACCTCCGTATGGACATCCGTCGTGAAGCCGAACTCATACTTCTGCTCGGCCACCTCACGTACAAACTGGTTCTTCTTCTCTTTCTCTTCCACCTTATTTCGATTTCTCAATCTCTCAATTATAACATTCTGTAATATCTACATTTTTACATTGTCAGTAAGCAACTCACGAAGTTTATCGACCGTGTCCTTGATCTTTTCGAAGTTGTCCATGAGTGTGACGTCAAACTGAAGGTTGGCCTTGGCATAGAACTGCTCGCGGTATGCCAGTTGCTCGCGGATAAAGGCCAGCAGCTCGTCGGGGTTCTTACCCTTCAGCAGCGGACGGTCACCCTTGCCCATGAGGAGGTGCTTCTGCAGCACCTCGGGCTCACAGCGCAGCCAGACGACCTGCGCCTGGGAGTTCATGTAGTCGATGTTGTCGAAGAAGCAGGGCGTTCCGCCGCCACAGCTGACGACAACATCCTCGAACTCGGCAACCTCGTGGAGCATATTCCGCTCAATCTGGCGGAAGCCCTCCTCGCCACGTTCGGCAAAGATCTGACTCACCTTCTTCCGCATACGGCTCTCGATATACCAGTCGAGGTCGTAGAACGGCAGCCCGAGCTCCTTTGCCAGGGCTTTTCCGACGGTGGTCTTTCCCGACCCCATGTAGCCTATTAAAATTATTCTACGCATCATTTCCAATTAGGAATGGGGTCGCTCATTTCCCATTTTTATTCACAATCTCCATGCACTCCTCATAACCCAGTTTCTCGGCACGTGCGTGCATAGACTTGGGCAGACGGTAGTTCTTGCCGTCGTAGTTCAGGTAGGGGCCATAGCGGCCGTTGAGCACCTGGAGCTTCTCGTCCTCGGCGAAGACCTTCAGCAGCTTCTTCGTCTCCTGCTGGCGCTTCTCCTCGATGAGCTGGATGGCCTCGTCCAGGGTGACAGCCATCGGGTCGTTACCCTTGGGCAGCGACGTGTAAACCTTATTATGGAGGATGTAAGGACCAAAGCGGCCGGCACCGATGGTGACAGGTTTGCCTTCGAATTCGCCAATCTCACGGGGTAGCTTGAAGAGCTCCAGCGCCTCCTCGAGGGTGATGTTGTCCATTCCCTTGTCCTTGGGCAGCTGGGCGAAGCGGGGCTTCTCCGTGTCCTCGGCAGAACCTATCTGTACGACGGGGCCAAAGCGGCCAATCTTGACGTAGACGGGCTTCTTGCTCTTCGGGTCGATGCCGAGCTGCCGCTCGCCGGCCTTGTGCTCGTGACGGCTGTTCATCGCCTTGTCGACGGTGGGTTCAAAGGTCTTGTCGAACGAGTGGAGCATTTTCTCCCACGTCTCGCCACCCTCGGCAATGCGGTCGAAGTCCTGCTCGACCTTTGCGGTGAAGTTATAGTCCATGATCTCCTTGAAGTTCTCCATGAGGAAGTCGTTGACGACGACGCCCACATCGGTAGGCAGGAGCTTGCCCTTATCGGAGCCGGTCATCTCCTTGCGCACCTTCTGCGTGATGAGCTTGCCCTTCAGGGTGTCGATGGTATACTGGCGCTCCTCACCCTTCTTGTCACCCTTCTGCACGTACTCGCGCTGCTGGATGGTGGAGATGGTGGGCGCATAGGTAGACGGACGGCCTATACCCAGCTCCTCGAGCTTGCGGACCAGCGATGCCTCGGTAAAGCGCTGCGGCCCTTGGCTGAAACGCTCGGTGGCCTGAATCTCGCGACGGGTCAGCTCCTGACCCTTCTTCAGCGGCGGTAGCACATGGCCGAGCTCGCTGTTCTCCTGCTCTTCGTCGTCAGTCGACTCACGGTAGACCTTCAGGAAACCGTCGAACTTGACGATCTCGCCCACAGCAGTAAATGAGTTGTCATTTATCACTTCTCCTTTCTCATTTCTCATTTTGATTTCGACCGTTGTCTTCTCCAACTCGGCGTCGGCCATCTGCGAGGCAAGGGTACGCTTCCAGATGAGGTCGTAGAGGCGCTTCTCTTGGGCCGTACCGTCGATGGCGGGCTGGTTCATGTAGGTGGGGCGGATGGCCTCGTGAGCCTCCTGGGCACCCTTCGAGCTGGTGTGGTACTGGCGGGTCTTGGCGTAGTCGGCACCATAGAGGTTGGTGATCTCGTTCTTGGCGGCACCGAGACAGAGGTTCGACAGGTTCACAGAGTCGGTACGCATATAGGTGATACGACCGCTCTCGTACAGGCGCTGGGCCACCATCATCGTCTGGCTGACGGTGAAGCCGAGCTTACGGGCAGCCTCCTGTTGCAGCGTCGACGTGGTGAAAGGGGGAGCGGGCGTGCGCCGCATGGGCTTCTTCTGTACGTCCTCGATGGTGAACGTAGCCTCCTTGCATGCCTCGAGGAAGGCGACGACCTCGTCGTGGGTCTTCAGATGGTTGTTGAGCAGGGCCTTCACCTCGCTCTGTGAGCCGTCGGCATTGGTGACGCCGAAGATGGCGCTGACGCTGTAGAACGGTTCACTCTTGAATGCCTGCAGCTCGCGCTCACGCTCGACGATGAGGCGGACGGCGACGCTCTGTACACGGCCGGCCGAGAGGGCGGGCTTCACCTTGCGCCACAGGACGGGCGACACCTTGAAGCCTACCAGACGGTCCAGCACGCGGCGGGCCTGCTGGGCGTTGACGAGATTCATGTCTAACCGGCGCGGATGCTCGATGGCCTCCAGGATGGCCGGTTCGGTAATCTCATGGAAGACGATGCGGTTGGTATTGGCTTCGTCGAGTCCGAGCACCTCACACAGGTGCCACGAGATGGCTTCTCCCTCGCGGTCTTCATCGGATGCGAGCCACACCTTCTCGGCGGCCTTGGCCTGCTTTTTCAGTTCGCTGACCAACTTTTTCTTCTCTTCTGGAATTTCATATTCGGGTACGAGCGATTTCTCGTCGATACTCAGCTCCTTCTTCTTCAGGTCACGGATATGTCCGTAGCTGGACATCACTTTGAAGTCTTTTCCGAGGAACTTCTCAATGGTCTTCGCCTTGGCAGGCGACTCGACAATAACCAGGTTCTTCTGCATATCTTTCGTTTTACTGTTTTTACCGTATTACTATTTTACCTTTTGGCTTCTTGACCTTTTCTGCGTTTGGGGCGCAAAAGTACACAAAACTTTCTCATATACCTTATTATATAGGAAAGTTTTTTGATTTTTTAAGGATTGGAGCCGTTTCACCAATTGTCGGTACGGAAGGGAAACAGGGGTAGGTTGGCGGCGTTGGTGACGTTGCCCACCTTGAAGTTGCGGAAACAGTAACGGACGGCCACGGGCTGGCTGACCTGCGGGCTGCTGACGACGATGGCTTCGTCCCAATAGCCGCCGCCTGGCTGCCAGAAGTGGCGGGCCTGGGCAGGATGGAACACGCGGTCGGCACCGGCCACCTCAAAGCCCTCAATCAGCTCGTAGGGGGCATCGGCATGGTAGTTGTCCTGCAGGTGTACGTAGACGGCACCGTCCTTTACGGTCATGTCCTTGAACGACGAGCTCTTGTAGAGCACCTGGTCGAAGCCGTAGTCGCGTGCCAGCGCCGTCCACGCCAGCCGCTCGCCTACCTGCTGCTTCTGGGCGGGGTGTATCTGTGTCGTCTCGTAGGGGAAGACGAGGTCGTTGGTACAGACGAGCGAGCTGTTGGGGATAATCTGCTGGGCACGGAACTGCTGTTCACGGAGCAGCGCACCGGCCAGCCCGTTGACATCGTCGTAGTGGTAGGGGGCTATCTCGACGAAGTAGAAGGGTATGTCGCCTAAGGCGAACTGTTGGCGCCACTGCTCGACGAGTAGCTTCAGCCGCTCGGAGTACTGGTTACCGGGGTCGCCGACGTTCGAGCAGCCTTGGTAGAAGAGGATGCCCTTCACCGTGCAGTTCAGGATGGGGTTGAAGGTGCCGTTGCCCCAGAGCAGGGCACGCTGGTAGTCGTATTCGGGCTTGAAGGCGACGATGCCTGCGGAGTCCGTCGGCTCCTGGGTGTGCTTCTGCAGGTTCTCCTTCGTCAGCCAGCTCTCCACACGGGTACCGCCCTTGTTGGCCTCGATGAGGCCGATGGGGATGTCCAGGGCGCTGTGCATGACACGGGCGAAGAAATAGCCCGTCGCCGAGAAGTCGCCCACCGTCTGCGGCGAACACTCACGCCACTGGCAGTCGGCATCGTCCTGCGGCTCCATGCGCATCGTGCTGGGAATCTTCACGCTGCGGACGCCACGGTGGTTCTTGGCATCGAGCACCACCTGGTTGTAACCTTTCACCGGACAGCCCCAGAAGCCCTTGACGGGCATCTCCATGTTCGACTGTCCGGCACACACCCACACCTCGCCCGTCACGACGTTCGTGATGCTGACGGCACCGTCGCCGTCGTCGAAGGTGATGGTCTGGGGCGTGTAGGAGGCGGCGGGCGTCGCCACGCGCACCAGCCAGCGGCCGTCCTTGTCGGCTTGTGTCGTGACGGTCTGGTGCCACGAGGTGGTCACCGTGACCTTCGCCTTTGCCCTGGCCCATCCCCAGAGGCGGGCGTCAGTCTGTTGTTGCAGTACCATGTTGTCCGAGATGATGTGCGGCAGCCTTACCTTGGCCTGTGCTGCGGTGGCCAGGAGGGCCATCAGTAAAAGTGATAGATGTCTTTTCATACAGATAGTTTTGGGTTCTGCTTGCAAAATTACTTTTTTTTTTCGTAATTTTGCACCCGTAAAACGAAAAAATGTTCGAAGACATGGTGAAAAGAGTCAGATGCCTGCTGGCGGCACTGGTTGTCGTAACAGCCAGCTACGCCCAATATGCCTATCAAATCATCAAGGAGAATCCCGACATCGCGGCGAGTAACTACTACGCCTACCCGATACCTTCGGGACGGCTGACACCGCCACCTGCCGGGAAGCAGCCGTTCTATATCAGCCATTATGGTCGTCACGGCTCACGCTATCTGGACAACCGCAAGGGCTATGACATCCCCTACAACTACCTGGCGAAAGGCGACTCCTTAGGCAAGCTGACGCCACTGGGCAAGGAGATGCTGCAGCGCATGACTGCCATCATCGAGGACGCCGAGGGCTACTGGGGCACACTGTCGCCATTGGGACAGCGGCAGCTTCGCGACATCACCCGCCGCATGGTGGAACGCTATCCCGAGGTCTTTGAGGGTGCCGTCGTCATCGATGCCCACAGCACCACCGTCAACCGCTGCATCGTCTCGATGGCGACAGCGCTGACACAGCTGGCAGCCATGAACCCGCAGTTAGAGATTATGATAGACGCCTCGCCGCACGATATGTTCTACATGAACCACCTGGACAAGCAGCTGCGCGACTCGATGGTGACCGCCAGGGCCCAGCAGGCCTTCGACGACTATTCCGAGCCTATCAGGCACAACCCCCGTGTCACCCGTCTGCTGTTCAACGACACCACCTATATACGCGAGCATGTCAGCGACTATTGGCTCCCTTACTACCTGCTGAAGACAGGCCTGATGCAGCAGAACACCAAGGGACAGGGAGGTCCTATCTTGGATCTGTTCACCATCAAGGAGATACACCAGTTCTGGCAGATGGAGAACGCCTGGTGGTACTTCCATTACGGCCCGTCGCTGCTCAACGGCGGCTGCCAGCCTTACACCCAGCGCTACCTACTGCGCCGCATCATTGCCGATGCCGACAGCTGCATGAAGCTGGAGCACCCCGGAGCCACCCTGCGCTACGGCCACGAGACGGTACTCTTGCCGCTGTCCTGTCTCCTCGATCTTAACGGCTATGCCTTCCAGACGATGGACCTCAGCGAGGTGGAACCTCACGGCTGGTGGGCCTGTAAGGTGTTCCCCATGGGTGCCAACATCCAGTTTGTCTTCTACCGCGAGAACCTGGATGACAAGGACGTGCTCTTCAAGGTGCTGCTGAACGAAGAGGAGGCGACGCTGCCGCTACCCACGACAACCCCGCCCTACTACCATTGGCAGGACTTCCGTGACTACTACCTGAAGAAACTCGACGCCTACGGGAGGTGACAGGCTACACAAATACTCTTTATAACCACGAATTTCACGAATTCCACGAATAATAATTCGTTGTCGAAAAACGATTCGCGTAATTCGTGTGATTCGTGGTCGAAAAAACCTAAGTAGTTATTGCTGACACAGGGTCTTGACTTCGGAGTCCAGGTCCTTCATCTGCTCCGAACGTTTCACGAGGTTGTTCTGGCGGTCGATGAGGAAGTACTCGGGCAGTTGCGAGATGTTGTAGCTGACGAGGGTACTTGACTGCAGGCCGTCCTCGTCGTAGACGCTGATCCACGGCAGGGCAGACGTCTGCTGCTTCCAGAAGTGTTCGTCGCCGTCGAGCGAGACCTGGAAGATTTCCAGTCCCTGTGCATGATACTTGTTATACAGCTCACGGAGCATCAAGATACGCTGCGGCGACTCCTCCATGGCAAAGACGTGGAAGTCAAGGAGCACCACCTGGCCCTTCAGACTGCTGAGACGGCGCATGACACCCTTGTTGTCGGGCAACTCGATGTCGATGATACCGGCTTCCACCACCTTGCTCTCGCCCACGGGCAGACTGCTCTTCTGGTCGAGGATGCGCACGTTCTTCATACCCTCGATGGCGATGTTGTGGAGGTTCTCACCACGCTGTGCACCGGGATAGTAGGTGTCCCAGCTGGTGGCCACGGCAGCATAGACCTTCACGTCGTCGGCATTCGCCTTCGGGTCGAAGATGAGCCATGGTCCTAAGGTCTGGAACAGGGCAAAGTAAGCGTACGACTTGTTGGGCGCGGCGAAGATATAGTTCAGCTTCACATCCTCCTTATAGGCCTGGAGCAGACGGAGCAGCGAGTCGCGCACCACCGCCCGGTCCAGCTGGCTGTTGCGCTCCAGGGCGATGGCCTGTTCCTGGAGGGTAATCTGCTTCAATGCCAACTCTCTGATTTTCTGACAGTTCTCAGACCCCTCTACCGTGTAGTTCGTGGCCAGCGCATGGGCATCGCCCTTGACGGTGACGGTCTCTGTGGAGTCGATGGCGATGTTCACAATCTGGTCGTCGATGCGCAGACGGTAGAACTCAGGGGCCGACGGGGCGTCGCCGCTGAAGTCGAAGCGGCCGTCGGCGGCGAGCTTCGCGGAGTCGAGCACTTCGATGCCCGTCAGGGCAACGTTCTCGAAGTAAAGGACGGAGTCCTCGGCGTTGGCTATCTCGCCTTCTACGTGGAACTTGTTCTGTTGGCAGGCGGTCATCGCCAGTGCGGCCAGTGCGGCCAGCGTGGTTTTTGCTGTTATCTTCATTGTTGTCTTTTTTCTTTTTGCGTGCAAAGGTACGAATAAGTGAGCGAAATGCAAAAAGAAAACGCGTTTTCTTTTGCATTTCCGAACGGAAGTACTTTCGAGACGAAGTCTCAAAGGTACGAATAAGTGAGCGAAATGCAAAATGTTATAAATAAAAAATGCCTTCGGGGCCCATGTTCAGCAGCAGGTCGAGGACGGAGAGGTTCGGCTGGAAACCGTAGCGCGAGGCGTAGACCTGATAGTAGGGGCGGGGCTGGAAGTCGGCGTCGACGGCGGGGTGCTTGGGGTTGATGGCGGCGCGGAGGTCGAGACAGGGGCCGGGGGTGAGGGCGGGGCCGGGGCCGTCATACGGTGACGGCATAGACAAACGCGGGGCAGACGGGAACGGCGGGACAGACGGCGGGGTAGGCAGCGCGGAGTGGGATAGCAACGCAGCCGACGGCTGGAGGTCGAGGAGGGTGCTGACGGTCTGGCGGATGGCCTCGTTGAAGTCGTAGAGGAAGGTCCAGCGGCGCTCGAAGAAGGGGCGGAGGTCGTCCTGATAGTACTCGAAGAATGGTGACTCGCCGTAGGCTGAGGCGATGGCGTTCCAGTGTACGCGTCGCCAGTCGCCGTGGTCGCTGATGCGGACGTCGCGCACGGGGCAGTGGTTGCCGGGCTGCTCGACGGGCACTGTCAGCGCCTGCACGCCGTTGGCGGCGGCAATGTAGCAGCGGTTCCGGTAGGTCTGCTTCAGGAACGGCTCGTCGGGGTCGATGATGACGGCATCGGCACGGTAGAGCTTCTGGTACCACTGCACGGGCCCGAAGTAGGTGGTGGAGAGCAGGACGGTCATCGGCTGAGCAGGTAACGATCGCTTACATAGCCGCGCCAGAAGGGGGTGCCCGCCCGGCGGCTGTAGAGGACGGCGACAACACGGCCGATGATCTGTTCTTCGGCAACGATGCCGCCGTGGTCTATGAAGTAGCAGTCGTGACGGTCGCAGCGGCTCACGCCGGGGATGACGACGCGCCCCTTGCCCTGTAGGCTGACAGTGTCGCCCGGCAGCGCCCGGCACTGCCCGATCATCACGTCACCCGTGGTGTCCTCGAAGGCGACGAAGTCGCCGACGGCAGGCATCTGCCGACAGATGCGGCCGTAGTCGAAGAGCCCGCCGCCCCCCGTGCGCAGTCCGTACGACCAGCGGTTCACCAGCACCCTGTCGCCGGCCTTGAAGTCGGGCTCCAGAGCCTTGCCACCGACGGCATAGACGGTGAACGCCAGCGCCCTGAAGACCAGCATCACCAGTAGCGACACGGCCAGGACAATCAGGAATTTTAGTGTACTGCGCATAGGTTGTAGGGGGGTGTTGCGATGTAATCGCAACCCAAAGGACGTTACTTGCTTTCGGCGGGTGTTACTTGTTCTTGGCGGGCATTGCTTGGCTCTGTGGGATGGTTACTTGATGTTATCGACGAAGCGGAACAGGCGGCTCCAGCGGATGCCGGCAAAGCCACCGCGGTCGGGGTCGCTGCTCCACCAGATGAAGATGGGCTTGCCGACGATGTGGTCCTCGGGCACGAAGCCCCAGTAGCGCGAGTCGGCGCTGTTGTGGCGGTTATCGCCCATCATCCAGTAGTAGTCCAGCTTGAAGGTGTAGCTCTTCGCCTCCTTGCCGTTGATGATGATCTTGCCGTCCTTCACCTCCAGGGTGTTACCCTCGTAGGCACGGATGCAGCGCTCGTAGATGGGCAGGTTGTCCATCGTCAGGTCGATGCTCTTGCCCTTGGCGGGAATCCAGATGGGTCCGTAGTTGTCGCGTGTCCAGTGGTAGTTGCCGTTCTGCGGGTAGATGTCCCACTCGTCGGCCTCCAGGTTCGGCTCAATCTTCTCGACGATGTCCGGGCGGTTCTTCAGCGTGGCCACCGTCTGACGGGTCATCGGCATGGCACCGAAGCTGTTCAGGTAGCCCAGCTCCTCCATGGTGATGCCCCACTCCTTCATCTCGTCGTCGGTGAAGTGGCGCTTCAGCTTGACGTTGTAGCTATGCTGAGCCTGGTCGGGCTCCTTGCTGGCCTTACCGTCGATGTAGACCTTCTGATTGCGTATCTCCAGCGTCTGTCCGGGCAGTCCGACGCAGCGCTTCACGTAGTTCTCGCGACGGTCGGTGGGACGTGTCGACACCCCGCCGAAGTCGGTGAAGTGGTCGAGAATCTGCTGACGGCCGGCATTGTAGATGGTCTGGAAGAACTGGTAGCGGTCCTCGGCCGACAGGCTGTCGAGGTCGGGACGCATCGGGTACATCTGGTAGCCCAACATATAGCACAGACGGTAGTACTCCGTCTGGTACTGCTGGTTGTTACAGATGGTGTCGCCGGCGGGGTAGTTGAAGACGACGATGTCGTTCTGCTCCACCTTGCCCAGGCCCTTCACGCGACGGTAGTCCCAGTGGGGCCAGTCTATGTAGCTCTTACACTCGAAGACGGGCAGCGTGTGCTGCGTCAGCGGCATCGTCAGCGGCGTCTCGGGGATGCGGGGACCGTAGCTCACTTTCGACACGAAGAGGTAGTCGCCCGTCAACAGCGACTTCTCCAAAGAACTCGATGGAATCACGTAATTTTGGAAGAAGAACAGGTTGATGAAGTAGACGGCGA
>Ga0326511_10000497_pt1 | contig 34538 bp, 26 predicted proteins | sample 0_2496_0518_D_FD_203701 | JGI IMG/M metagenome (GOLD analysis project Ga0326511, IMG submission 203701) | Bovine rumen microbial communities from UC Davis, California, United States - 0_2496_0518 | ecosystem: Host-associated > Mammals > Digestive system > Stomach > Rumen | place: USA...
ACTCCCTGAACGGATTCGGGAAGCAGCGGAACGACGGTCCCATCGAGGCGGACATAGTAGTGGTAGCTGCACTGTCCGTACTTGGCAACGCCGCAGTTTATAAGTTTCTCCACGCTGAAGGGCTTGTTGCACCTGGTGGCCGTGCAATGAACAACGATATATCTTACAGATTTCAGTTCTTTCATTTATTATAATGGTTAGTTGACGAATTTAGCTATTCATGCAGCTCTGGACGCAGATGGTGCCGACCACAGTAGTAAGAATAGTGATAATAAGTTGAATTATTTTCTTGATTGTTGACCAATTGAATTTCATTTTTTTTGAGTTTATAAGTTTATAAGTTTTTGAGTTGATGAGTTGGTTTTCCAATTCTAATTAAGAATTAAGAGAGAAGATTTAAGAATGTTCGGTTAGCGGTTAGCGGTTAGCGACCTGAAACTTGAAACTTGAAACCTGAAACCATCTATTATCTATCATCTATAATCTATAATCTATTATCTATAAAGAATGGGGAGGATGTAAGGGCGCAGGCCGCGTTCACAGAAGTGAAGAATGAAGAGTGAAGAGTGAAGAATCTCTTAACAACTCTCGTGGGTTCTGTCGCTGATCGCCCCGGACACCCTTACCGATGTAGAAGGTCTGATGTAAGATGTAAGAGGTCTGAGGTCTGAAGCCCTCTAACCATTAACCCTCTAACCATTAACCCTTAACCCTTAACCATTAACCCTTAACCTCCCCCTTCGGGTCTTTAGTTCTGATCGTCACCGCTTCCGCCACTGTTACCACCGTTGTCGTTGCCGCCGGTGTTGCCTCCCTCGCCGCCATTCTGGCTCCCCTCGCCTTCTGGAGAGGGGGTGGGGGTGAGGCTGTTATCGGGGTTAGGATCGCTGCCACCCTCCCCCTCTGTGGCGAGTTTACCGTTAATGTACTTGGCTCTCCTCAGAGTTGCCTCCAGCTTCAGGGACTTACTCATCAACTCACCGGTAGCGCGGGCACGGAGCTTCACACCCTCGATGTTCTTTGTAACCGTGAAAGCCTCCTCCATGTCGGCTGTCAGTTTGTTCTTAATGCCAAGCGAGAAGATAGCCAAGTCATCGATCTTGACGTTCTTACCCTCCAGAAGGAGTTCCTTGATACAGCCAATCATATCGGTCAGGAGACCCTTGATAACACCCTTGCTATAGACACTGTTGTGACTGCTCATGTGTCCTGCCAGACCGTCCAGATCCACGGTCTCCTCTACCACGTTCTTGGCGAACCACTTGCCGTATGCACGGCTTGACGAAATTTTGATTTGCTTAAGAATGTAACGTACCATCTTTATACTGAATTAAGAGATAAGAATTAAGAGTTAAGAATTGAAAGAAGAAGAAAATCATGAGCTGAGAGGATGGTCTTGCTCCGCGGTAGCAAATTCTTCACTCTTCATTCTTCATTCTTCATTCTCAAACGCTCTATCAATGCGTTTCATTGACACTGCAAAGGTACGACATTGGGGAGGGGGTTATTACGTGCATCCTTAGACATCCTTAGACATCCTTAGACAAAGCCATGCAAACTGATTCTTTTCTACGGTTCTCCCAGGTATTCTATGATTAGGGAGACTTCCTTTGGAGTAAAGAACTTGGAGTGAGGCGGCATGCCGCAGTCCTGCAGCGCCTTGGTTAGCGTCTTGTTGCAACGTATCCAGTAGTTGAGGTTGTTCAATGCTCCACTGGCTGTGACAGCATTGGGGAAATACAGGAGGGCAAGCTCCGACTTGCCGTATTGTTGAATCTTGAACATAATCAAGTTGTTTTTGAGTGAAAAGTAAGTTAAATAATTTTTTATTTAAGTTAATTCTCAAAGAGAAAATCCACGAGATCGATTTTCCGTTCTTTCTGTTCGGGGGTAGCGTTCAGCTCCAGCAAGGGGGATACACGTATAGGAGGAGCACCTTCCCAAAAGACGGAATGCGCGACTTCATCCGCTGCTTCCGACCATCTTCTGAAGGCTATGCAGGTTGAGTCCGTATCCGGAAACATAACCACCTTACGGCCACGTAAGGGACGGAACTTGTCGGGCTGTACCTCGCAAAGTCCTCCCGTCGCCAGCCAGATGTACTCGGGATACAGCTCACTCAGGATAAAAGCGCTCTTCTCCGCTTCTACTATTGCCACAGGCATTGAACACTGTGCATCTTCTGCAAGTAAATGCTGCCCGAAGAAGCAATGCGAGGAAGTGCTCCTCGGATGTCTGTTGCGCTTAGCCAGCAGAGCGGAGACCCAGGTGGGATGTGCCGAACGGTCCTTATTGCGGTGGCAGTCCGGAAGGTAATACATCACCTTGCCGTCATGCACGCGCCCCTCGTGATCTATCTGCCAGAAGATAACGCCTCTCAACTTCGATGCCCCCACACAATAACGGCAGGAGGCACTGAACATCTGTTCCCACGAGAGATAGCCGGAATGCACAACAGCCTCACAGAACTGGTTGTTGACAGACAGGCACTTCCTCCACATGAAAGCCGACGGGTGCGTGTAAAGCGGCATGGAACGAATCTGCTCGAGAGTTCTCTTTATTGAGACTGATTTGATATGATGAATTTTCATTTTATCTTTGTTTTGTCTATGTCTGCCCAGTATCTTCCTTCACACCCCTCTTACTATAGCCCCATCTCTCTGTATAGAGAGAGGATGGGGGCTATATAGAGAGGGGGTTAAGAAGGGATAAACTGGGCTACCACCCTGCCGTTCCTGTCCATTGTTGTCTGCACCACACGCAGGTCCATGGCCAACTTGAACACTTTGTCGTAATATTTCTGCTGCCGGATGCCTCCCAGCTTCATTACCTGATTCTGAAGAGCTTCCAGCCCCATCGTCGTTACGCCAGCCAACGCTTCACCGAAGAGCTGGCGGACATCCCATTCCCATGGCTGACGGGCATTCCCGTCGTTGTGGATAATGAACTTCTGATTGAAGGAGTCGGCTCTTTCCGTCCGTATCTGATAAGCCTCGGGCTTGTTTGTCAGGAAATGGCCATTGCTGTCACGGGGCTGGCAGTCGGGCTTGGATGTCACTACGGGCAATCCCGCATCATCAATCCTGTAGAAGAGCTTCTCCGGAATACGGTATTTCCTGGTCAGCGTCTGTTCTACCGAGAAAACACCCGAGTTTTCCAGCTGTTCACAGTAATACACCTCAAAAGCCTTATGCAGGATTTCCGTACCCAACCAGCCGCGCAGGCTGCGTTTCTCGCCAGAACGGTTCAGATGGATAACAACAGTGATGTTGCAATTGTATTCAGAAGCGAGTTGCATCAGCTGGTCTATCACATGAATGGAGGATTCGGTATCATTCACACTGGGCAGCAGGTCGCTGACATTATCGACGATTACCAGATCCGGCTTATAAGCTTCAATCCCGGCAACAAGATATTCCAAGCGTTCCTGATAGGAACAAGAGCGGACATTGAAAACCAGGAAGTCGTGCTCAAGGTCAGAAGCCTGCCTGAAAAGGTCGGCGTCTTCCTCCTTGGGACGGATAAGCCTGATTACGCGATTGGACAATATTCCCTTGGTAGATTGCCTGCTCTGTTCCGTATCATACCACATCACCTTCAACGGCTCTTCCCTGATACGTTCCAGCTCCAGGACATTCTTCTCGGCACAGCAAGCCATGAGCATGGATGTGAAGAACGTCTTACCGCATTTCTCCAGACCTGTAACAGTCGATAGGTCCCGACGGGGGAAACAGGGTTTCCCAAACATACGCAACAAGAATTCCTCGGGTGGAACATCGGTGTCAGACATAATCCTGAACTTATCTAACTGTACCACTAACGGAGAAACAGGCGAAGACTCCCCTGCCTTAGAGAGTTCCTCTTCGACTAACGAATTTGCTTTCATAACAAAAATAATTTAAATAACGGTTGTTTTGTCAATAAATTTTAAATCATTACAGATTAATTTGTCCGGACACCGCAAATTTCCGAAAAATGTATTAATTTTGTGCAACTTTTGTGCAGACAATGTCTGTACACTATTTAACGAATATTAACCATTCATTTCAGGATGACAATGAATTTTCTTAAAACTCCACTGACCATGGCCTTCCTGAAGGAAGCCTTTGCCAGCGACCGAAAGTATTTCTCGGTCCGCGGATGCCGTAGTTTCCACATCAGTCCGGAGACACGCGCGAAAGTCTAAAAGGGAAGTCTGTTAAGGCTTCCGCAGTTCTACACCATACTTAGGATGCTCCTGCTAAGGGAACAAACACCTATGCGCAGGCTATTGCTACTAGCCAAACTCCTCGACCTCTTAGAGCAGGACTACCGCCAATGCCACCCAGACGAGAAGCCCCTATTTCCAGACGGCTTAGAGAAAACAATCAGGAATTTGCTTATACCTAAATAAAAAAACAAGCCTGCCACTCCCCTCGCGAGGAAATGGCAGGCATTACCAACAATTTACCTTAAAACTTTATCTCAATGATTTCATAATCCCAATTTTATCTATCAGGCGTTTGTCTGCCACAACAATTTCTGCTGTTCCAATCATTTGGCAGTTTGTAGGCAACAGCATCTCTTCACTGGTTTTCAGTCCATTAGGGAAAAGAATATCTACCTGATACAATCCATTCCCATCTGGTATATTTGCTACATTGCCGACTTTTCCTGTCAAGTAACCGAACTCTCTGTCAGGGTAATTCTCCAACCTCACCTTTACCTCCTGTCCTTTCTTTACCTGACCTAATCCTAATGCAGGAAGCATTGCATAGCCCGTATGGTATTTAACCTTTATGCTATTCTCAGGCATAAAGACAAAGCTTCCTGTCAATGTATCTGGATACGGAAACATAGCTGCTCCTGCCAGTATAACAACCAACAACAGGGCAATAACCGTTATACCCCAACGCTCAATCCATGGCGGCACTCGTCCCATTATCTCCTGTACCTCTTCTGAGCGTAGGTTTATTTCTTCTTCCTCTATCTTTTCTATATCTTCCTTACTCATCTGTATGCTATTTATTATCTGTCAACTTACTTTCCTAATTCCAGCTGGTTCTTGACAAGTGTATAGTATACACCTCTCTTCTCTGTCAATTCCTCGTGCGTACCTTCTTCCACTATGTGTCCTTTGTCTAAGACTATGATATTGTCAGCATGTCTGACAGTAGATAGTCGGTGTGCCACAATCAGCACCGTCCTTCCTTTATAGAACTCCTCAAGATTACCCATAATGACACCTTCGTTGTTAGCATCCAAAGAGTTGGTAGCCTCATCCAAGAAGATGAACTCAGGATTCTTGTACACCGCTCTTGCAATAAGGATACGCTGACGCTGTCCCTGCGAGATACCGCTACCCTCCATTCCAATCTTTGTATCATAGCCCATTGGCAAGGAGTTGATAAAATCGCCTATGTTAGCCACCTTTACTGCATGTCTTAGTCTCTCCGTATCAACTCGATCCGTACTGACGGCTATGTTATGTGCAATGGTGTCAGAGAAGATATAGCTCTCCTGCATTACCGATCCGGTCTTGCTTCGCCACAGATGCGGGTTAATCATGCCCAATGGCGTTTCGCCTATCTTTATGCAACCTTTGTTAGGCGTATAAAAACCTTGCAACAACTTAACGATAGTAGTTTTTCCACTTCCACTGGCACCAACGATAGCTGTTACCTTATGTTCAGGAATGGTCAGCGAAACATCTTCCAATGCATAGTCACGATTTGCACCACTATAGCTGAATGTCACATTCTCCAATCTGATATCCTTGTTCTCTGGCAGATAAGTCAGTTTTGCATGTATTCCCTGTTCCTCATCCCTGCGCCGATGAACTTCATTCAATCGCTCCAGACTTATCTTGGCATCCTGCCAGGCTTGGGCAAACCCTATGAATTCACCTATGGGGGCAGACACCTGACCAATGATGTATGTGAGGGACATCATCATACCCAGTGTCATATTGCCTTCCACAACACTCTTGGCAGCTATAAAGGATATAACGATACTTGTGGACTGCGTGAAGAAGACGGATCCTATCTGCTGTATCTGTCCTATTGCCAGTCCACGGATACCGATTTTGAAAAGCTTTACCTGGATGCGCTCCCATTCCCAGCGTTTCTGCTTCTCGCAGTTGTTCAGTTTAATCTCCTGCATTCCCTGTATCAGCTGGATAATCTTGCTCTGTTCTCCTGCCGATTGGTTAAAACGCCTGATATCCAGCTCACGTCTGTATTTCATAAAGGAAAGGATCCAGATGACATACCCCGTGTTACCTATTAGAAAGATTACCAATATGAGTACATTGTAGTAGGCAAGGATCGCCCCGAATACAATGAAGTTGAACAGCGAGAATACAATATTGATGGAACTGCCCATCAGGAAGCCTTTTATGCGTCCATGATCCCCTATACGCTGCATAATATCTCCTGTATTCTTGGTGTCAAAGTACCGCAGGGGTAACTTCATCAGCTTCATCAGGAAATCCGAGATAAGCGAAATGTCTATCCGTGAGTTCACATGCAGCATAATCCATGAACGGATGAAGCCCACAGAGAGCTGCGAAAGGAACAATACAAGTTGCGCAATAAGGATAAGGGTAATGAATCCTAAGTTAGCTGAGCGAATACCCACATCCACTAATGCCTGTGTCAGAAATGGGAATATCAACTGCAGTCCCATGCCCAATAGCATGGACACAATCAACTGCAGAAACTGCTTCTTATAAGGTGTCAGATAGCGTACAAAGAAGAAAAGGTCGCGCCGGGCAGAACGTTTTTCGTCCTCATATTCCATAAACTCCGGTCCTGGTTCCAGAAGAAGCGCCATACCTACATCTCTGTTTCCCTCCTTCTTAGCCAGCCAGCACTTTTCCAGTTCTTCCTGCCGGAAGGCTACCTTCTGTGTAGCCGGGTCAGCAATATGGAACACATATTTTCCTCCCCTACGCTTGCTTACCTTATAAAGTACTACAAAGTGGTTCTGATTCCAGTGCAAGATACAAGGAAGCACCGCTTCATTGGCCAGCTGCTCCACACTTATCTTAACACCCATAGTACGCATGCCTATGCTCTCAGCCGCATCGCTGATACCAAGCATGGATACCCCTTCTCGGGTGATGAAACTTCGTTCTCGTAAAGTTTCTAAAGTATAGCTTCGCCCATAGTGACGGGCTATCATGCGCAAGCACGTAGGGCCACAGTCAGCAGAATCTAATTGGTGGTAGTGAGGAAAAGGACGTCTCATTATTTTTTATTCTTCGGCATTTTGTTGAACTTATAAGCAACTCTCAGCATGGCGTAGCGTGGCATCATGAGCTGCCAGGTCTCTGTACGCCCTTGGCCGTTAACTGTATAGCGCGTATTGGACAATTGCCCCAATATATCAAAGGCATCTATCTTAACTACGAGTTTTCCTTTAAGGAACGGACGCGAAACAGATGCATTCCATACCAGCTCATTCGTGTTCATAGATGATTCCTCATATCCGCGACGGCTGTACATTTTTAGGTCTGTTGCCAATTGGATCTTCCAAGGAAAGGTATATTGGCCACTCAGGCCATAGCTGAAGTCAAATGCATTAATGTTATTATAATTCACCTGCTCGCGATTAACCACATTCCACGCAAAAGTCCCTATCAATTCCAAGCGAGTAACATTCTTGTTATAGGACAGTTTCAGATCTTCCGATGTAATATAGTGGTTCACTCTGCTCAGCTGGCTTGTGTTGAAACCTTCCAGCATGGCTAAATCTACATTATGGACAAAGTTGAAACCTGTTTTGCTTTCTAGCTGATAATGTTTATCTCTATCAAGATTCGTTCTAAAGTATGGCGAAACCCGTGCATTCCAATTGCCATTTACATTCTCCGGACAATAGGTATATACACCATTTTGAGGATTATAGGTAAATCCGTTTGCAACCATATTATCCATAATATTTACATCTAATGCTACACCATAGCGCCGTTCCCATGCTCCTCCATACATTTGTAATTCTAAATGGTGCCTCCGAGAAGTCTTTAGATCTGGATTTCCTTTACTTATGGCCAGAGGATTAGAACTATCTTCAATATCAAGCATCTGAACCAGATTGGGTGTTTGTACATAGCTGCCAAATCTAGCTTCCATCCAATCAAACAACACCTTACAACTGTCTCTCTTTATCTGGTATCTCATCCAAGCCTCTGGCTCCATATACCAATTACCTTGTTTTAAGACGTTATATTGATTAGACCGCCAGTAACGTACATCTTCGTTTTTATGAACGACAGGTGTTGATATTGAGAAAAACAAATATGTTTTCCTGCCCTCATGGACGTGGCTTAAGCTAATATTATTTCTATGTGTTTTGGTCATGTAAAGACTAAGATAACTATTATCATCATCCTTAGTCTTCATGTAATCAGTCTGTGATGGAAGAAAACCAAAATCTCTGTCAGAACCTAGTAAATCGAGTCTATAAAGGTTACTCTCAGTGTTACTATATTGTTGCGCGTAATCATATGTCCAATTTACATGCCATCCTCCTAATAAATGTAGACGATATCCACCACGTGCGTTGTATGAATAGCCGTGATGACGATACGGCATGAAACGATCTTGTCTGTTATCCGCCTGTCTGCCATTAGGATAAGACAGATCATATCGGCTGAAGCGATCATTGGCAGACTTATCATAGCTCCCGTTTAAAGATATAACAACATCATCGCCCCATGGCAGAGTCTTGTCCCAATCTATGGCCTGATGTAAGTTATAGCTATAGGAATCATATTTCCCTTGTTCAAGCACCTTATTAATAATAATACCTTGCAACAACGGATTAATGGGTGTTGAGAAGATAGAGTCAAGCACTTCTATACATGTATACATTGAGGGATCTGAAACGAACGATGCAGATCGAGACAGGCCATCGCCCTGTTGTTTACTGTAATTTCCGCCTGTATTAAAGATTAACCCAATCTTCTTTAATTCCAGCTTATTAGAGAGCGAGCCGGAAAAGTTCTTGTTACGGTTAATATCCTGGGAACGACTATATGCACTGCCCTCAGGAAGAAAAGTCTCTTGTGATGTTCGTGTTTCGTCTTTATTATCCGTCCAGTTTACCGATGCCTCCACATTCTCCACAAAACGACCATGCTTGTCATCAATATTAAGATTTCCACCAATCATCTTTACATCTTTCTCTCCTGTGGGTATCTTCGACTTATCATACCATCCATCTCTTCCAGGTTGTCTTACCTCATTTATATTATTTGCGCCACCGAAAAGAACCATGCGTGAGTTGTCTGTAAACCGAAGTCCGAACAGTCTTGCCACCCATTTGTTGTCAGTACCTATTCCAGCTTCTGCGTTGAATGTATATCCAATAGAATACTCTTGCTTCATCTCCACGTCCATCACGTAATCCTTTTCGCCTGTATCTTTGTGAATCATCTGGCTCTGGGGCATATCCTTTTCATAGAACTTTAGTTTGTTGACTACATAATATGGCAGATTGTCCAACATCATACGGTTTCTGCCTTTGAAAAAATCCTTTCCATTCAATGTCAGGTAATCCACCTTGCGCCCGTTCATATATATGGTTCCGTCATCACGCAACTCAGCTCCTGGAACACTGGCCACTAAAGCATCCAGCATGGATCCTTCAGGGATTTTAAAGGCTTGTGCATTTACAACAATTGTATCACCCTTGTAAGCAATTTGAACACGTGTGGCTGAAACTGTAACCTCTTTCAGGGTAGTTTCCTTCATCCTGCGTTTCATGAATAATTCAGGGAATCGATATTCCATCTGTCGGGCAGGTTTGTTCATCGAGATTCTTTGCACCACAGTTTCATAATCGGGATGCTCTGCCTTCAATAAGAAAGTATGCGGCTTGCGTGAAGCATACTTAGACCATGCCGCTCTATTTGAGTTGTATCTGCTTTTAGTCCATAGCGTATCAATAAGAATACCATTTGTATCCGCCAAGGTAACAAACACTTCTGGGATGCCATGCTTAGTAAAGGAATCGCTTATATCTTGATATATATATATTGAGTCACGCTCTTGAGCGAGAGAGGCTGAGCATATTACTTGAAGAAAAAAGGATAAGACTATGATTTTAAAGCAGAATGTCCCCATACTCTTTAATACTATTGTTTTAGCAATAATACCGGAGGCATAATCCTCCGGTAAAATAATAGATTAATAGCCACCACTATAACTGTAGTCAGTCAAGCCGCCAAAAGGGCCTGGGTTACACAAGCAACCTGTAATATGCGAATTACTTACCCACTCACATACACCATTGTTGTTCCCGGCTACGCATGATCCACCACAGGTTTCTTTCTTTGATGAACATCCGCCGTCAGAACCCACTAATCGCTTTAACTCAGCCTTTGAAAGGAGATCCATTTCTCCTAACAGACTCAACTTTGATAATTTTTTCATACGAAATTAATTTTAATAATGTTTTCACGACACACTATACCAATCCCGGCCTGCCGTGTTTCTGCCGGGATCTACCTTTCACTATCCGGATATGTGATTTTTCCTAATATTAAACGTATGCTGGTAACTTTCACTTACTACATCCAAGTACTCAAAATCCTCGACAGTGTAGTAGTTCGGGAGTTTATGCCCGGAAAATACAATGGTTGGGGTTGGATCGATTCCTGTACGCTCTTTCCAAAGTTTATGCCGAGAATATTCATTTAAGACTTCGGGATGATGGATATTTATGTCATAGCTTTTTATGAACTTCTTGCTTTGAAATCTGCCATATTGATACCATTTCTTCATAATTTTTACGGCCTCATCGTAGGGTTTTTGCTTATATACAGCTATACAGAACAGACTACTATCTTCCAGCTCCTTATTAAAAGATGTATATATATACTTTACATTTATGTTGGGATTCTTAGTTATCAAATGCATGAGACGATTATGCATATTTGCACATGGTTCACAATGCGGATTAGTAAGTATGGTTAGTGTCATTTTTGCGGTTGGGCTCCCATAAATAATCAATGAATCTTCTCCCTTGTCATCTATCACTTCAGATCTAGTTAATGCTTCAGAGAAAATGCCTTCTTGAATCTTAAAATTGAGGAATTTCTTGTTTACTGTATTATATTGTTTGTAGAATGTGTGATAGTGTGAGATGAGTTGAATGACGACAAATACTATAACTCCTAACATTACGTTAGTTGTGATACTTGTAAAAGAAAATGATAAAGGCCTAAATACAAACAAATTATATATACCGCTACCCCAAACTATTATCTGAACCAAACAGCAAAGAGTACACCAATGTTTTATTTTAAATGCCTGATAACCAATACTCCATACTCCGTATGGCATAGCAAGCCATCCTATAACTTGAATTAATACAAGACTACTTTCGTATAAACTACCCCATAGGATTCGAGAAGAAAAATAGGCAAGCCCTATCTCTGTCCAGGAAATAATGCCCCAGAGTTTAGCTTCTGACGATCCTAAAACAGAATCACAACCACCGTCTTGGAGCAATGAACAAATCTTGTCAGCAATTGAACTCTGTGCATGTAGCTGTTTTTGGAAGAGTATGAGGCAAACCGAAAAGCCTATCAGGTCGAAAATAATATTGATGGATTGCGGATTGAAGAGACTATTATTGATAATAGTAAAAAGACCCAAACAAATTAGAATTGCAAAAAGAGAATAGTTAATAAAGCAATTATACAAGTCTATAAGTTTATTCTTTATATATGATGGTTCGTGGTAACTCCCCATATTAGTTACACAAAGCATGTCGCCAGTCCATTTCTTGTTAAAATCAGGAATAGCCTCCGTTATATAATTCTTTCCATCGTGATATTTTATAGTATCATCCTGAAGATCTATACCTACGACAAAAGCACCATGCCAATGCAACACACATGGAAATGTGAGTCCGGCCTCTTCTTTGTTCTTGAAATGTACACCTACGGATTCTATACCATAACGAGATAATATTCTTTGTATTCCAAGCATATTATCGCTATCTGGTGCATTTACATAATTCTCTTCTATAAATGTCTTTGAATGCTTTACTTTTAGTTCCTTTAATAAAATTTCTACTATATTCATGATGTTTAATTTTTCTGATTCATTAACGTTAAAGCGTAACTACATAAAATACCGACGGTTCGGTCTGCATCGTAGAAACAATTCCGGCATAAATCTGAAATGGCGTAATCGTTAATTATTCTTTTATGATATGTCTTGCTAAATAGGAAACCATACCACATTTTCTCTGCAGTTATTGACTCTTGATTGTGATTAAATACTATTTCAGACGATGAAATGACTCCATTATGGAATTTTTCTTCGTTCTGAGAATAATCAGAAATCAACGTGACATTCTGGAGAATAAAATATGAGATTATTTCATTCTCGCGTCCTTTATTCTCAGAGTTTTGAAAGAGCTTTACAAGTTGCTCAGCCAGTTTATGAAAATATTTTCCATCTAAACCTGTCCTATAGTATAGGTAACGATAGATAAAATAAAGGGCAGCCTGCACAACCATTTCAGATGCTGTCTCAGCAGTCTCTACTGTTTGCTGCAGGTATTTGTCAACTTCTTCTAAGGAATCATGTTCATCCGTATCTTCCAGAAACTGATGTGTAATTAAATATATTATGCCAATCCCTATGCCTGAAAGGCTACTGATATTGTCCTCATTCTGTCCTTTCCGCAACACCTTAAATATGAGGTCTATCATATCATCAGCAATATCCTCATATTCTTTAATACCTGTTAGTCTTGCATACTCATAAAGAAACAGGCATACACCCATCCTCCCGTTTACAAGATTAGGAGTAGTAGTCATACTATAATTGCAAAGTATAGTGTTTGCGATAAGTTGCAATGTAGGACTTACATTATGTGAATTTTCAATATTGCCCTTCATGCGATTCTTTTTGTTTGTATTCTATTGCTGTTCGAAAGAACTCTACAAGGCGAGGAACGTGATAATCAAAACTGAATTCCATTCTACACCTCATCATGTTATTTGTATGCCTGCGCGTTTTTACTTCATCCTGAAGCATACTTACAAGTTCATCTCTATCTTTATATTCAAGACCAATGTCATATTTCTGCGTAATGAAATTTGAGGCGACTGCATTCCCTGTATTATCAGGAAGAATTATCGGTAATCCTGCTGCTGCATACGTAGCAATCCGGGCCGGCAAGTTCAAATCATCCCAAGTGGTCATTAGTATATTACCACTGTTATTGCTTCTATGGCAATGAAGCCATCCTGCGTCATATTGGGACAGTTCTTTAGTCCACTTGTCTGCAAAAACATGTTGGTGCACATGAAAATGATTAGGCGCCAGTTTTACAAAGCCTTCTCTATTATTTCCATCATAATAGTTCTGCGTATAAAGGTGGATGTGTATATCTTCCTGGGCCAAAGCTTTAATATTATCTTCTGATATTCCTATCATTCTTCCAGTAACCACTGTATGAATCCCACCCACAGTATCAGACAACTTTGGAGAGAAGGTGTTCTTGAAATAATCCTTTTTGGGCAATTCTCCATCCATTACCATAGTGGGAGTATCTGAAGAAGGCAAGAACTGATTATACCACTGTTCTGCAATCTCATTCAGAAAAATCCGTCCTGCAGCATGCTGATACAGATATATCAGTTTCTCCCAATTCCCCATTTTAAGCACCATAGAGGGCCCCTCCTTAAAACACCATACGTATGGAATGTTTGGCAATTTCTTTACTACCTCATAGACAAAGGGAACGGCTGAACTGCTTAGGAGCCCGTATATAATGTCTGGTTTTACTTCTTCAACTTCCTTCTCCCAATTATCAAGAGAGAGAGCTCTTACGTGTCCAAAAGGTAAAGGACCTACAGTAGTGAATGAATACATGGGATTAGGATCCCAAAGGCCATATAGGGTATGCCCAGCCTGTTCCAGGGCATATATGCGTTCCGGGTAATATGCCAATTCACCAACGACGAGTATCTTCAAAGACTCTTTACATTTTGGTATTGTTACACGGAAATTCTTATACAACTCCTCTTCATCAATAAACTTATTCCTGGACACTTTGGCCTTAAGCGGCGTATTTGGCCTATAATGATTTCTGTATTTGTTCAGCCCACCACCATATTTTTCGCTTAAGAATCTGTGGCGCTGATGGGGATGAGTTGTCCAGAAACAAGACACAGTATTTGTTGGCACAAAGAATCCTTTATCAGCAAGTTTATACCAAAACATCAAGTAGTAATCTTCTGTGATGAACTCATCACGCTCTATCCATCGTAAGTCATTGTATTTTTTATGAGCCGTTTGCACCAACTGCATACAATATCCATTCGGAATCTGCTTCGTCTGATTAAAAGAATTGCGGTTCATCGTGTCGTCGGTATCATTCTGAAGCCCACTATATGCTAAAACAACATCATCTTTGGCTAATGCTTTTGTCATCGTTTCCAGATGGTCGGGAAAATAGAAATCATCCGAAGGAAGATATGCTATATAATCGTACTTGGCAGTATCAATGCCTTGATTGATAGCATGCCCAAGACCTGTATTTACTTTGTTCTTGATATAAGTTACCCTCTCATCTTTGATATAATCAGAGATGAATACCTCTGTTTCATCCGTACAACCATCATTTATAATTATAAGTTCCCAATTCCGGTAGGATTGTGCCATAAGGCTACCAATTGCCCTCCGTATGAAGGAACATTGATTGAAAGTGGGCATTATAACAGAGATGTTGATACTACTTTTCATCTTTAACCGTTTGTTTATTCCACCATGTCCCCCAGAAGTAGTGTAAGGCATAAGCTTTATTTATCCTTTGCTCCATATCTTCTGGCACTTGGTTCGTCATTATTAATGCTCCTTCAAGTACTCGTATGGGATAAAGATATTCCGGTTCGATTATCCTTACATCCTCCTTTTGACGATATTCATTATAGGCATCCGTCAGCAGAAAAGGACCGGTAGAGGATAAAATGTCCCCACCATGCCGTACGTCCCATCCGTGAGGATGTTTCATCATTCGTTGGATAACATGTGCCAGAAAAGGATGATTAGGAACGGAGGCCATAAGAGCGTTACAAATGATGTATTCCATCCCGTAGCGGTTAGAATGAGCATACGGTTCCTTGCCTGCCACAAAATCTGCGTCTTCCAAAAGAGTTACAAACTCTGGTTCCAGACACTCGAAATCCAAATCCACATACAAACCGCCGTAGGTCTGTAATAAGAGGTATCTGATGGCATCGGCACGCTGGATGTTCTTTGGGTATGCGTCATACTTCTCCAAGAAATCAGGATAATAGGTGCGTACAAATTCGCGGTTCATTTCATCTGTCCATAACCTGTACTCCCAACCTGGCAACATTTCACGCCATGTCTCTGACAGAAGTTGAAAAGCATTTGGCAGTTTTTCATCCTTCCAGGTCTGATGAATTATTTTGGGTATTCTTAACATGCTGCTTGCTATATAATAATGTACAAGAGATTATATTTCTTTCCGCCATGTACCCGCATGCAGGTGAACAGCATATTCACCGAACAGGCAAGTTTCTTTTCGCCCGTCAGGCAGTTCCACATACCAGCCCTCATTACGCAGGAGTGTGATATCCGGATATGTCTCGGTATTGTCCCAATAAGTATCGGTAAGCAAACCAGGACCTGTGACATCCAGTATCTCTTGCTGTGATGCAACCTTTATTGTTGAGCGTTCTGCCATCGCATTCATTAACCTGCGAAGAAAAGGATGACCAGCCTCGCCTCCAAACATGTAATTCGCTATGCGAACATGGTATTTTAATTTCAAGGATTTTAGCGTTTCGTCGTTTACTGTCATTTCCTCTGCTAATATCAACGATTTGTCTAACAGGCTATCCAATGCCTTAAGGGGATACATGTCCATATCCATATAGAAACCACCCAGTCCATATACCAACGCTAGCCGAAGGAAATCTGCACGCTGTACATTATGAGTAAAAGAAGTGTATGCATCCATATATTCAGGCAGATTATCTTTAAGAAACTGCGTGCCTGTCTCCTCATCCCAAAGGGTGATGTCCCATGATGGATGCATATCGCGTATCTTACGCTCACATTCCTTGAAAAGAGGTGGGATCGTTTCATCCTTGCGGAGAAAAACAAGATGTATGTTTTTACTAATACCCATGTTGTTGTTTTAAATCTGTTTTTAGACTCGAAAATTAAATTTTGCGCTGCTAAGGTATGCGTATCTGTAATTGACGCCAAACTTTTTTCTATAAATCTGACGAATAATAGCCAAAATTAGTTCTCAGGAACTATACAATTAGTCCTCGAGAACTAATAAAATGTGACATTTAGTTTTTGTTAACAGAATATGATGCCATGTAATCCGAAAAATGATTACTTTTGTGTGGAAATTTCACAAAACTAATTAATAAATGAAGCAAACACCTTATGTAAACCCACTTAATAATACATTAAGAAAGGGAGATGAGCCTAATGAAAGTCTTAGTATCAGTAAACTTGTTAGGATAGCCAGATATCATGCCTTTCTGACCAACTCCAGTTGCATACTGATGAATTTCCCTGAAGGTAAAATACTCTACCACTCCAAGAAGCTACGGTTCCTGGACCAGACAACTGAGAAGGACAGGCAAAGGGACTGCGAGAATCCCTATTGGGCGTATGTTCAGGAAGCAGTATTGGAGAAGTTGTTGCAAATAAGGAGGGAGTTCCTGCATTATAGCCGGATGATGAATCTGCGGGAAGGGGAGATATATTATAGCACTACAGAGTATCCCATTATAATAAAAGGTAAGGAATTCTATGTAACGCAACAGTTTGTACCAATGGTAATAGACTCGGAGAAGCATATCAGGGTAGGAATGCTTACATACAATACTTCCAAAAGAAAAGTAATGGAAAGTTATGTCGTCAGTGAATCAGGAGGCTTCCTGAAGTTTAACTTCAAACAGGGGAAATATGAGGATATTATACTTGCATTTAATCTTAGCAAGACGGAAATGGTCATTCTGGGACTCATGCAGAGTGGGCTGAACAACATAGAGATTGCCGACAATCTGAATGTAAGCCTATTTACGGTTAAGGCGCATAAGAGGAGTATTTTCAGCAAACTGGGTGTTAGTAGCACTGCTGAAGCACTGGCTATTGCTGACAAATATCACTTGTTATCTCACAAGGTGGGGTGACCCTTCACCCCCTAGCCCCTAACCCTTCCACTGGAGGGCTGGGGGCTACTAACCCCAGCCCCCCTTATTTTTCCATTAGCCAGTATTCCATGTGCTGGGCCTTACACTTGCTCTTGAAGTTGAACTGAATGTCATTCAGGGTGGAGCCTATCTTCTGGAAGGGAGTTTGTCAGCCACCACTTTTTCTGTGGTCCCGGTCATATAGCTGTTTGTGGGCATATTAGAAGTGTCTCATGTATTTCGATTTGCTTGAATTACGGAAATAATTATCAAAAGTATGATTATCAAACTTTTGACAATTTCTATTTGCGGCAATAGAAAGCACAGCTTCAATTGAAAATTAGGCTGACAGCAAGGCCATTGTGACTTCAATTTTGAATTTATTAATTTTGAACGTCGAAGAGGTCGCGAGCGAATAGCGAGAACGAAGTGGCAATTTTGGAATTGGATCAACTTCGCGCTAAGCCTCGTTTTTCCGGTTGAGCCGGCTCGATCGAACAGTTGAGCCGGCTCGATCGATCGTTTGAGCCGGCTCAACTTTTTGGGGGTATTTCAGAAAATTTAGTCGAATGCCGATTAAAATATTTAGTACAGCATCCCCTTTTTTACCGTTTTATCCTCCGCCCTACTCTTTCTCCCTGGGGAAAGCAGAGATACGCAGGCGGGCTGCGCCCATCGGCACGAGGGTGATGGGGGTAGTCTCCTCGGCACGGGGAGCGTACTTAGTAGGCAGCAGATCCGTCATGCCAGTCTTATCAAAACCCCAAGATGGAATCTGACGGCCCACAGCGGTAAACTGGAGAGGGACGTTATCCAGGGTGAAGGGCTGCTCATTCTCGGGATAGGGCTTACGGATAACATTGAAGTTCACAGGCAGATTCTGTTCATCTACCACCAGGCCATAATTCCAGGCGCTCTTGGCACGCAGTACATAACAGGGCCAGAGGGAGGCGTCCACGCCTTCCTGCCAGTGAGAGTCGTCCTGAACAAATTCCGGGTCGCGGCTGTCATGAGCCTCGAACTCCTCATCGATTTTCAGGGAGAGGGTCAATGGGCCGTAGTCAACGCTGACACTGGACTTGTTCTGCTGCCATACGGTAGAGCGTACCGTCATAGGCAGACGAAGGGTTACGGTATCGCCTTCCTTCCACTGGCGTGAGATGCGGATATACCGACCGGCGGCATTGCCTTCAGAGGACTGGGCCTGGCCGTTGATACTGACCTCGGCACCCTTTGCCCAGGCAGGAACACGCAGGTAGAGGGGAAACTCCACATCACGTTCGGGGTGAAGAACCAGGGTGATGGTCTCATCAAACGGATAGTGCGTGTTCTCCTCCATCCTCAGAGATACGCTGTCGGCTACCAAAGCCGTTGTCTCGTTGGCCGCATATAGCATGGTGGCCAGGCCGTTATCAGCGGTTGCCATTACCAGATGCTCGGCAAAGTAGGGCCATCCCATGCCGTGATTATGCTGGCAGCAACGCGAGCTGAAGGGGCTCATGGAGAGCATACCGCGCAGACTGTTATCGATGCTGGGCGCATGGTTTTTCTCGTCGCTGATGGCCATGTTGGCTGAAGTGATGTAACGCAGGGCACGCATATCAGGCGTGAGAGCGGCTGGGAAGGAATTGAAAGCCACATTCTCGCAATGGTCGGCCCAGAACACATCGCCGGTGATACCCATCAGAATCTCATCACTGGCCATCTGTTCCACCAGGGCGCAGGTCTCGGCTCCGTTTCGCGGGTCATAGTAACCGGTACGGGCATTCTCGTCTGCGGCATACATACCGCCGGGCATCTGTCCGTAACGGCTACGCATCTCGTTATGCGCATTATAGGTGGCCTGCAGCATCTCCGTGTCGCCGGTATATATATAATAGGTAGCGGGCTCGCGGAAGCCCTGTGCCACATTCACACCATGATAGTTAGGAAGGTCGCCCTTCATGGTCCAGTCAGAGGTAGCATTGTGCAGTTTATCGATGAGCGGAAGGATGGTCTTGTCGCCGTTCCGGTTGTAGAGCCACAGTACGCTCCACAGGTTGTCTCCGCCGCGCTTCTCCTGCCAGAGTCCCTTCAGGAACTTATTATCGGGGATGGACATTTCCCACTTGAAGTAGCGGTTCATGGCTGTCAGCACACGCTGGGAGCCGGTAGCCTCGTAGTAGGTCTGCAGCGCCCACAACATGGGCATCTTGGCCCAGATATCAGGGCTGTCGCCATCATATCCGTCAGGACCCAGGCGTCCGTTGGAGGTCTGATTGTTCAGAACTGCCAGAATCCAGGTCTTCACCTCCTGCTTCATGGCCTCGTCATCCAGGATGTAGGCCAGACTGCTGTAGCCCCTGATCCAGTAAGGCACTTCCTCCCAACCGTGATCCCCCTGATTAGAGAGCCACTGGTTATTGTTCTTGTCGAGCCAGGCGCTTACGCTGCCCAGCTGTCCGTTCAGTCCGTCGCGCTGCAGCTCCAGGTATTTACGTAGCCAGCCCTTTGGCTGCACCTTTCCCACAGGCAGTTTCAGCAACGGAGCCTGCTGCAGGGGAGCGCGGAAGTTGGTATAGTTGACGCTGGTTGCCTCGCGGTTAGGGGTTTCCACAACGGTAACGGAGTTGTCTGCCCTGACAGCCGCAATAGGAGCCAGAAGCAGAACAGTTAATAATGTATGCAGATGTTTCATCAGTTAATAAACAGTTAATGGTTTTGAATAATCTTTTTCCCTTTTATAATAATGACACCCCTACAGTCGGCAGGACGAGATATCCGCTGCCCGGTAAGGCTGTAAGCCTCAGCTTCCTCATCGGACGCGGCATCCGGGGACTGGATGCCGTCAAGCTGAGAATCGAACTTCGAGGAATCGTACTTTACACTCAGACCATAGTCGACATGACCGCCCCCGTCTCCCTGCAATAGGGACACGCAAAGCACATTGTCGCCCTCCACAAGGTAATTCTTGCGGGCTGCGGAAAAGTTTACGGCGGCATAGTTATCATCGTTCCATCCCGTGGCGGAAGTCAGTTGCTTTCCGTTCAGCCAGACCTTCGGATTCTCATCGTAGCTGTATGTGAAGGTGACCGTACCGATCTGTATCTTTACCAGATCCTCTGCCGTTAAAGTGAAGTGACGCCGGATAAGAATGGGATGAACAGTACTCTGCCATTGTGTAACGAGGAACTTATTCCTGTCGATGCTGAACGGACCGAAGCCTTCGCGCCAATAGCTCTCGTCCTCGTCGAGAGCATACCATTTGGCTCTTTCAGCACGGGGAAGGTCGGTATTGTAGTTCAGCTCATAGAAAAGACAGGGCCAGGAGCCCTCACCGCTGTCCACGGTATCCAGGATGTATTCTGTCACCAGGTCGGCTGCTTGGGCTGAGGTGACAGCAAGAAGGAACGGTAATAGTAAATAAAGTTTCTTAGGCATAATCAGTTCTCTTAAAAAAAAAGAGATTTCCTCCCCCTTTCTGTCAGGGAAAGAAATCTCTTTGGGGAAGGCAAGCTTACTTCTTGCCCTTTTTAGTCTTGGCCGGTGCTGCCGGAGCAGGATTAACCTTATCCATCAGCACGCGGAACCAGTAGCCGCCGATTACGGAACGGGCCTTGAAGCCAGTCATGCTGCCGGTCTTGGTATCGCTCCAGTCAGAAATGGGAACACGGCTGGGTGTCTCGTTGATGTACTTGTAGATGGGGCTGACAAACTTCTTGAACGTGTCTGCATCGGGAGCCATGGCAGCGGTCCACATAATCCAGTCGGTCTTGGTGTAGTCCTTGCGGCAATCCAGGGGCAAACCGTACTTGTTCTGCTTGGTCAGGTAGTACTTGATCTCAGTCTGCATGGCATCGTTGGGGATGATGCCGGTGTTCCACAGTTTGTCCCAAACCATATTATATTTCTGGCTCCAGGTATCCTTGCCGGCGCCGTATGCCAACTCGTAGTGATCGCCCACCTTGGTTTCCTTTTCCCAGGCGGCAGCCATCTCCTTAGCCTTGGCATTGTACTTCTGATATACATCCTCCTGACCCTTCATCTTAGCCATTTCGGCATAGCCGGCAATACCCATGATAGCCTTCAGCGCCAGGTTGCAGTTACCTGCCCAGTGACCGGCAAAGTCATCGGTACATAGCTGGTTGGCGGGGTGCAAGCCGTTCTCAACCAGGTAATCCACCCAAACGGTCATCATATCCCAGTAAGGATCCACGTAGGCGGTATTGCCGTCCAGCTTGCAAATCTCGGCAGCCAGGGTAAGCATGTTACCGGACTCCTCCAGCGGCATGTCACCACCATAGACCTGCTTATTGGCCAAGGGGTACTGACCCAGGTCATGGGCAGCGAAGGGCTTGGTCCAGCGGCCGCTCTTGCTATAGTCGAAGATAGAGGTCATCATGGCCTTCTGCAGGTTGGGGTTGTAGCAGAGTACCAGGGGAGCCTCGGGATAGGTCAGGTCAACGGTATTCACACAGCCGTTAGAGTTATTCTCCTTTGAGAACCACAGCAGGTTGCCGTCCTTGTCCTGGAAGAGCTTGTGGGCAGCCATCACATGACGGTAAGAGCCGGACAGAATCTCGGCATATTCCTTGCCGCCCGACTTAAAGCCGTCGTCATAGATCATCTTGTCGAAGGCACGGCAGCGCTGCATAATGCTAGCATAGCCGTTCTGCATATTCTTGAAGGCATCGAAGATGGTTACGCTGCCACCATGAGCCCAGTAGCCCTTATAGCGGTTGTAGAAGTACTCAATATCCTCAATCTCATCGTAGCCCATCATCATAAAACTGCTGGCAGTCTCAACGCTTCCGAAGTCATGGGTATAAGCCAAAACAGGCATCTCGGCAGGCTTGCGGGCAATAACGGGACCCCTTCTAAATCTCCCCGAGGGGAGACTTGCATTCACTCCCCCACGGGGGAGACGGAGGGGGGTCACACCCTTTTCTACAAAGTTGTTCTGAACCTCGGAGGCATCGCCCATCATCACCTGACCGTTGATAGCGGGGATGTAGAAGTAACCCCAGTCGATGCAGATGCCGTCACCCGACTTAGCCAGGATGGGCTGCTCGATGGTACCGGTACGGACGTAGCGCACACCCTTCTCGTTACCCATAGTGGTAATGGTGGGCTGTGTGTTGGTGTTCACTGCCTGCAAGGGGTTGGCACTGATGTACACCTGCACATCATGTTTCTTGCCATCTGTAGCACGCACCTGATAAGAGATGTAGTTAACGGGCATGGAGATAAGGTCATAGTCATCAATCAGCATAGGAGCGGTGAAGACTACGTCCAACTCTACAGGACCGCAGGCAAAAGTATAATAGGTGTTGGTTGCCAGCACGTCAACGCTCTTCTGCTCAGCCACCTCAATGGCAGCGCCGCGGGGCTTGATGTTCTTGAACAGACCGAAGTCGGCATACGCACCACCTGTGGTGTTGTGGCAGTGGGCGGCAATGATGTTCTTGCCGGCATGAAGGAGGTTCTTCAGGTCGCCGTCAAGATGCAATACCACGCCGTTCACCCAAGTCTCGCCGGTATCGGCCACCTTGGTGCCGTTGATATAGAGTTCGAACACATCGTCGTGTGAATACTTCACGTACAGGTCCTCCTGCAACTGCTGGGCAGTCAGTTCCACCTCGCGGCGGATATAGATATCGCTGCCCTGGCGTCCCCAGCGGCTGCTGATATTCTCGCCCTCGCTTCCCCAGGCAGCCTTCTCGGTCTTCCAGTCGGCATCGTTGAAGCTCTCCTTCTGCCAGCCGTCAGCAGGAGTCTGACGGATCACCTTGCCTTCCCAGCGCTCCTCGTCGGACATGGGAGCAACAGAAGAGAGTACATAGTTCTGCTCAGCACCCATGAAACGGTAGGCCTTGCCGTCCACACGCAGAAGACCCAGGATAGGCTTCTCATCATTGGTCCAGTGGCGGGTAGTTCCGTCGGTCAGCTTGTCATAAGGCGACCATACAGAGAAATAGGGGTCATTCACTACCAGAGGTACAGAGGGCAAACGCAGGTCTGTACTGGTGTATGGCTTGAAGAATTCCGCTGTCTGAGCGAAAGCCACAGTCGCCGCAAACAGAAAAGCAGATAAGATTTTCTTTCTCATTGGGTTGTTTATTTATTATTAGTTATTCTGATTGTTCTGACTCTATTTCATCGGTGGGAATGCCGAGATTCTCAACCTTGCTGCTCCCATGGGAATAAGGGTAATGTCCTCCACCTTGCCACGCTTGGCACGGGCATCAGGCAGAATCTGGCAAAGGCCGGTAGCATCCTGTCCCCACCCTTCCACACGGGCACCTCTGGCCTTAATGCGGATAGGAGCATTCTCGTGGTTAAAGGGGTAATTGTTCTCGGGCCAAGGGCGCTTTTCAACCTTCATGCCATGCAAATTCTCTACTAGGGCATAGTTCCAGGGACTATCGGCATATATTTCGAAGGTAGGCCACTTGCTGGCATCGGCACCTTCCTGCCAGTGCGAGTCACCAATGGCCGTCTTACGGCTGTCCTTCTGCTCGTAACGCTCCTTAATCTGCAGGCTCATGGTCAGGGGACCGTAGTTGATGCTCACACTATTCTTATTCAACGCCCATACACGCTTAGTAAGACGCATGGGCAGGAAGAGTTTCACCTCGTCACCGTTCTTCCACTCGTTCTGAATCTGTAGCAAGCCGCTATGTACCTGGCAGTCCACGGTCTTGCCATTCACCATTACATGTGCCCCGTTAGTCCAAGTGGGAATGCGCAGGTAGAGAGGGAAACTGACCGCCTGGTTCTTCTTCAGACCGCCAATGGTAAGCAAGATGTCCTCACTGAAGGGATAATGCGTCTGCTCATCTATGGTTATGGTCTGACCGTCGGCAACTTTCAGCGTAGCCTTACAGTCGGCATAGATGAGGCACGCAGCACCGCCATCGGCACTTGCCAACACTAAGTTCTGGCTATAATAAGGCCAACCCATAGCATGGTTATGCTGACAGCAACGACTGCTGAAGGGATTCATGCTAAAGAAAGGACCGCTGTTGTCCACACCCGGATTGTGGTTACGGCTATCGCTCTGCACCATATTAGGACAAGTCAGGTAACGGAGGGCACGCAAGTCCTCCGTCATACTAGCGGGGTAACTGTTGAAGGCCACATCCTCCAGGTTCTCCATCCACAGCAGGTCGCCCGTCTGCGCCATCAGAATCTCATCGCTGAGCATCTGCTCCACAAAGCCGCAGGTCTCTGTTCCCTGGCGGGGGTCGATATAGCCATGACGGCAGTTCTCGTCTGAACCGAACATACCGCCGGGCACCTGACCATAGATGCGACGGATAAGACTATAATCATTATAGGTAGCCTTGAGGGCAGCAGGTTCCTTTGTAATAAGGTAATATTCGGCAGGCTCACGGAAACATTCAGCCACATTCACGTTGTGCCAGTTGGGCAGACCGCTCTCCTGCATCCAGTTGGCTGTGCACTGGTGAATCTTATGGCAGAGGTCCAGCAGCCAACTCTCGCCCGTGCGGTTGTAGAGCCAAATAACGGACAACAGGTTATCGCCACCACGAGAGTTTTCCCAATAGTCACGCAGGAACTTCTCCTTGGGGTACTGCATCTCCCACTGGAAGTAACCCTTCATCACTTGGAGTACACGCTCATCGCCACTGTAATCGTAGTAATCTTGTAGTATTTGCAGAGCCAGCATATTGGCCCAGAGCTCACGCCTTCCGTTCTTGTCCTCATTTACAGGACCAAAGTATCCGTCAGGCTGGGCACTTTTGATGATAGCCTCCACCCAGAACTTTGTCTCGTCCAGCATGGCCTTGTCCCCCAGGATATAAGCCAGATTGCTGTAGCCACGCAACCAGTAGGGAACTTCCTCCCAACCATGCGACCCTCCAGGTTCCAACCATGCATTGCCTTTCTTGTCCAACCAGTCGCTAATCTCACCAAGGTTTCCACTCAGACCGTTTTTCTGGCGTTGCAGCATCTCTCCCACCCAACCACGGGGGGTAATAGCATTAACGGGAAGTTTCAGGAACGGGTTAGCCGGAAGCGGAGCACGGTTGTTAATGTAGTTGGTTTGTGTGGGCTGAATACTACCAGCCTTAACCATTTTTACCGTCTGTGCAGAGGCAAATAGGGCTATAAAAAAAACAAGAAAAATGGTCTTAATTCTCATTAAAGAATGGTTTTTTAGGGTAATTTCGGGTGCGAAGATACAAAAAAGAAAGAAAAGCACCAAACAAGATTGGATTTTTCTGTCTATTAGAGTCTTACCGTCAATTCCACAGGAGCCGCCATGCGTGGGTCCTGCATCTGATACAACGTACGCTGGAAAGTATCAGCAGAGGGTTTTACCCTACCCTTGAAAAGAGTCTTTCCGTGAGAGAGTACCTTTATATTTCCTTTAAGAGAAAGCAGTTCGGAAGATAAGCGAAGAGTAAGGCTGGAATAGTCACAGCGTAACACCTCTATGGTTTTGTCCTTTACCAAAAGTTCCACACGCTTGCCGCGCTGCATCTCATCCGCTGGAACGCTGACCCAATAGAAATGCTGTTTCAGCACCTCCTCCTGCTGCCATACCAGATGGCGGGGCCACGGATTGCGGCGATACTGCGCCATCCAGGGAAGGGCGGCCCGGTCCTCGCGGTCCATCCAATGCGCCTTATCGGCAAGGATATGCGTCTGGTGAATATACCCCTCGCTGTCTTTCCGCTGCAGGGAATCCAGCTCCGATCCACGGACAGCAGCCATACGGTTCCGGTTGTAAGCCTCATCCTTACCACCCATCCATATCATAAAGGGAAGGTTGCGCAGACTGACCAGACTGACATCGCCCGGATGCCCCGCCATCATAGAGGCGGCCGCCCAATGGTCCGCCATACGCGGTGCCAGTCGCCAGATGCCGTCGCCACCGGCCGAATAGCCCAGGATATACACCTTGTCGGGATTGACGTTATAATGACTGACCATCGCCCGGATAAGTTGCAGGTACATGCTGTCTATAGGCTCCTGAAACCACATGTCCCACGCATCCCATGGGGCACGCGGAGCCACATACACACCCTCATCGGGGGTATAAAGGAACTGCTGGTTCCGCCACTGGCCGTTATTCACCTCAGCGGTAGTGCCTCCGCCGCCGTGAAGGGATATCCACAGGCTGCGCCCGTCGGCCGGTTCCTGTCCGTAAACAGTCCAGAAGAGGGGCATCCGGTTATTGCCCTGCATGACAACCCTACCGTCAATCACGGCATCAGTAGCCCTACGGACCGAGTCGCGCCAATGTAAAATGACTGCATCGTACTGGGCCATACAGCCCAGCGATGCAGTCAAGAAAAGGGATATAAGCAACTTTCTCACTTAATCACAATCTTTCTGGCGTTCTGAATAACTACGCCTCTGTAGGTACGGGTGACGGGCTGACCGCTCATGTTGTAACGCTGACCGTTAGCGTTGACGTTAGCGTTGACGTTACCTATAGCATCAGGATCCTCTTCGCTACTAGTAGAGAAGCTTACCCTATAGTTGTTTCCACCATTGTTGTAATGAATAGGAGTACCAGACTCATCCTCTGCATAAATGAAGAACTCGAAGGTCTTGTTCTTGCCCTTGCCTATCCACTCACTCTCCACAAGTTCCTCACCATCGCCCATGTCAAGTGCCCAAAGGCCATCGTTCAGCTTTACAAGATCCACTGTACGCCAGGCTTTTTCATCGTGCTGCCAACCATCTTCCGTATTGAACATGGTACCAATGAAGCCTATATACTTCATAGGAATGCCAACCTCAACTTCTACCTTCAAAATCTTAATGGAAGTAGTAGTTCCTTCTATCACGATATTCTGCCAATCAGAAGCGGGGAACGACTCTGTGAACACTTCGCCGTCATGGTTAATGGTCAGTTTGAAGCTCTTGACGTTCTGCTCACTTTCCTTCTCCTTGAAGCTAATCAGGTTAAGTCGGTTGCTTAGCTCACCTTCCTTATATTCCATAGAACCCATTCCCTCCAGAGTGTATTCCTTGCCAGCCGTCAGAGCTGCCACATTAACACCCCACTGATTGAACACCAGGAATTCCTTCTTATCTACCATGAAGGTAAGCTTCTTCTGGTTCTGCTTGTCGGCACCAACGAAGACTGCCCTCTCGATTCTCAGGAACTCGCTCACGTTGGACTGGTTAAGCTCATCAACTGAGATGGTCTTAGGCTCAACTGTATTGCCGCTGGACTTCACGACAAACTCGACATCAGCCTTTGCCACTACCAACTCCAGCAGACCGTTGTAAGACTTCAGTGTACCATAGATACCGCCATAACCCTTATCGTCGCCCAAATCACCGGAGATGATATCACCCTTCTTGAAGCCTAAGCCACCACCATAGAGCAACAGAGATCCGAAATCATCCCTGATGTAAGTGTAAGAGCCATTGGTATAGGTAACCACAGCTTCCTTACCCTTGGGTGCTCCACCCTCCGGCATATCCACCTGCCAGTAAGAAGCCTGATAGCCCTTAGTCCAAGCGGCTTCCTTACCTGCCCAAGTATCGCTACCCACCTCGGGGAACTGTTCCAGAACATCCTGAATGTTCATATAGCCCTTATAGACCTTGAGGGTGTAGCTCTTGCTGCCAGCCTCGTAAGTGGCGTCACCGGCATATCTGGCAGTCAGGATAAGATCGCCATAACTGTGTTGGGGGATATATACCTTACCATCGCCGATACTGGGCTCTTCCTCGCCCATTGCCCAGTTGTCGCCCATCTTCAGCGACCACGTAACGGTAGCACCTTCTATCACTGCATCGCCGCCCTTCACTGTAGCAGCGGGTAACGGAGCCTCGTCGCCATCCTTGCCTGTAGTGAAGCGTGTCTGATAACCCTCTGCCAACTCTACAGTAGCAGCAGGCTTAACACTGGCGAAACTTGTCAGATAAAGCTGGTTGGTAAGCACTCCGCTCTTATAATATATGCAGCCCATTCCTTCGAGAGTATATTCTACGCCCGGCTCCAAGGTTGTAACATCAATACTCCACTGGTTATAAACAGGCAGTGTCTCTTCGCCCACCTTGAAGGTCAGGTTCTTGTTATTAGCTTCTACGAACACAGCCTTTTCAATCCTCAGATACTCGTTCATGTTGGTCTGGTTGAGTTCACTGAAAACGATGGTCTTAGGCTCAACAGCATTGCCACTGGACTTCACCACGAATTCCACATCCTCCTTATTAACCGCCATCTCCAGCAAGCCATTATACGCCTTAAGCGTACCGTAGATAGCGCCAATCTTACCTTCGCCCAAATCACCGGAGATGATATCACCCTGCTTGAAGCCAAGGTTGCTACCATAGAGCAGAAGAGTTCCATAGTCGTCCTTGATGTAAGTATAGGTACCGTTGGCATAGGTAACCAGCGCCTCCTTACCCTTGGGCTCTCCGCCCTCTGGCATATCCACCTGCCAGTAAGAAGCCTGATAGCCCTTGGTCCATGCAGCCTCCTTGGTTACCCAAGAATCACCGCCCACTGTGGGGTACTGTTCCAGAACGTCCTGAATGTTCAGATATCCCTTATATACCTTCAGGGTATAGCTCTTACTGCTGGACTCGTATGTATCATCGCCTGCATACTTTGCCGACAGGACAAGATTACCATGACTGCCAGACGGAATATATACCATGCCATTACCGATACTGGGCTCTTCCTCGCCCATTACCCAGTTGTCGCCCATCTTCAGCGACCATTTAGCTTCGGCGCCAGCGAGATTTTCGGAACCCACCTTTACGGTAGCTGTGGGCAACGGAGTCTCATCACCATCCTTGCCAGTGGTGAACCTGGTAACATAGTCATCAGAAAGCTCAATGTTAGTGAGCGTCTTCACATCACCGCCGCCAGTAGTAAACTCTATCACAATATCCTTTATTCTAACCTGAACATTGGACGTGTTAGCGTTGCCAAGCACAAATGACGTGCTGTTGATTCTGTACACGCCCTCGTCAGCGTCAACCTTGTTGTCATCAACAGTCACTGACACTTTGCTATAAGTATCTCCCGTAAAAGTAAGTTTAATGGTTTTAATGAGTACACCGGTTAATGACGTAACCGTTACAGTATTTCCGCCATTTGCATGATAATACAAGCGTAAATCTCCCGCCTGGTTCAGACCGGGAAAGTTGTTAGCAGACCCTTTGGCTCCCACCACAGACCATGCCTCATCATCCAGATTCATCAGAGCGGCATCATTACCTCCCGTCATATTCTTTGTTGTAGTACCAGTATATTTCATGGTAACTTCATCTGCACTTGCAGATCCAACGAATGTAGCCATCAGGACTACAAACAAAAAACGTAAAATTTTGTTCATAAGTGTTGAGTTTAGGTTATTTTTAGTGTTGTTATGCCACAAAGATACAAACATTTTCCTAAAGGAACAAAACTTTCCGCCTATTTATCCTTTGTTAACAAAGCAAGGATATTGAACGGCAAACTCACTCAAACTCACCTTCAGGCATTTGACCGGCGCAGTATCCGCACCATCTGGCGGGCAGCTCGTTTGGGAGCGCCGGGCTCGCCCAGACGCTGTGCCGTAAGCTCATAGCCTGCCAGCTGCTGTTCCCTGGCCTCACTGCCAGGCAGAATACCAAGCAAATGCTTCCGGGTGTTCTCTACTGTCATTTGATGCGCTACCAGTTCAGGGACCACCTCTTTGTCGGCCACGAGGTTTACCAGCGAGATATAAGGGATTTTCAGTATCAGTTTACGCACAAAGGAAGCGAAACGCCCCGTTTTCATGTAATAGCAAACCACCTGGGGAACACGGAAGAGGGCCGCCTCGAGCGTTGCCGTACCGCTGGTGACAAGGGCCGCCGTAGCGTAACGCAGAATATGGTATGTCTGTCCGTACAGCACCTTGACACCGGTATCCTGAAGGAACTGGGCATAATAGTCCTTGTCTATGCCGGGAGCTGCGGCAAGGACCAGCTGATATGCGGCGGTGAGGGGCTGAGCGGCCTGAACCATGCGGGGCAGATTGTCCCGAATCTCCTGCTTGCGGCTTCCGGCCAGCAGGGCAATAATGGGACGGCCGTCCAAACCGGCCTCGTGCCTGAAGCCTTCGGCATCCCGGGGATGAGCCTTCAGGAAAGCATCCACCTCGTCCACCGTAGGGTTGCCCACGTAATGTACGGGGTAATGATGTTTGTTCCCGAAGAAATCCACTTCGAAGGGGAGTATGCTGAACATTTCATTTACATTCCTGCGGATATCCCTGATCCGTCCCTCCTTCCAGGCCCATATCTTGGGAGAGATATAATAGAAGACGGGAATCCGGGTATGGTCATGCAGGAAGCGGGCAATCTTCAGGTTGAAACCCGGATAGTCCACCAGTATCACCACATCGGGATGCCAGCGGACGATATCCTGCCTGCACTTTCGCATGCCCTTTAGGATAACATGCAGATGCAGAGCCACATCTATGAAGCCCATATAGGCGAGGTCGCGGTAATGGCTGACCAGCGTCCCGCCCTGTGACAGCATCTTATCACCGCCGAAGAAACGGAACTCGGCCTGCGCGTCCTCCTCCTTCAAAGCTGCCATCAGGTGACTGGCGTGAAGGTCGCCACTGGCCTCTCCCGCTATGAGGTAGTACTTCATTTCTGTAATGATTCCAGATTCTTAAAATAGGGGCGGTACGTCATATCCAGGCACAAGGGCGTCACAGATGCCATCCCGTGATCCAGCGCCCAGTAGTCCGTATCCTCGGCATCGGGCTCCAGATTGGTGTAATGTCCGGTCAGAGCATATACGTCAGGCGTTTCCGTCTCCTTCCACTCCGACTGCCACACGCCCCGGGCCATCCGGCACACCGAGACACCCTTCAGGGCCGGTACCTCGGGGAAGTTCACATTTAGGCACACATCCTCGGGAAGTCCGTTTTTCAGAACATGAGCCGCTACCTTCTCCACCGCATCCAGGTAAGGCCGGAAGTCGCATGCCTGCTTACGGGTACGCAGACTGTAGCCGATGGAGGGAACACCCTTCATGCACCCCTCAATGACGGCTCCCATTGTGCCGCTGTAATGCACACTGCAACTGGCATTGTCGCCGTGATTGATACCCGATACGACAAGGTCGGGCTGGCGGGGGACCACCTTCTCCAGGGCCAGTTTCACACAGTCGGCAGGCGTTCCGGTGCAGGAGTAAAGACGCAGGTTCTGCTCCTGGCGCTCCAACTTCAGCCTTACCGGTACAATAGGGGTAATGGAGCAGGACGCACCGGAGCGTGCACCATTCGGTGCAACCACGATGACCTGGCCCAACTTCAGCATACAGCGGGTCAGCACGGAAATGCCCTGTGCGCCCAATCCGTCGTCATTTGTTATTAATATCAAGGGCTGTTTTAGCATGTCTTTGTTTCATTTGCTATGCAAAAGTAATAAAAAAGTGCCGATTCTGCCCCATATTCCAAAAGAAAATCATATCTTCGCACCTAATTTAGGAACGAAAACAGAAACAGATGAGCAAAATCATTGCGATAGCAAACCAAAAAGGCGGTGTGGGGAAGACGACCACCAGCATGAACCTGGCAGCCTCCCTGGCAGCCCTGGAGAAGAAAGTTCTGCTGATTGACGCAGACCCTCAGGCCAACGCGTCCAGCGGATTGGGTGTGGATGTCAACAAGATTGACGGTTCCATATACAATGCGCTGCTTGGCGAGACGGACATCCGGGATGTCATCTACACTACCGACATCAACGGGCTGGACATCATACCCTCACATATCAATCTGGTGGGGGCCGAGATAGAGCTGCTGAACGTTAAGCACCAGGAGCAGGTGATGAAGAGACTGCTATCCGCCATCTCGGACGAGTATGACTACCTGCTCATTGACTGCAGCCCCAGCCTCGGCCTTATCACTGTGAATGCGCTGACAGCCGCCGACAGTGTCATCATCCCCGTACAGTGCGAGTACTTTGCCCTGGAGGGCATCAGCAAACTGCTGAACACCATCAAGATTGTAAAGTCCAGGATGAACCCCGCGCTGGAGATTGAGGGATTCCTGCTGACCATGTATGACAGTCGCCTGCGCCTGGCCAACCAGATTTACGAGGAGGTGAAACGCCACTTCCGCGAGCTCGTCTTCAAGACCGTCATCCCGCGTAATGTGAAGCTGAGCGAGGCTCCCAGCCACGGAATGCCGGCCATCCTGTACGATGCGGACGCCATAGGTGCCAAGGTACACCTGAAACTGGCGGAGGAGATTATTGAGAAGAATTCGATTAGTGGTTAGAGGTTAGTGGTTAGAGGTTAGCGAACACAGCGGCAGCAAATTCTTCACTCTTCACTCTTCACTTTTCACTCTTCACTTTTCACTTTTAATTTAAAAAAAATATGGCCATACGTAAGAAATATCAGGGTCAGGCCTTAGGCAGAGGCCTTGACGCCCTTTTGAATACCGACGAGGAGGTTCAGACCGCCGGTTCGTCCAACATCAGCGAGGTGAGCATCGAGAAGATCCAGCCCAACCCCAACCAGCCCCGACGGGACTTTGACGATGACAGTCTGCAGGAGCTGGCCAACAGCATCCGGCAGATAGGCATCATCCAGCCCATCACCCTGCGTGACATGGGCGACGGAACCTACATTATCATTGCCGGCGAGAGACGCTGGAGAGCCAGTCAGCGTGCCGGACTGACACACATCCCCGCCTACATCAGGACGGTAGATGACGAGAATATGATGGAAATGGCCCTGGTGGAGAACATCCAGCGCCAGGACCTCTCGGCCCTGGAGATTGCCCTGGCCTACCAGCACCTCATGGAACAGTATAACCTGACGCAGGAACAGCTGAGCGACAAGGTGGGCAAGAACCGTGCCACCGTAGCCAACTACCTGCGCCTGCTGAAACTGCCCGCCCCCATCCAGATGGCCCTCAAGAAAAAGGAGATGGATATGGGACATGCCCGTGCCCTTCTGGCCCTGAATGATCCGCAGGCACAGCTGGAGGTGTTCAATGAATTCAAGAAAGACAAGATCAGCGTCCGCAAGATAGAGGAAATGGTGAAGGAACTGAGTCAGGGCGGAAGCGTCAAGAACAAGGAGGGAAAGCGTATCCGTCAGAAAGGCTCTAACCTGAGCAGCGAATACGGCGCCCTGCGCACCAGTCTGAGCAAATTCTTCCAGACGAAGGTGCAGCTTACCTGCGCCGAGAACGGAAAGGGGAAAATCACCATCCCCTTTGCCAACGAGGAAGAACTAGAACATATCATCGCCATTATAGACAAACTGAGAAGTTGACAAAACAGAAACTGACATATAGCATACGTACCTTCCTAATCTGCTTCGCGGCATGGTGCTGCGGAGCCCTTGGCCTTTTCGCCCAGGAGCAGGAAATAGCACTTCCCGACTCTGCCGACCGGTTAGTGCTGGCGGACAGCGTACGTATGGCAGCCGTCTCAGACAGCCTGGTCACAGCCGCTGTCAACGCCTCCCTAAGCCGGGAGCGTTTCATCCCCGATCCCATCCGTTCCATGTGGTTAGGACTGGTATTCCCCGGAGCCGGACAAATCTACAACCGCAAATACTGGAAACTCCCCATCATCTACGGAGGATTCCTGGGCTGTGTATATGCCCTCACCTGGAACAACCAGATGCTCCATGACTACTCACAGGCCTATCTGGACATCATGGACACAGACCCCAATACCAAGAGCTATGAGAAGATGCTGCCCATAGGCTATGACATTTCAGGCAGGGAGGAACGCTTCAAGACCATATTCAAGAACAAGAAGAACTTCTTCCGCCGGAACCGCGACCTCAGCATCTTCGCCTTCGCCGGCGTCTATCTGCTGGCAGTCATCGATGCCTACGTGGATGCCGAGCTCTCTACCTTCGACATCAGCGATGACCTAAGTCTGCACCTGGAACCCACCGTCATTCAGACCCAGTCGGCCAAGACGCTGGGCCGCGAGGTCGTTCCGGGCGTAAAATTCACCCTATCCTATTAGAAAAAGCCATACAAGAAGATATGAAGACAAGATTGTTTACACTTACCTGCACATTACTCCTGGCACTGACCGTTCATGCCCAGGAATACTCAGATACCAACGACACGGACGAGGCCCTGCTGCCCGAGGGTATGCAGCTGTACGAGCTGGACAGCCTCCTGAATGACTGGATGACCAGGAACTACCTGACCAATGTGGAGAACTGCCTGTCAACCGGCGTGAACCCCGTGTTCGACCACGAGACCTACGCCCAGCGCCTCAGCCGCCTGCCCAATGTAATTGCCATGCCTTACAACGAGACAGTGCGCAAGTACATTGACCGCTACTGCGAGCGCCTTCGCCCCTCCATCAGCATCATGCTGGGTGCGTGCAACTTCTACAACCC
>Ga0326511_10000498_pt1 | contig 34501 bp, 68 predicted proteins | sample 0_2496_0518_D_FD_203701 | JGI IMG/M metagenome (GOLD analysis project Ga0326511, IMG submission 203701) | Bovine rumen microbial communities from UC Davis, California, United States - 0_2496_0518 | ecosystem: Host-associated > Mammals > Digestive system > Stomach > Rumen | place: USA...
GTTTTCTTTTTTCTCTTTAAGCCTCATCATTTAAGGCGGGGGGTTGTTCTCTTATTTCAACTAACCGCCTTAAATAATCAATGTCTATCTCGCCTCTATCTGCTTGCTTGTGATGTTGCGTACATAAGCATATCAAATTATTATTATCTAATAACCCGTCCTCGTTCTCTTTGAGTTTTATTATATGGTGAACCTCTAAGCCGTCGTATGTATATACGCCCTTATCTTTGCAAACCTCACATAGATTATGCGCCCGTTCTCTTATCTCTCGGGATTTTTTCGCCCATTGGTAAGTATTCCTTAACCTGCGCTCGTTACCACCTCGGTATACTTTACCTTTAGTACATATATAATTACTATCGTGTATCTTTCCGCATTTGCTACACGCTTTGTACATTTAACCGCCCCTCTTTGTCTTTTAGTATATCTCTCTAAAGTTCTATCCTTTATAGCCCTTACCTTTTAAGTTCCTGCGTTGCTCTCGCTCGCGCCTCCCTATAATATCAATATGAAACTCTATATACTTGTTATAGTTTCAAATATATCGTATAACGCGTTTATATAACGTCTTATACTATTTCTATAATCTGTCCTACATAGATTAAGTCTCTATTTTTGATTTTATTATGCTTTACTAACTTATCTACAGTAGTATTATAACGCTTTGCTATTGCGCTTAATGTGTCGCCCTTTTTAACCTCGTATTTTTGCGTTTTAGGGCTTTTAACCTTTTTAGCCTTATTGCTCTTAGGCTTTTTCTCGTTATCGTCTTTAATCGCCGTTTTTGTGGCTTTAGCGGTATAACCATTTAGTCCGCCCTCTTTAATTGCTTTTGCAAAGTCTGTAAAACAATAGTTTGTATCTACTCTGATACTTCCTACGCGTCCGTTGTCTGAGTTCTGCCATAAATCAAACTTAGAGTAGTTATAGTTAGGCCTGTTATTGCTCCAACTTGCTACCCACTTACTATAGTTCTCTAAACGCTTTGTATCTATCTTACTGTTAAACCAATATAACGACGCGTAAACGCCCGCTATAAAACCTAACCCCTCTAGTGTACTACAAAAGCCTATAATCGCCTCTGTAACGCCTTTTTTGTCCTTTGCCTGCCACGTTGCGTCCTCTACGTCAATATATATAGGATATTCGAAAGTTTTACCCTTTAGACAATTATCATACAAAAACTTAGCCTCAGCAACTCCCTCGTTAAATGTCTTAGCACAACTATAATAATATACGCCTATAGGAAAATTTAACGCCTTAGCCTCTTTGTATAATCTGTCGTATTGGTTGTCTTTAGCCTTTGTACGCCCTGCGCCGTAGCCTGTATAACCACCTCTTAGTATTGCAAAATCAAAACCCGCGTTTTTAATTGCCTGTATTTTAATATTGCCCTGATGTTTTGAAACGTCTACACCTTTAATCATCATCGCCCGCCTCCTTGTCTGTGATGTTTTTAATACCACTAAACAAACCGCACGCGCTTAGCCCTAGTGCGATACCTACTAACACGCCGTTAACTACTCCATAACCTAAATTAACCCCGTCAATTACGACGCCTAAAACAACGCCTATGATGAGGTCTAAAATTGGAATATATTTAGTTTTTACAATGTCGGCTCTCTTGCATACCTCAGCAAGTCCCATTATTAGACTTACCTGAGCGATAGGTGTTAGTAAATATGCTATTAACTCGTTAATCTGCATATATACCCTCCTTTTTTTAATTTGCTAACATATACTCTTTATATATCATAACAAATCAATAACATATTTACAATACCTTTTAAGATTTATTTTGTTTTGTCAATAAATGTTACAATTACGATAGTTAGGCATATAATACCCGTTATCATTACACTTGTACTCATAATCTACCTCCCGTCTATTGCTACATATAGCCATAATACAACAAACATAACACATATAGAAACTCTCATATATTTACTCCTTAACCTATCTCTATTTCGTGTAATACTCTTTTTATTCCTGCAACATATTTCTCTAAACACTCTTTGCAAGGTTTTTCAACGCCGTCTAAATTGCTTTTTGAATAATCCGCGTCTATTTCTGCTATTGCTTTGTTAATACGCTCTAAATAGCGTTTTTTCGCGTCCTCGTAGCCTCTGCGATAGTCTGTGCAACTATTAACCATCTTGTAACCCTCCTTGCTATAGTCTAATATGTCTTTTAACTGTTTTTTTAATTCTCCTACGTTTATACACGCGCTATCGCGTAAAAAGTCTAACGTAAATATTAAGCCGTCCATCGTACGCTTATATAATTCTAACTCCCTTAAATAGTCCTTATATATCCACTCGATTTGAGGTAGGTTGTATTTATCTTGGTTGTATTTATCTTTTTTTCCAAAATTAAGCACCTTTTACAACCTCCTTTTTTCTCTCTGTTAACTCTTCCCATAACTTTACGGCTCTATCTCCCGTTATGATGTTAACTAGATTTAAACCGCCCATTAAAGTCATTGTGTCATTTCTAAAAACACTTAGGCAAGGTATATCCTCGCTTGATTTTTTAAAACTTATTGTATACTCCATACTTAACCTCCTTTAATCATATTTAAAACCTTTTAATTTTCCGTCGTTATCATAATATACAATATACGTTGTTATCCCGTAACGTTGCGCGCATATTCTTTCAATTATACACCCTCTCGCTTTTTCGTAACCCTCTATAAAAAATACAACGTCCGCCTCGCTTAATAACTGTATGCTTTTACCTAAACACCATAGCGGTTTATTTTTCGCGTCGTTTTCATCCAAAACGCTATTTATAAACTCGATGTTTTCGTTTGGTAAAATATCTCTCTTAATTGCATTTTTTATTTTTTCGCGTTCTATTAAAATTTCCTCTCTTGTCTTGTTTCTCATCGGTTGACTTATAAAAACCTTAATTATTCTATCTACCATATAAAACTCCTTTTTGATTTTTTGAGGGGCTTAACGCCCCTCGTTTACTATTCAACTCTTTCAAATCTGTCTAATATCTGTCGGACGTCATCTACTAGACTATCAATTAACCTTACCTCGTCGTCATTTAATGCCTCTTTTTTATAGCCTGCCTCTAGTTCGTCAAGTTCCTTTTTTGCGTCGTAGTATTTATCACTTAACCAATCCTCGACGTACTCAAACGCGCTCTCGCGTCCTCTTTCATAATTATTCATTTTTTAAAACCTCCTTGATTAAGTATATATATATTATACACCTAACAAAGATATATTAAAATGATGTTTTTTAACTACTTATTGATTATTTTTAATTAAATAACATTTTCGCGATGTTTTTACGCGTCTCTTTAAAGTGTTTGTCTATTGCGCTTTTTTCCTCATCCGTTTTCGCCTGTCGCATAGCGGTTAAAAACTCGCTATTGAATTTATCGTAAATATCGTTAAAATCCATTTAAACCCCCTTATATCTTAAAAAATTATTTAGATTATAAATAACTTCTCTTATTTTTGCGTCGTCTCCATCTGTTTTTTTTAGCACTTCGCCCGCGATTAAAAACGCCTCTATGTCTAGTTTTTCAACATTGTCTGTACACTCTTCGTTATATGCTTTTATCATTTCATCGTTATAAAACCAATGGTTTCCACCATCATCCATTACCCTATACGGATAATTGCTTTCTATGTTAACGGCTACTATTGTTCCCTTTGTGCCTATTGGAAAAACTTCGTTTCCCTCGCCGTCGTGGTCTTTTACTGTTATTACCTCGTCGCCTGCGTTAAATTTTAACTTTTTTGGTGTCATATGTTACCTCCTTAATCTTTGCGGGGCTTATGCCCCGCTTTGCTTTTTACCAAATAAATAATGATACGCTTGTATTTCTATATGTTGCCGTTTCTCCGTTCGTAAAGTTTAATCTTAAATACTCGCCTAACTCGTCAACCTCTAAGCCATTATTTATAAGTTCTTTTTCGATTTCCTTTGCGTCGTCTCCGCTATAAATACTCCAACTTTTTAAGCCTGTATATTTTGTTACATTTTCGGTTTCGTGATGGACTACCTCAACTCTAGCTTTGCTTAAATCTTTAATCATCATTGTTCTTTCGTATGTTCTTACCATTTTTAAAATCCTCCTTGTTTTGTTAAGTTCTCCTTAACTATGTAACTATTATAGCACTATGCAATAAGGATTTGAATGATGTTTTTTAAGCACTTTTAAAATTTTAATTGATTATTTTTAACATTTTCTTTTTGCTTGTTTATATCCTTTTCCAACTTGCAAGCGTATTTTTGTAACTCGTTAAAATGCCCGCGCATATATCCCGCGTTCCTGTTATGCTCTCGCCTGCCTTGACTATCTAAATATAAACATATGCTACATAACGTCTCGATTATCTCAAACAATAGCCCTTTATAAAATTTGATTTTTTTAAACATCTAAAACCTCCTTTACTCCATCGGCTCGCAATAAATCACGTCGCCCGCTCTGTCTGTAATGATTTTATATATTACTTCGTCGTCTTTGTAAGTCTCGCTATTATATTTATGTTTTTCCTGCTTTGGCTCTAAGGTTGACTTACTACAACGCGTCGCGGTAAATATAACCGCTAAAATTATAATCAATGATAATATAAGGCTTAACGCCTCCGCTTTAATCTCCGCTTTAATATCTGTCATTTTGTGTTTACCTCGCTTATTAACTCGTATAATCTTATACTGTCGGGGTTTTTGCGGTCAATTTCGCACTCTATCCCGTATAACTTGGTTATTGTATACTCTTGTGTGAAAACGTCGCTAAAATGCTCATTTATACGCCTCATAACCTCACGCCCTACACTCCATTTATAATTTGAGGGTTTGTAGTCGTGCTTTAATGAAATAATATCATAAAGATATTTAATAACGTCAATTTCTGCCGTAACTGTTTTTTTGTTGCTCCTGCCGTTGTTTTTTAATCCTGTTAAATCTATCATAATAACCCCCTAACGTCCGCTACTTCCAAAACCATTATTGCCACGTTCTCCGCCCTCTAAATGCTCCACGGGTTCAATTAACGCGTCTATAACGGGTGTAATAACTAACTGTGTTATTTTGTCGCCCGCTTTTACTTGATAGTCTACGCGCCCTAAATTATATAACTTTACTACAATTTCTCCCGTGTAACCCTCGTCAATAAGCCCGTCGCTAATTATTGAGTGATTAACATTTAAACCGCTTTTACTAATTAAGATACCCGCGCAACCTTTAGGAATTGCAACGTGAACGCCCGTTCTAAAAACCGCGCTCCCTTTTGCCCTTATTGTCTGAGAGTTACGGGCTTTAATATCGTAACCCGCGTCTTGTTTGTGTGCTTTTAAAATTGGATATGCTCCCTCGTCGTATTTTACCTGCATAATTGTTGTAACCTCCATCTTTTTACGTTTTTTATCATCCTTTACATCCTCGTTATTTTTTACTTGTTCTTTTACCGCGTTTAGCAACCATTTGCCGTTAACATCAGTAAGTTTTTTATAACTCTCGCTCTCGAAAAAGTCTGTTATCTTTTTTACCTTTTTTTGTGCGTCTGAGTTCTTATACGTCTTGCGTATATGGTGTTTATAATCTAGCGTAGCGCGTTCTATAATTGCACACGCTAAATCAACATAATTGTTATAAGTGTCTAGCATTTTAACCCTCCTTGTTAATAAATAAATCGTTTTAAATTTACTATTCCATTATCCTTAATAAATCGTTTAGGTATAGTTATACTCCTCATATATCGAGGCGTATACTCAATATTATTTAGTTTAAAATGTTTTTCTCTCAACCAATCCAACGGGTTATAATAATTAGCCCTGCAAGGTATCATTTTTTCTATTTCTGATAAACAGTAAGAAAAATCTATCGCTAATCTTTTTTCTTTATCTATCCACCACGTTTCTATTACTATGTCGCTATCGTCTCCCTCATATATAAATATAATTTCTTCATCTTTTGCTCGTGCGTGTTTTAAATCTTTCTTAGTTGGATTAAGTCTTAAATAATCATCAATAATTACCCATTGTTTCATATATTTACCCCCTTACTTTAAATGCTCGCGTTTTCTGTAACATTCGATATAATAAACAATGTCTTTTAATAACTCGTCGTCTCCCTCGGTCTCTTTGATTATTTCACCAACTAACTTAAAAACTTTTAGTTTGTTTACAAAAAATTTTGTTTTGTCCTCTACAAGTTCTAACATATCCTCGTCATAATTCCAAAAGTCGCCGTTTTCTTTCGTCACCTCATATGGATATTTTCCACGACTAATATCTGTTATTATTCCCTCTGTGCCTATTGAAAATAGTTCGTGTCCTTCGTAGTCTTTATTTACTAACGTTCTTACCTTATCGCCTATTTCAAATTTTAAATCCATATTTTACCTCCTTTAGTTCCTATTTTCAAATTTTGCTTTTAATCTTTCGTATTCTTTTTGGTCTTTTTGCTCTTGCGCTCGCCTTTTGAAGATCTCATTCAACTCCTTTTGCTTTCGTTTTATCTCCTCTTCCTCTTCCTTTTTTTCTTTTTTCGCCTTTTTCAATTCTTCATCATCTAAAAATAACCATATAATTGGAAGCATAATATCATAATATTCGTTTAAACGTTCACCATAACAATAATCATATGTTGTAAAAGAAATCTCTAGTTCATCGTCAGAATATTCTATGCTTATTTCCTCAATATGTCCATCATAAAAACCATCAAGCAATTCAACCACTCTGTCTTTTAACCATTCATATTTGCTGAGCAACAACTTTACATCTTCAATGTTTTCAATTATTTTACTCATATTTTACCTCCTTAATATATGGGGGCTTGTCGCCCCCTCTTCTTTTACCATCCTAACATATTAAATATCTCGTCCATATCAATAGGCTCTTGTTTTTGCTTTTTGCTTTTTTCTTCTAATTCTATTTCTTTATCAATTCTTGCTTGTGCGTTTGCGTGTTGCCATCTTAACGGCTCGTTTCCTTTTGTTTTATGTTCATATACCTCGTAAGTTCTACCCCTATATTTATACTCTAAATAAACATAATCTCTATCGTAACTTTTGCCTATATATGTTGCTTTATAATTTGCCATATCGTTTACCTCCGTTTGCTCTTGTAAGTTATTTATTAACTATGTAACTATTATAAGCCCTAAAAGGTAAAATGTTAATGATGTTTTTTAACTACTTTATATCTTTTTATTGATATTTTTTAACGTCTTTTAAAACGTTCAATTCTGCCCTCTAATATATCAAGGTAAATATAACCCGCTAGCCAAACAACGCCCGACGCGATGATGCGCGCTATTAAATACTTGTGAACGATTAACGGGTTGCTATTTATTGCGTATTCGCCAAAAAAGAAAATTAACACGCTTAAAATCATTAAGCCGTAGGCTATAACTCTTTTTCTTTTTTCTCTTTGCATTTTTCTATACCCTCCTTGCGTGTTTCCATAGACAATAAAATAACGTCTAGCGCGTCCCTGTAGCCGTCTCTATAAGTCCCGTTAAATCCTTTTAAGTTTTCCGCTTGCTCGTCTCTTAATTGCTCTATATCTTTATAAAACTTATCCCATATCTTAATATATGCTATTGCAATTTCTACGGCTATTATATCATCCTTATGTTTAATATATCGCTTAACTTCATTTAATCTTATGATTAACTCTTTATTATCCATATTATCCCTCCTTTATCTCTTTATCGCATAAATAGTTATAGTGTCGTCGCAACTACTAAACGTACAAATGTCGCTAACTTTTAAATTGTCTATTGTTACTCTTTTTATGTCCTCAATGTTAAATCCATCGTAAGTCTTGCATAAGCCTAACGCGTTGTTTTTATATAGCGTTATGCCCTTTTTATATTGCTTTACTCTAATTACTCTTATATACATTTTATATCTCCTTTAAATGTTCATCTATAACTGCCCACGCATAACCTACACCATCACTATAACTTAAATCCGATAATACGTTTTCGTATTCGTTCATTTCTTTTTCTAGTTCTTCTTTTATTTTGTCCCACATTTCAAGAAATTTTATCGCCATTTCAAAAGCAACATCATCTTTTTTGTGATACCACCCCTCGATATATCCAAGTCTTTCATCTGTCAATCCGTCAGAACCTCTATATTTCCACTTTTCTAAAATCTCTTTTGCTTGTTCTACTGTCATTTAATCACTCTCCTTTATATGGTTCTGGCAATGGCATCCATGCAACAACTTTACGTCTCTTATTGTCACAATGTAGCCACATTTCATCTTCGCTGTAATGCTCTACCATCATAAATGTTATCGTCGCTGTTCCGTCACTTGATGCAACTTGAACGAGGTAACTGCCATTCTTTTCAGGCAACCTCTCGCTAACAGGAATCCATTCATTCATTTAATCACTCTCCTTATCATCTGCTTCTATAATTGTTGGTGCTTCATCAATAACTTCGCCTATTTCAATTCTGTTCCAAGTCTGACAATCATAACCCTCTGTTCCGTCAATAAAATCTCCATACAATTCATCAGCATCAATCAATCTTCCGTGTTTTGGTAGTGGTGTGCCATTTGCTATCGCATCGCCCATAATATTTATACGCATTTGAAACTCTTTTTTGCATCTTTCAAAATCTTCTTCTGAAATTTCAATTATTACTTGCATTTAATCACTCTCCTTATCCGCTTCAATTATTGTTTGTATATCATCAACAATATCTATCGCATCCTCTAACCCTTTACTTGAACCAACTTGCTGATTCCATTCAATGTTTGCCGTTGCTTCTAATTGTTTTATCAATTCATCAGCATCAATCTCCTTCACCTCCCCAATAGTCTTCATACGCATCTTCAAAATCATCTTTGTGTTCGAAAAGAAAGTCTTCATATATTGCTGATGGCTCTCTTTTGAATATGCAACTTCCATTGTTATCTAAAAAAACACAATCTCTGCAACTTGTTCGATAACAATTCCTTGCTAACTTTTCCAAAATTTTTCTTGCTCTTTTAACTTTCATTTAATCACTCTCCTTTTAATGTTTATTTATAATTTCAAGTGTTATATCTATTGGTATATATTCTTTTGCATTTTCTTCTGTCGTTCCAAAACACTCCATTTGTGAACCTATTATTTTATAATCTTCTAATTCATCAGTAACTTTATTCCACGCCTCAACGTGTTTTATAGCAATTTCTACGGCTATTATATCATCCTTATGTTTAATATATCGCTTAACTTCATTTAATCTTATGATTAACTCTTTATTATCCATTTTATACCTCGTATCTTTGCTCTAATTCCTGCGCGATTAAATCGTTAGCACGTCTCAGTCCATCCGCTAACGTGTCCTCATACTCTAAATTATTATCGTTTACATACTCGTTAAAATCATACTCGCACTCTATCGCCTCGTTTTCGATGTTTTCAAATAGTCGCTCCAACGTAAACCCTTTAATCGCTTTAATGATTACTTTTACCGCCTCTTTGTCGTTCTCGTTATTCTGTACGCGGTTAATCGCGTCACTTAATTTTACTCTTGCCATAACTTGCCGCCTTTGTTGTAACACTCTTTACATAAATAATATTTACTGTGTTTTTTCTCTACCTCGATACAATTATCTTTTTTCTTTACTGTCGTTACCGCTAGGCTATTGATATACTCGCCCGTCTTTACTCTCTTACCAACCACACACCCGCAAACGTAACAACGTACTTTATTACTCTTATTAAACATATTACACCTCCTTATATGTCTCTTTAAAATCCGTTTTCTTTTGACACCTCGCGCAAAACATTGTTTTTATATGCCCCTCTTTGCGCTTGTGCGCCTGTGGTCTTGGTATAACCATTTTCAAACCGCATTTAGTACAATATAGATTACTATAATACATTGTTTTACGTCTCACTCTTACACCTCCTCAGCGTTTATTATTGAGGGGCTTATTGCCCCTCTTGTTATTCTTTAATCCAATAACCATATACACACCTTGTCTCGTCCTTGCTACAATCGTAAGTATCGTTTATGACGCCGTCTATTACCGCAACTAGATGTGTACTTACTTTACAAATAATAGTTCCTTTTGGTAGTTCGTCCGCTTTTAGATGGACTTTACACCCTGTGCCTATTCCCATGGTAGCAACAAACTTAAACCCTAACTCTTTTAATAGTTTTCTTGACGTTCCTTTATATACGCCGTTTCTCGCGCTACTTCTTGTCCTATTTCTTTTAGTTATTCTCTCTTTTTTTGCTAATTCGTTTATCCTGTCGTATATTTCCTTATAATCTTTACCGCTTGCGATTGCTACCGCTCTACACACACAATCGTTAGCCTCGCCCTTAAAATACTTACTACGCCCTCCGTCGTTATAGTTAAATTTCATTTTTAAAACCTCCTTTATATCTTGTGGGGCATAAGCCCCGCTTATTATTTAATTGTGCTTACTTATAATCCTTTTTAATATACCTCTTAGCCTTAGCCTCTGCTTTTTTCAAATCGTCTACTATATCACTCGCTACGCCGTCGCTCCCTTTTTTCCACTCATAATCTTGACAACCATCATAATAAAAATTTACTATATATTTGTCTTTGAAATACTCGTTTGTCTTAATTATCGCCGTTCTATGTATTCCCTTAAATCTCTTGATTTCCATATGCTTTTTACCTCCTTGATTTATCTTATATACATATTATACAACTCTTTTTATATCCTGTATAATTCATTGTGACTATAACCGGACTTGTTGTTATAAATATAGACTAATAATAGTTTTTTTAAATAAACCTCATAACCTATTTACTTTTTATTCCTGTTTTGGTAAAATAAAAGCGTGGAATTTCTAGTTTGGTTTTTTAAATTTCATTATTTTTTTACCTTCTTTTGACATTAAAAAGGGAGGCAACCTTAACGGGTTGTCTCCTTTTTTGTTGTTAAAAAGTTTTTTAAGAGATTTTTAAAAATGATTTATATTAACTCTATTGAGTTATTTTTTGGGGTAAACGACGGCTATAAAAACCGCCGTTTTTAATGGGGGATATTGTATTAAAGAAAATTTAAAAAAATTAACCTCTACTCTTATATTATATCAAATATATTATTTAATTACAAGCCTAATATATCTTTATATTGTTTCATATCATCCCTTAATTTTTCCTTGCGCCTATCCTTGCCCGTTACCTCGTAAGGTATGCACATTTCAAACAAACGGCTATATATACGTTGTTTTCGTAAGTCTTGCGGGTGTTTCAGTTCGTCGCCTGTTAAATTTGTTGTTATGATAATTGGTAGCCCTGCGCGATAACGTGCGTCTATTACGTTTTGGATTATTTCGCCCATATACTCAGTGTCGCGCTCGCTTGCTAAATCATCAATAACCAATAACGAAAACTTGTTAAGGCTATCTATGTAATCTTGTTTGCCGTCGTACATTCCCTGTAGCGTGTTTACTATCCTCGCAAAATTAGTTACTAACACGCTATAGCCCTTATCTATCAACTTATTAGCAATGCAACAACTTATAAATGTTTTACCCGCTCCAACGCCTCCAAACAATAACAAGCCTTTGCCTTTTTCCCTCATCAAAGAAAAATATTTAGTGTAGCGTTGTGCTAAGTCTGTTAAACGTTCGTTTGCCCTGTCGTCGTTCTCAAACGTGCATTTTAATAAATCCTTGTCAACAAATCCGATGGAACGATTTTTATTTATCTCTTTTTCACGCTCTAAGCGTTTTAACTCTTGTTCCTCAGCATTTAAACGCTCGCTCGCGCATTTACACAAGCAAAACGGCGTTTTTATTTCGTCTAGTATTTTTACCTTTGCTTGTTTTGGTGTATTACATTTACCGCAATATAAAAGCCCGTCTTGTAAGTAGTCGCCCTCTTCGGCTTTTATATCTGTTTTAATATCTAATATATTTCCTAATTCCATTTTTACCTCCATAATATACGGGGGCTTGTCGCCCCCTGCTTTATTATCTAGCCGTTAATACTAAGCATTTGCTATAACGTCCGTATGGATAACAATATTCATATTCGTTATCGTTATAAACCTTACAACGTCTTTCCCTGTCGCCGTCCTCTTTAACTGTTACAAAACTCTTTGTTCTCTTGATTACCTCAAAAGTAACTTTTAAGTTATGGCCGCCTATAAATCTTGTTTCGTATGTTTTGCCTGTTTCAAATTTTATCATTTTAAAAATCCTCCTTTAATCCTCGGGGCTTATCGCCCCTCTCGTTTATTGATAAGTCAATTATAAAGGATTAAAGGTTAAATGTTAATGATTTATTTTAACCACTTTAATTTTTAGTCTTGATTATTTTTAATATTATAAAATATCGTCTAGACTATCATCGTAGGCATTTACTAACGCTTTACGCTTTGTGGTAGGTTTATCAAAGTTGTTACGCTCCCACGTTCTAACTGTTGCCTGCCAATTTTTCATTTTATTACGTCCTACTTTCCATCCGTTAGCCTCGTAGTAATTTATAAACTTTATAGCGTCTACGTTGTTATTACGTTCTTTACAATAGGCTTGTACCTCTTCTAGTGTTGGAGGTATAAAACGCGTTCTTTTTGTTGTGGTTTTTTGTGGCTCGTCCACAATATTATTATTTATATTATTATTTATATTATTATATATATTATTATCTTGCAAATTTTGTAAGCCTGCCTTACAATTTTTGTAAGGCTGATTATCAATTTTTGTAAGTCTGCTTTTCAAAATTCGTGCGCGTCCGTCAAATGCTACCGCCTCAATATATCCGTATTTTATAAGTTTAGATATTGAGTTAGATACCTTTGTTTGACTACATTGACAAAAGTCCGCTAAATATTTATTACTTGCATAACATCCGTCTATCCCGTTATCCAAACTATCAATTTCAACTAAAATTATCTTGTCTAACGCGTTTAATCTGTCGTCTAAATACACTTCGCGTGGTATCCATACGCCCTTAAAATCTCTGTTTTCCATAGTTATTACCTCTTTTCGTTATTTTATATTTTGGATAATAAAAAAAGGTTTATATAGATATATACAAGCGTTATTTATATCAATGTTTCGGAGGAACAAAGAAAAAATAACGGTAGATAAACGCCCGTATATACCTATATAAACCTTTTTTAATTATCTACCGCTATTATATTATCATATATTTAATTGTAAGTCAACTATTTTTTTAAGGAATAAACCGCAACTTTACGCCCTGTATATTTGCATAGTTTTTTACCTATAGGCTCTACTATTCCTTTTTTGCTTAGTTCGGTTAAGCGTGGTGCGGTAAAATTACGCTCGCTTGTTGGTATATATCCCTTTTGTTGCATATATACGGCGCACTCTTTCGCCGTTCCATCTTGCAAGCGTAAAAACTCTATAATCTGTTTATGCCTTAACGCCTTATTAACTTTTTCCTCGCTCTCGCCTCTTGTCTCTAATGTTACTATTTCGCCTCGTCTTGCTCGTTCCATTTTTTACCTCCATACTCTTCAATTATCTTGTTTATCCTGTGCATATACTCGTAACACGCCGTAGCACTCGTTTTTTTGCACTTTTTAACCTCTTTTACAATTAACCTTAATAAATCCTCGTCTTTCATCAAAAACGCCTTTAAACCTCCTTTATTTCAATTATAACGGCGTGTCGGTCTGAGTAATCGAAACTATCACTAAAACCCTTTACAAATTTTTGACTGTCATCCGTTAATTTGCCATACTTTACAAGCGCGTCTAATATAAACTTTTTACTAAAAGCGATATTATCTAAATCACGCCTTTTGTTTTGCTCTATCCATATAAAGTTTATCTTTACAGGTTTGTCAAAGTGCGGTAAATCCTTTATGTATTGCCCTATGTCCGCCTCAATGTTGCGCTTATATTTACTCGCTTTGTAAGGATTTGCGCGACAAACGTTAATATAATCGTTTAACGATGGTAACTTTAAATCTATTCTACAAATCATAAATAATTCTTACCAAATATCTTGATAAAATCCTCCTTACTGTATAACTCTTCAAATTTTTCTTGACATAGTTTTTTTAACTTTAAATCTAACTCGCGGTTAAAATGCACCCCCGCGTTGCTTAAATTATGATGATAAGGGCATAAATAAACAGTACATCCGTATTGGTCACTATGTTTTCGATTATATCCCGCATAAATATGGTGTAAATGCACATAAGGACTACCGCATATAAAACACGCCTTATCATTGCTTATAATTGATTTACTCATCGCGCCACGCTCCACTCCCTGTCAATTTGTGCCTCTAATAATCTTAGTTGTAATTTAATGCTTGCTATAGCCTCTAAATTTGCTTTGTATACTGTCTCTGCTACGTCTCTTTTAAATCTTGCCTCAGCAACCGACGGCACGCCGTAACACGTCTTATCTATTAAACCTATAGCCATACCCTCGGCGCGTAGGTTTAAGCACTCGCTACGCAATAGTATTTTATAGTTCTTTTCCGCGTCAGCGTAGTCCGTCCCGCTCTTCCTTAATTGCTTTATGCTAGCGTCTAATTGTTTTAGTTTTGCTTGCAATTCTAAATATAAGTCGTCCATATATTACCTCCAATTATAGCGGGGCTTAAAACCCCGCTTAAATGCCTTTAAAAAGGTAAACCCTCTAACTCGTCGTCTATCGTGTCGTCTACATAAGCAAAATCATCATTTACAACCTCGCCCGCGCCTTGCTCGTGTCTATCCTGTGTCTTATTCTCCATAAAATAAAAGTCCTCTAACACAACGTCGGTCGTGTATACTGTCGCGCCGTCTTTTGTATAACTTCCTGTCTGTATGCGCCCTGTAATTGCTACCCTATCGCCTTTTTTAACATATTTAGCCATTACCTCAGCGGTTTTACTCCATACAATGCAACTTATAAAGTCGGTTTCGCGTGTTCCGTCATCTCTCTTCTTGCCCCTGTCTACCGCTAAGGTAAATCTAATATAATTAGTCCCGCTTTGTGTCTGTTTTAACTCCATTTCTTTTGTCGTTCTTCCAATTAGTGCTACTTTATTGATAAGTCATCAGCCTCCTTTAAGTAATTATTTACCAATTCTAACGCCTTATCCTCGTTTATTGGTATTTCTACAAATTTTCTTTTATCATCGCGCAAGTGTAAACCTCTTAAAAACTCCCACTCTACGCCGTAACATTGCTTATATGCTATCCTGTATAAATTTAATTGATACGCTAAGTATTCTTTATCTAGCGTAGCCGTTCTTTTAATATCTGCCCCGCCTATTTTCCCGTCTAACTCTAAAACCAAATCTAAACGCCCCGCGCTTATTGGTTTACCATCTTTAAACAGTATAACGGGGATCTCATTGCCCTTTACAGTAAACTTGTATTTTTTCATTAAGAATTTAAAGTTATGTAATTCTTTTAAATCGCACTCTATACCCTCTTTGCAATACTTTTCTATTGCGTCGTGTATTTGTGTACCATTAACGCGGGCGCGTTCTAAAACGTCGCGCCTCACGTTGCTATATTTGTTACCAAATTTACTTTTTAATATCTGAGTAATTGACGGGACTATAACGCCGTTTATTAAGTATATATGCTCGTTGTCGATATACTCCAACGTATAGCCATTTATATTTGTTACAAAGTCCATTACTTCACCTTTACCCTTATGCTAGATTTAACGGGCTTAATTTCGACGTACTCGTCGTAAACGTCGGGTTTTTCCTCGCGTAACCTCTTACCATTGAATTGCTCGCGGTCTGTACTTGCTATATATGTTATGATGATGTTATCATTCTCAAGTTTAATTATTCCGCGTTTTTCCATTTCGTCTTTTATAGCCGTTTTTATTAGTTCCTCGCGCTCTTTTAATTGTTTGCTGAGTTTTTCTATTTCGGCTAATGTTCGCGCGGTTTCCTCAGTAATTACCGCGCCGTCATTAGTTAGTTTTATTAACTCCATTTTTTTCTTGCTCCTTTTGTAATTTGCTTATAATGTTACTTGCCTTTGTTAATGATAAGTCCTCTATTTTGTCGATTTTCTCAACCTCGCACAACTTCTTTTGTCTATCCTCAGTAAGCAACGCTTTTAACTGTTTCACCTGTTCGGGTGTCGCTTTTCTTACTTCCTGCGCCTGTTTTACCTCTTCCGCGCTTGCTATTGATACATCTATACCAAATCCCGCAAAACCTAACGCACGCCCTACGGCACTCGTTTCGCAATTTTCGATAAACGATGTTTTATTTATATATCCGTCGTTTTCTTTTTCGTAGGCGTGTCCTGTTCCTAGTTCGTGAACCTCGCCGTTTACTGTGTAGCCTGCTACGGCTTTAAACATACACACGCCGTTCTCTACGCTTAATAATTGAGTTGTAATAAATCCTGTAGGATATACCTTTCGAAACGCTTTTACCCTCTCACTAACTTCCGCGTACTCTTTACCCTTAATATTAGTTGTTGATATTTCAGCGTTTGCCTTTTTTAGTTCTTCATAATCCATTTAATTTACCTCCTTAACGTCTTTTAATAAGTTTAACGGGTTATCAATTTTAAACTCCATCGCTAGTCTATAAGCCATATCTAACGGCGGTTTTTGTTTCCCGTTTTTAATCTTGCTATATTGCACCTCGGTTAATCCTAGACGTTTTGCAACGTATACGGCTTTATATCCGTTTTTACGTTCCCACTCGATAAGATTTTTTAACACGTTTTCGCCTCCTTTCGATGTATCTATTATATCATAAATCTTTCGATTTTAGCAAGATTTTTTATATATTAGAGGGGCTTTTTTGCCCCTCTTTTTTAACTATAAACTTTTTCTAAGTATTCCTCGTGGTCTATCCAAATTTCCTTGTGTCCGTATAATTCGTTTTTTGTTGGTAAATATCTTTCACATATACAACCATAATTATTATAAAGTGATATTGTACCATCTTTATGTATTATCATTTCGTCAGCCTCTAACCTTTTAGCGTAGTTTGTTAACGCTATGATTTGCTCTTTTTTCATTCTCTTATTAAAATTACAAGTTTTCATTAAAAAACACCTCCTTAAATTCTTACACCTAATAACATACATTCTCTCTGTGCGTTACAAAACTTAATCCAATTTTCTGTATTATAATTTGCTTTTACGTTCTCTCTTGCCTCTTTATATTTCTTTAATGCCTCTGCTTTTTTAATTTCTAACATTTGTTAGCCCTCCTTTGTTTTATCTATAATAATTATACACCTGTTAAGGCTTATTGTTAATGATTTATTTTAACATCTTTGTAATTTTTTGTTGATTATTTTTAACCAATTTAAAAGGAGGTCTAAGCCTCCTTAATATATTATTTTATAACTTTCAATTTTCTTTATTGCTCTTGCTCTGCGTTCCTCTGCCTGTTTTAAGTTTTTCTCGTCCTCTTCAACCCATCGTTTGCTTGTCTCGTCTCCGTATTTTTCATAACATTTTTTGCTATTTTCAAGTTTTTCTTTTGCTCTATTAACTATCTTGTCCCACTCTTTAATTAAACTCTCTTTTTTTGTTATGTGCATTACCATTTTTTCCATTTTTAAATCCTCCTTTATTTCCTGCGGGGCTTTTGCCCCGCTTGTTTTTACATTTCATATTTTTCATAGCCCTGTGCTAATAATGATTTATAAAACTCGTTTCCTTGTTCTCTACTTTCAAAAGTCTGTGTATTTAACATTTTTACATATGTTCCGCTTTTATTCTTTAAAAACCAACTTACGCTTGGTCTTGCCTCTGCCATACCTGTTGTCATTGAAAATGACGCATATCTATAAACCCAATATATACCTTGTTTTTCTAATTTTCTTAAATAATATGTTTTATTCATTTTCAACACCTCCGTTTGATTTATCTTATGTATATATTATAGCATTGATTTACGGGTTTGTTAATGATGTTTTTTAATTACTTTTAAAATAGTTCTTGATTTATTTTAACATTAAAAAAAGGGCGGTTTCCCGCCCCTGTAAAAAGAGTATATGTAAAAAAATGTAACAACCTTTATAATTTACCCTCGCTTTTTAATTGCTCGTATTTATGCTCTACATAAGAGTTACCGCCTAAACTTTTATAATGCTCGTACTCTTCATAAAAACGTTGATACTCTATCTCTTGTTTATGGTCTCCGCTCTCTACGGATGATAAAAACGTTATTAGATAGTTTTTACAGTTCTCTAAGTCAACTTTGTCTATATGTTTATTTATACTCTCTAATTTCTCGTCTATCGCGTCTAATTGCTCTTTAAATAACACTTTTAATCCTGCCTTTACCTTTGTTGCTATAAATATAATACCGCTTAGCATTGTTACAATTAAAGTAATACTTGTGCTTATCTGTCCTAAATTTATTTTTTCCATTGTCCGCCTCTTAATTAAACGATAGAGTTAACTCGTCGATATTAACAAATAACGGCGCGTTATTATCCGCGTTAAATCCGCCTTGCTTTGTTAGTTCGATAGTTAGCGTTTTATCGTTAATCTTTTTTATATTTGTTGTTATAGTTGCGTCTGTCAATACGTTATACCCTTCCGCGATATATCCGTTATCTAAAACGAAACTATTGTTTGTTTTAATGATGTTTAACTTTAATATATCCGCGGTTATGGTTGTTATATCCTCAGCACTTTTATTTAATTGTATTGTAAATGTTATTTTTTGCGCGTTATCGGTACAAAATCCCGTTGTATATGCCCCGTTTAACGTTTCGGTGTCGTTCGTTGCATAATATAACGCCTCGTACACGCTCTTATTTGCGATTTTAAGCCCGTTTTTATCTATAGTTAATATTTCCTCGTTGTTTTCGTTAAACGCTCTTAAAATACTGTTTTTGTCGTTTGTACCGCCTAACATAAATGCGCCGTCGATACTATAAAACGGGTTATATGTTCCGTTTATTCCTGTTTTGCTGATACTAAAACCGCTATTACTTAGTTTTATTACGTTTTCCGCGTCCTCTTTTGGTAGTCTGTCAAGTATTAAAATCTTGTCGCCGTCTTGCACAACATAATAACTCTCTAAAACGTCCCATAGTTCGCCCGTAGCGGTTTTTATTTCGTCGTTTACGTTAATTTGTAAATCACTTGTCGCCTTATCTACCGCGCTATTGATATTTGACATTAGATTACTTAAATTAGGCGTAAAGTTGCCAAATTGTACCTCAGTATATCGCCCTAATATAACGTCATAGTCAAACGCTATAACATTAGTTAGGATATTAACTCCTAATCGCTCGTCTATTACCTCTATAACGTCGCCTATATCCGTTAAAACCTCTAAATTTGCACTTAATGTATAATTTACTTGTGGTTTATTGTGTAGTTCAATATAAGCCGTCGCTTGCGCTCTTAAATCGTCTACAAGTGCTTGCGTATACGCTTGTTCGCTCGGGTAGTCGTCCGCGTTTAAATCCTGTGTAAAACTAACTGTTTTCGTGTAAGGTATATCGTATTGAATATTAGAGTATATGTAAACGTCCGCGTGTTCGTCTAGTTCATTTAACATTATACCATTATTTCCGACGGGTAGCAACTTAGTTACAACCTCGTCCCATATTGTCTCGCACGTTATATCGCGCAAGTTCTTTTTATAACGTACTGTTACGCCATTATCTTGCCCGATGTTTGCTAATATTCCAATATTCCAATTATCGCGGACTAAATGCCCTCCATACTTTTCAATTAAAACGCTTATAGCCTCATTTAACGACGTTCTTACACAACGATAACTATTTATACTCTCTATATCTGAGTAAACGTTAAAAGGGCTTGTATTGTCTGTAGCGTTGTTTAGATACCTAATAGCATAATCGCAAGTTTTATCCTTGATATAACTATCTTGTATCAAATAGTTATTGCTATCATAGTAAACGTGGTTACATTTTGCGCTAATTCTTGACTTTGTAATATCTGTGTTAGTAATTCTAAATGCCTGTAAGCCCTGCGGGGTATCTGCCGTTATAATATTACCATCCTTAAAGTAATCTATATATGATAGCCCCGTTTCGATTTGCAAATAATACTCGCCGTTGTCCTCTTTATGTATTACGGCGTATAGCGGGTTTACCACTATATCGCCGTTTGTATTATATGTTTTATCGGTTGCGCTAAATATCTTAATCATTGCTTAACCTCTTTTGTTTCCTCGGTTTTTTCGTCCTCTATCGGTTCGGTTGTTTTTGTTTCCTCAGTTACTTTTGTTTCCTCTGTCGTCTCGTTCGTTGGCATCATTAAAGTTGGAGGGGTAGTTAAATTGTTAACTTTATATATTCTAAATTTTTTAACCTCAAAATAATAAAAATTGTTGCCACCACCTAAAACGAAATTAGGATTATCTTGTCCGAATGGTGCGGTTAATTCTGTAATCAAATCTTTATCCATAATGATTAAAGATTTAGAACCTGAATTATCAATCTTAACACTAGGTAGCCATAGATTACCCTCGCTATCTACGGATAAACCATAGTAAATTGTTAAAGTATCATTTGCCCAATAATCAACAGGTTTGTCAATATATCTGTCACCTGCACCTGTATGGTATCTAAATCTGCTACTTGATACTTCCCATCCCAAAGAATAAGAATTTTCATCAACTTTACTTGCATTTGTTGTATAACTAAAAAGATTTCTTTTACCTGTTAAAGTTTCATTTAATATAATATCACCAAACTCAATTTCAATTTTATAAGAATTTCCATCGTTTAAATTATAAACAGTATTAAAAAATCTACTACTTGCATTGTCAAATACCGCGCCTTTTGTAGTGTCAAAAGATATATAGTTACTACTTCCTGATATATTATAACGCGCCATATCTTTTTTTGGTGTATCGCTTGTAAAATCGTAATTACAAACTAACTCTAAGTCGGGTAAACCTACGTTAGCGGTTACGGGGTTAAATCCGTCTACGCCCTCGGGCGCAGAATATACGCCGTTTGCGGTTATTTCTAACGGGATTACGTTTCCCGTTACTAATTCGTCTATACGTTCGTTTAACTCGTCTATTTTATCTTTAACGCTTGCGTTATTATCATACGCCACGATGTCTGATACTGTAGCGGGTGCGATTTGCTCGCCGTTTTTATCTGTTAAAATAACATTTTTTGTTGACATATGCCCTCCTTATTCGTAACGCTCTACTATTTCCTCTATACGCAATAACTCTTGTTTTACGTTGTTTTCCACGCCGTCTTTTGAGAATGCCACTTGTTCGGCGGTCGTGCGCGGTAGTAGTTCGTTTTCGTTCTCGTCTACTAACTTAACGTTTTTCATAACTTACCCCCTTTTATTCGATTATCTGATAATATACCATAGCCGAACCGCCAAACTGACTTCTAATAGCAATTCTTTTTCCAATGCCTTGTACGTCAACTACTGTGGCTCTGATGGGCATTGTTGCCGAACCACTTTGAACAATTCCACCCGCGTTACCTATAATCATTGCGTCTTGATTATCGCTTGCCGTTTTTCTCACTAAAAACAATGAGTTACAGTCCGCGCTTGTGTCGTGTTGTGTTAAGATAAGAATTGTACTTGTTGCTTTGTCTGTAAAGTCTATATATTTTACGCCGTCGTCACTCGTGATATTAAACGCCCATTTCCACTCTTTGCTTTGAATGTCGGATACTTCACCGCCTAATGAACCGATATTAGTATTTATCGTTTCAATATCTCTTCCCAACGCGTCAATATCATTTTGGAAGTTTTCAACAGTAAATGTTACGCTTATATTATTATTATTTGAATGTTCTATCGTAACTTTACCCTCGTTTGTTCTTGCGCTAATTATTAAGCCCATATTTGAAACTTTTATAGCATAATCTACAAAATTTATACTCGCGCCATGCTTAATAGTGATTTTTGGTATTTTTTCATCTAAAATCGCCATTATTTCGCTATATGTTTTATTGCAAGAGTTATCTTGCCCGCTTATAGTGTAAATAATGCCGTTTAACTCTTCTTGTGTTTTTTGACTACTCCAACAACTATAAGCCGTTACGCTATTATCGTTAATTGTATATATAGGCAACTCAAACCCGTTGTCCTCAGTATACTCGATATAAGGTACGTTCGCTAACATTTCGTTTATATCCTGCCTTAACTGTGTATCATCGTAAGGCTCGCCCTTTGCCCCCTGTAGCATTACCACCCTAAATTTTTCGTTAAAATCTGCCATAGTAACCCTCCTTACTCGTTCTTTGTTACTTCAAAAGTAAGTTCTAAAATACCTTTTCTTACTGTGTAAATATCGCCGTTTACTCCTAACTGTATATCAAAAAAGTATTTGCCTAACTCGGCGTTTTCTGTCTCTTCGGGTGCTACTCTTACTGTGTAGCCCTCGTCTGTCTTTTCTATGCCATGTCCTAGTGACTTTTTAAATAATATAGTGTCCTCGTCGTCATAGTTCTTTTTACAAGTAAAAAATGCACTCTCTAACTCGTCCACGCCGTCAACTATAAATCCAAACGCTAACGTATCGCCTCGCGTAAGTTTTATATAATCGTCCTCATAACTAAAATTAGTTCTAACAAATGCCATTGTAAACCTCCTTAAATCCACCTACTAAAATTATCAATTTCAAACTCTCTTATAATTCCGCTCCACGTTATAACATTTAATCCCGCTTTTAATTTAAAGTTATCATAATTGCCCACAACGTAGCGGTTTAATAATCTAGTATTATTATAGGCGTTTAGTTGGTCTATGTCTATAATAATTTCGTGATATTCTGTTAAATTTATAGTTAGTATTAAATCACTACTAAGTGATAAATTTATTATCCCGTCGCCCTTAATCTTTAAAAGAGGTTTAGCGTCTATATTTCCTCGGTTTATAATTTCAATACGTCCGCTATTTGCGTTACTTTGAAACTTTGCCGTAAATGTAAAATCCTCTGTCTTATCATCCGTAACATTTAACCATAAATAATTATATGTTATATCCTCGGTTAAATCTGCGCTTATTGATACCTCGGTATTATTTATAAGTGCTATACTACGCCCGCCAAACGTTCCGCTAAACGACGCGTAGTTATTAACTAAACGTACGTTACAATTACTATTTAATCCGTTAGCCGTTGCGCTAAAAGTCCACGCGCCTGCGGTTGCTTGTATTGGTTTAATTGGTATATAAATATTGACGGGTGTTGTATGTGTCCCTGTTACAGTTATAACGCCGTCCGTTGCTGATACTGTTACGCCGTCTTTTGTGTATTCCATATTAGGAATTTTTAAAATGTTGCTTTGGTTATATATATACGCCTTATCTACCGCACTATATTTAAACGGCTGGACGTGAAACTTGATATTTGCCGTTTTAAATCTTAAAAGTTTTTCAAGGTCTATTTGCTCGTAAATTGCATATTTATAATACTTGTCGGGTTCGTTGCTAAATGTAACAATACCCTCGCTATTAAAGTAGTTTAATACGTCGTTTACTTCATAATCGCCGTATAATCCTATAACAACCTCTTTATCGTATGCGCTATAACCTAATTTAGTTATAACATCGCCGTCGCGTCCGTCTATCTCTTCCGCCTCGGTTCTTAAAAGAGGCTTAGTTATAGGAGGTAAACTCTGTATTAACAAACCCTTAATAGTATTACTTTTTATTCCGTTCAAAGTTATATAATTTAACATAGTTTGCCTCCCGTAACTTAATTATATATTATTCGTGTAACTGTTTTCTCTACAAAGCGTCCCGCTACTTTGTCGTCTAGTTCAACTTTTACTTGCGTTAACGCCTCTTTAAATGCTGATACCATATCGTTATAATTTTGCTTTGAGTAACCCGTTGCGCCCATATTTTGCGATAACTCGCCCGCTACTTTTTTAATCCATTGCGTATTATTTTCTAATGGAATAACCGCCTCGCGTCCGTTTTCGCCTATCTCTGCAATAGTAGGCTCGTTAACTATACCGCCTCGCGCTAATCTTGGTAACTCTAACTCTTTAATCTTACCGATGTTAACTTTAGGTATCTTGTTAATAATTTTAATTGCACTATTTATCATTTTAAACGCGTCGTTTATAGTGTCCTCGATGGTGCTTAATATTCCGTTTACGCCCGCTTTTAAACTGTCGCTTATTGCTCCGCCCATTGCTCCGCCTATGTCTGAAAATTTGTCTTTAACCTTAGTCCATAAACCGCTCCAAAACTTAGTCCATTTTGAAAACTTGCCTTTTATAGTCTCCCACGCGTCGCCGAATTTAGTGCCAAACCAACTAGCGACGTTTTTAAACACGTTTTTAATATTAGTCCATAAATCTACGAATTTATCATATAAAGGCTTGTTTAACCCCTTTACAACCTCACTAACGACACGCGGTAACGTTGCAACTAATGTAGGTATAGCCTGTATTAAGCCTTTTGCTAACATTCCAAATATCTTTATAGACGCCTTTAAAATCTTAGGCGCGTTTTTTACTAATGCTTTAGCGATGTTGCCTATTATCTCGGGTAGCATTTTAATTAAGTCGGGTAACGCGTCAGTTAATCCCTCAATTAACGCCGTTACTAAACTAATACCCGCGTCAATAATAAGCGGTAAATTATTAGTTAATACTTTTACGACGTCTTTTATAATCTGTGGTAGCATTTTAATTAAAGTTGGTAACGCTTTACTAATACCCGTTATTAACGCCGTTATTAACTGTATACCCGCATTTAATAGCAATGGTAACATAGATACTAACCCGTTTACTATCTGCGGTATTAACTTGCTTAATAAAGGCATAACAGTAGGTAAAATGTTTAAAACGCTTTTAATTACCTTTTCAACGGATTTCATCAACATTGGTAACGTATCGTTTAATAACTTAGGTAAAACCTTTAACACTTCGGGTATTAAAGTCTTTAATAAGCCGTCTACCAACTTTGCTCCACCCGTTACGATGGTTTTAATTCGTGGTAGCAAGTTTTTACCTGCGGTCAAAATACTGTCAACTAAATTGTCGATCAACTCGCCCATATCCGCGTTATCATCCGCAATGCCTGTTAACATATTTTGCCACGCGCTCTTCATACTTGAAACGCTACCGCTAATTGTAGCCCCTGCCTCTTTTGAGGTTGTACCTGTGATTTTCATATTATCCTGTATAATATGAATTGCTTTCGTTACGTCTGAAAATTCCGCCTCTAAGTGTCCTTTGCTATCTATAGAAAAGTCGGGGTTAAAATCCTTGTCTATCTTTTTAGCGTCGTTAAGTAGTCGCGCCATTTCTTTTTGTGTGCCTCCATAACCTAGTTTTAAGTTATCTAGCATACTATAATTCTGTTTTGCGAAACCTTGATAAGCGTTTTGTATGCTTTGTATATCCGTTCCCATCTTGTTCGCATTGTCTGACATATCTATAATCGCTTGATTACTGTACTCTGTCGCTTTTTTGGTGTCTCCGCCTAAGCTGTTTATCATCGACGCGCTAAAACTTGTTACTGTTTCCATATAGGTGTTTGCACTCATACCCGCGGTTTTATATGCGCTCTTAGAGTATTTAATAACGTCTTTTGCGTTGTCCTTAAACAACGTCTCGACGCCTCCCACTAATTGCTCATAATCCGCGTAACTGTTTAACGCCTCTTTACCTGTATTTATAACCGCCCCGCCTAACTTTGCCACGCCTTTAATCGCGCTTTTAATCGCGGTTGCGCTTAGGTCTGCTAATACTCCCTTAAAAACAGTAAACCCCTCGTTTGCGCTCTTTTTCGCACTCTCGCCCGCGTCCTTTGTTTCCTTGCCTAACTCGTCCATTTCTTTCGCGGTCTTGTTACATTCTGTCTGCGCCTTGTTAATCTCGACGCGCATTTTTGACATACTATTTTCGTTTTGGTCTTGTGCGGTAGTGCTTTTCTTTACTTCCTGCGCTAATTTCTCTACTTTGTCTTTTTGCTCTTTGTACTCGTCCGACGTCTCGCCTACTTCTTTTGCTAAATCCTTTAACTTGCTTTTTTCGTTGTCGTACGATTTTACTAACGCCTCGTGCTTTGTTTTACTGTCGGCGTATTTAGTATTCATCGCGTCGTATTCAACCTTTAAAGTCTTTAACTTTTTATCCTGTGCGTCGTATTTTTTGTTTAATACTTCGGTTTGCTCGCTTAACGCTTTTTCGGACTTATCGGACTTATCGTAAGCACTTGCAACTAACTTTTGCTCGCTTGCAATTTCTTTTAAATCTCGCGTTATCTGTTTAAGGGCTTTTCTATATTCGCTCTCGCCCGTTAACTTTACCGCTCCGCCAAATCCTGCCATATATTTACTCCTTAAAACCACTCCTCAGCCTCTAACGATTTTTTATAGAGTTCTTCGTAAGTGATATTGTGTTGTTTTAATTGTATTTCTAAATCAAAGTCGTTTTTATAATGTTTATATAATTTATTAAAAGTTGTAATTGTTAGGCGTCCTACTTCCTTATCGTTCAAGCCTAATTTTTTACGCCCTATAAAATAATACCACGATATATCTAGTGGCTCTATTTCTTCAACCTCATCTATATCGTGGATTACGCGTTTTTTTCAACTGTTTCCGTACTTGCTACAAAGGTATCTTTAATAGAGTTATTCGCCTCTTTTAATCCTATCTCAGTAATAATACGCCCTACGGCTTTTAGATTAAATAACGGCTTGTCCGTTCCGTTGTCCTCGTTCTCGATTTCGATAGCCTCGTTTAACATCTGCATAAATCCAAACTTTAACGCCTTAATGTTTGGCTCTTTACCGTCCTCAGCGTCTACAAGACTAACCCACGCGTCAAGTGTGCCGTACTCGTTCTGTATTTCCTCAATTACGTTAAGATTAAATACTAACTCTAACTCTTTATCCCTGTAATTTATTGTGTTGCTAACTTCTTTCATACATTTACTCCTTTTATGAATTGAGGCGGTATTAAACCGCCCCTTTTATTTATTCTGCACTTGCTACGATTACAATATTACCTGTAACGCTTGGAATAGTGATTACATTGTCGTTAACTACTGTGCTTGTAACATCAGTTCCGCCCATTGTTACGCTAACGCTTGACATTGTGTGGCTGTCCTCTGCGCTAATTGTTGCGCTATAACTTGCGCCTGCGTTTACACTTGTAGCGTCGTTAGAGTTAACGCAATTTGTAAGAGTATTAGTTACTGTGTAAGTTGTTGCTACAGCCATTAAGCCCTCAAGATATTCGATAGCGTCCGCCTTGTTATTAAATGTCTTTGTTTCGCTCCAATTTCCGTTTGCTAACGCTGATACTGTACCCTCTAACTCGCTAGTATTAAACTCTAAACTTTCGCCCTTTGTGTTATCTTCCTGTGATGGTTCAGAAAATTTGACTTTATATAAAAACTCAACTTTGTATTTATATACGCCGTTTACCATCTTAACGATAACACGTCCTAACGCAACGTAAGGGGCTACGTCGTTAACATTTCTAACCATACGTCCGTTCTCGTCTACGTCGTGTCCTAAAAGGTTCGCCATTGTTTCTGTGTCCTCGTCGTCGATACCTATCGTAACATTTCCACTCTGAAAACTTGTGTCACTCTCTGCCAAATAATCATCCGCGTAAAGAGTTGCGCTATTGTTTGAAATAGATACGTTACAACTAATAGCCTTTGCGGGCTTTTTTGCTCCATCGTAAAAAGGTGTCCCGTCGCTTGCCTCTGTAAGTTTAGCGTATCTAAAATTATTTAATCCAATTTTAGCCATTGCCTAAAATCTCCTCTCTTAATATTGCAAAATTTAACGTTTTATGATAGTAACCCGTTTCAAGCTCGTACATATCGGGGCTTGTTCTCGATGGTTGCCACTTAAAACCGTTATTCTCTAATATTTTTCTAAGTTCTTTAACGATATTTTTGTAATTGCCTTTATAATATATATCAAAGTCATAGTAATCTACATAACCTAACAACTCATCGTCTCCACTAAATGAGGCGTCCGCGTCTATCTGCATATATGTTATATATACATCGTTTCCGCCGTCATAGTAAAGATATTTTACGGGTATTTCCACGCCGTCAACTATAAAGTTTTGTAATAATGTTTCGATTAAACTATTCATAGTAAACCTTTACTCCTGCGTCTTTGCTCTTTTAACATAATCTCTTCAAGTTGCTTTTGTCTAAAACTCTTTCGTAAGTATGGTTTTTTACGTTGTGCGCCTCTTTTACTCTGTGCGCTACGTCCATACTCAAAGACGTTAGCAACTAACGGCGCGGGTGTTATAACGCCTTGTTTGTTTTTGAAATATCCGTAAAAAGCAACTTTACACGCTACGCCGTCCTTTACGTTGTAAGGCTTTGTAACTGTTAAACAATTCATTATATCGGAGGTTTTAAACTCTGCGGGTACGTTTGCTTTTATGTTGCTTTGTACCGCCTCCGCTCCCGCCTTAACCATTGATTTAAAAATACTTTCGGCGTTATTGTTTATCATCTCAAAGTCTTTTATTAAGTCCGTAGGTAACTCTAATGTAAATTTAGCCATTTAGTGTGTTACCTCTTTCGCTTGTATCTCCAACTCAACGCCCGCCTCATCAATATTATTTAGATATTCGATAGAATAAATCTTACCTCTAAACTCTATTAACATTTCTCGCGTTATCTTAGTTACGGGGTAACGTATTGTAAAGTTTGTATATGCTTTTTCAAAATCTGAGTTATTAACTATAAGAGTATAGCCCCTCGTGGTTTTAACGTTCGCGTATGGTGTCAAAATAACTTGTTTTGTTTTCTTTTGGAAACCGTCCGCGTCCGTCTCGATTACTGTCTGATATATGGTTATTCTATGTTTATATTTACCCGCGTTTATCATAGTAAGTTTATAGAGTGCATACCTAGTATACTTTCAACAACTTTGTTAACATTGCTTTTATCGACGTATAACACGCGGTTATCATACATATCTTGACATAAGATATATAAAACAATTACAAAGTCGTTATAGTTATCTAAGTTTTCCTCTTTTACTCCCGTATAGTTTTTTATAAACTCTTTGGCAATTACAATTAAATCGTTTAATAACTTTTCGTCGTCCTCTGTTATCTCGTCAAGTCGTATATATTTCGCTACATCCTCAACTGTAACATCGCTTAAAACTTTTTCTTCCATATAGCCTCCTTAAATGTAAAGGCTAATCGTTCTTTTTAGCCTTTGTAGTAGGCTTTTTATTTTCTGTTTTCGGCTTTACCTCTTCAATGTAGTGGGCTTTTAGGAGGTCTTTTACAACCTCCTCGTTTTTAATTTCCTTAACTTCGCCCTTGTGCATTGATACTATACCGCCAAAACTAACCAATGCTTTATACATATATTAACCTTTCTAAGCCATTTTAAGCCCTGCGATTTTCTGCTCGTTTTCGATTTTACTATCAAACTCAAACCAACCGATTACGCCGTCGGCGTGTTCGTCTGCGTATTTTTCTCTTAATACCTGAATGTTGATTTCTTCGCTAAACTTTGTAGCAAGTCCTGACATATCTCCATAATAAATAACTGTTTTACCTGTAGCGATGTTTGGCATATTGTCAGATACGAAAACTGGCTTGCCTAAAAGTGTCTTGCCAAATGGTGCGCTGATGTCGTCCTGTAGTAAATATCTGCCCATTTCGTCCTTTAACTTTCTAATAGCGGTTCTTGTCTTAGTTGACATAATCCAAATAGCGTTCTGCTGATATACGTCTTTTACGCTATCCTGTACGTCGATAAGTTCGTCGCTAGTGATAGCACTTGCGCTTGCTGTTTCAGTAACATTTGTAAGAGTGCTTAAACCTGCAACCTTGTTTTCTGTTCCAATGAGTAATTCGTGTTCGATAAATCTAGCAATCTGATAAGCCATTTCATCAACAACAAATGCCACAATATCAAACTTTGAATTGTTAATAAGTGAACGTGAGATTTTAGATAATGCGCCTGCTAAATATCCGTCAAGTTCAATTTTTGCGAAACTTCCGTTAGATGATGTTACCGCAACAAACTCAGTCTGATATGCTACTGTGATACTAGATGTTTCGTTGTCATAATAAGGAATATCTAATTTACCCTTAACGTTATACTTTGTTGAACGTTCTAAAATAGGGCAAATGTCATAAACCTTTTTAATAATCTTATCTGCAATAGTTGTAGGAATTGTAACGCCTGCGCTATTCTGTGCGGGTGTTAACTCTCCGTCTCTTTCATTGATATAGCCTCTAATAAACTTATCAAATAATTCTCTTTCCTGTAATTCAACTTCGTTTGTTGAAACGGATCTTGTTTCGTTTGCGTCTTTTTCTGCCACGTCGTCGCCCTCCTCTGTTTCCATTTCTGTTACTTCCTTGTCAAGTTCTAAAGACTTAACAATTTTTCTTACGTTGTCTCTGATTTCTGCTAATTCCTCAGCCTCTGCCTCTGTGAGTTCTCTTTCCTCAGCCTTTGCGCCGTTTAAAACTTCCTCGGCGCGTGTAATAAGTTCGTTTTTCTTTTCTGTTAATTTCTTAGAATACATTAAACTTATTCTCCTTTCATTTCCTTAATTAGATTTTCATATTTTGTATAATCTATCGCCTCAGCCGTTTTATCGGTCTGTTGTGGCTCTTCTTTTGTTTCCTCGCGTTCTTTTACGTCCTCGGTGTTGTCGATTACCTCAACGCCGTCGTTGAATGTTTCCGCGTGGTATTCTGCCTCGTCTCCCTCGGCTCTTACTGTGACTAAAGTCCCGTTATAAGCGGGTGTTTTAGTGTCGTCTAAAATAGAGACTTCAAACAAGTTTAAATCTTTAACCGCTCTTGTAGGCATACCGTTATTTGTTCCGTTTTCTACGTCTACGTCAGTAAAACCAAAACTCCATCCTACTAAGCGTCCCGCTCTTGCTTTTTCGATAACTTCTTTATCTGTAATTGTCGCCCTTGCTTTTAGTCCTATGTTATCCTCTTTGAGTTCTAAGTTGCCCGCTTTTGTACTTCCTAAATCCTTATTCCAATTATGATTTAAAAGAATATGAATATCATCGTTACGTTTAATAGCCTTATCAAACGCGCCCGCACATATACGCTCTATAAAACGTCCTACTCTACTCCATAGCGGTTTACTGTCTCTTTCAACGGCGTTTACATAGCCGTCAATAATAACGCTATCGTTTCTAAGTTCTATCCTCATAACTTGCCTCCCTGTTTGGATTATTACCGCTTGCGTCGTACTCTTCCGCTAACTCGTGGTTTTCTAACATTTTGTCCACGTCCTCGGCGTCCTCGCTAATGTCTGCCGTTGTATCTGTGTTAGGCGTATAATAGGTATGTGTATTGGTGTCGTATAATACCGCGCCTAAACCAACGTTAACCACGTCTAAGCCCTCGATATACTCGCGGTTTTCCTCGCGCCTAATTTCGTTAAGCGTGATAAATCCCGTTTCTTTTGCGGTCTTATAAGCCTCGTAACGTTTTAATAAATCGGGTTCTCTTACGATTTCTTTTATATCAAACTCAAAAAAGTATTTCCCTTTTTCGTTCTCTAAAAGCATATCTCTATTTAACGCCGTTTCAAAGGCTTTTATAATTGGATATATAGCCTCTTTAAAAGTTCGATTAAAGTCGTTTTCGTATATATGGAATATTGCGTTTATCTCGCCTCTTAAAGTGTTTTTGTTTTGGTCTAATTGCATTTCTACGCTACTATTACTAGCCTCTTGAAATTCTAAGCCATTGTTTAACACTACGACGTTTTCGCTATTATTCGCATACATCCGACGCCACGCGCTTTTTAACGCGTTTATTTCGGGTTCGCCTAATCGTCTTTGACTTTTTAAAAAGCCCTTTTTATTGCCCCCGCTCTTTACTAATCCTAATTGATATAATAAAGTTTGGTAAGCCGTTTCTATAGCCTTGCTTACTTCCTCAGTAAGTCCCGTTCCTGTCGCGCCATCTTTTGTGTTCCTAAGTAGTTTAATAAACTCCCATGGCTCGTACTGTACACCCTCAACTAAAATAACGTTACGTTTAAATATAGGTTTATAGTTTTTCATTGCGCTTATATATATATCCTTAACATAATGTAGGCTTACTACATCGTTACGATAACGATTTATATATATATAACCGCCCTTGCCTAATAAGTAGTCCTCTACAACGGCTTTTTTCATTTGATGGCCGTCTAAGGTGTCGCCTGTGTCTCCATTTAGTAATTTCGTTCTCTTGTCTTTTGTCTGCTCTTCAATTTTCCCGTCTTTTTTCTTATAAAGTTTAACAGGCATACAAGCGATACAATTACTTATAAAATCTACCGCGCTACTTACTGTAGGTACTGTTAACGCTTTTTCGCGTGTTATTGGTTCGTCTTTTAATAACGCGCTTAATAAAACGTCGTCTATATTGTTCGTTGTTTCTACGGGTTCGGGTGTCCCGTCCCTTGTAAAGAAACTAAAAAAGCCCATCTTTTAAGCCTCCTTAAAATGTTTGTATCATAAAATCGTTTTGATTTAAAAATACATCTTGCTCCAATAAGTAAACCGCGTTAATTGTACTAACTACCATATCAACTTTGCCGTTAGATTTCTTTTTGTTTACATATTGATTTTTATTTGTATCATAAACACAACGCGCATTTTGAAAATTGATTTCATATATGCGGTTGTTCTCATACTTAAACTCTTTATTTAAGATTTTCTCTTTTAATAGTTTTGTAGGCGGGTGTAGTACGCTAGAATGTTGTCGTATCTCTACGACGTTATAGCCTGCGCGCTCCAACTTTTGCGCCGTACTCATCGCGTTATATCTGTCGTAGCCTATTGCTTGTATTTGCACGCCTGTACGCTCTTCCAAACTTAATATAAAGTCCTCAACTACGGCATAGTCTATAACTCTATTACCGCAAGGGATAACTTTACCCGTTTTAATTAACTCTCTATAGTTTACTTTTTCCGCCTTGCTCTTTTCGTCTATTCTATCCTCAGGGATAAACGCGTAACTATCCGCTAATATGTTTAAATCATCGTCAACGCTAACAATACTTACGCTTGTATTGTCGTTTGTCTCTGATAAGTCAAGTCCTAAGTATACGACGCGTCCGCTCCAATTTATATTTGCAACTTTGCACTCTTGAACGTCTTTAACGTCAATATATGTTGTAGTTCCGACGCCTTGATATATGATGTTACAATGTTTTGTTACAAAATTCTCGCGCGCACTCTCAACCGCTATAGCATAAGCACGTTTTTTTAATAAGTCCTCCCATATCTCATTTATTTCAAGTGCTACGGGATTACTTTGTTTTAATATTAGGTCGTCCGTCTCCCACTTCTTCGGGTTGTCGGGTTCATACAACAACGCAAACCTTGTCTCGTCATTTTCTAGCCCGTCTAAAACCTTTTTACTATAGTTTACTTCGTCCTCGAATGGATTATCAATAGTAGGATATTTAGTTGATATAATAACGCCTAATTTATTTAATATGTTTAATTGTCCGCTACGCATAGCGTCAATAGGATAACTAATAGGCAACGCGCCCACTTCATCCGCACAAAATACGTTTGGTAACTTGCCGTCCATACGATTTGTACTGAACGCTAACGGCATAAACTTTGTATTAGTCGCGTTAAACATTATGTAGTCGCGTAGTATTTTAAATCTTGGTTTACCCTTATACTCATATAATAAAGGGCTACTCTTGATTATTTCGCTTATAGCCTCTCTAATTTCACGGCTTAGACTTCCGTCGGGTGCTACTGAGTAAAATTTACTAAACTTAGGCTCTGTTAAGAATAGTATAATAAAAATCGTTGCTACTGTAAAGGTCTTAAAGTTCTTTCGACAGATTTCAATTACAACTTGCTCGTATCTGCGCTTTTTTTCATTGTCGCGGTATACAGTACATAAGATACCTATATACGCTAACCATTGATAGCCTGTTGTACAATTATAAAGTGTCTCGCCTGCCTTTAATCCCTTAGGCATTATTAAAATTTTTAATATGCCCTCTATCTGTCTTACCTTAAACTCGCTTATTATGTATTTATCATTTTTGCCCTCGCAAGTTTTCATAAAGTCCCGCATTTGCAATTTGACGTATTTCGGTGTCGTTTTCTGTGTTACCGCTTTTTTGCAATACTCATACGCTTTATTGTTTGTCATACGTCCTCGCCGTTAATGATTTTTAATAATACGTCCTCTTGCTCTGCCTCAGCCTCTGCCTCAAAGTCTTTTATAATCCTTAATAGCGTTGATACTGTTTTGTTCGCGCTATCTGTGGTGCGGTTGTATTCCTTAATAGCGGGATTAGTATATAAATTCTTACGATTTTTTACATACTCTTTTGTAACTAACATACCCTCATCGTTTATAGTGTCCTCTAGCGCGTCCAATATCTCTAGTTGGACTTGATAACGCTTAAAGGTAGTCGTAAAGAAGTAATTACTTTCACAACCGCTAGCCTCAGCCCGTTTTATAATCTCTTGCGCCTGTTTTTTTAACTTTGTTGCCTCTGTAGTTGCCATATGTTACACCCTCCACACGTTTTAACGTGCTTTTATACTCTTTTTATCTGTTTTTTGTTGTTATCTATTGTTTTATCCCGTTTTTTCCAAAAAAATACGGGTTTTTGTCTTTTTTGTAAATAAAGG
>Ga0326511_10000501_pt1 | contig 34448 bp, 51 predicted proteins | sample 0_2496_0518_D_FD_203701 | JGI IMG/M metagenome (GOLD analysis project Ga0326511, IMG submission 203701) | Bovine rumen microbial communities from UC Davis, California, United States - 0_2496_0518 | ecosystem: Host-associated > Mammals > Digestive system > Stomach > Rumen | place: USA...
AGAGGGATGAAAGAGCAGAAAATCACCGTGAAGATAGGAGCGGACAATACAGAGCTCATGGCAGCGCTGGACGAAGTCGAGAAAAAAGTTGACCTGATAAACTCCAAGCTGGAGAAGCTCGGAAGCTTAACAGGTCAGATAAATATCAAAGAAGATCGCTAAGAGAGTTCAAGATATCATTCTCAGCATCTTCGAGAGCAGATTTGATACCGTTATCTTTAGTCATAAAGTCCTTTTTGCAGAAAGGACAAGTCACTGAACTACCAACGGTATCAACAGATATTGAGAATTCCTTATTGCAGTAAGGACAATCAATATCTATCTTATCAATTATCATTTTATCACCTCCCTCCGCAAATATTATACCACACAGCGGAGCAGGTGACAACAGCCCCCATGAAATGAGGGGGAGAGGTATGAAAGCAAAACGTACAAACCTATACGCATAGAATATTCTGAAAGGAGTTGTTATTATGGCAAGAAGGAATGAACTTAAGGTCGTCAGCTACATATCTATCGGCGGAGCACCGCCTGTGCGTTTCGACAGTCTCACCCCGGAAAAGCGGGCTGAGTGTGTTTCGAAAATGGCTGAGAACATCGGCAGGACACTGAGCACCTACTGTTCAGAGCACCCGGAAGAGGCTGTACCTCTCATGAATATGCAGAAATAGTCCCGCACGGGGCTTTGCGGACAAGCCAGAATGGAGATGATATGATATGTACGAACTCGGGATCATCCTGATAGTCGCTCCGCTGACATTCATAGTCCTGCCGAACATTTTGGTGCCGTTCATGCACTGGTGCGACGGGACGGGAGAATTCAGCCCGGAGGCAAAGCACAGACGCAAGCTGCTGCGGCGACTGGGACGGTGGGAAATGGAAATTGAATACCTCACCGGCAGCGAGGATTCAGCTGACTACATCCACGCAGCTGAACAAGTTTCAATGCTCCGGAGGGAGCTGGAGGAGGTGAATTGAATGAGCATGAGTAAATGTAAAGCTATTTCCGAAAACGAACAGTCTATAATCGTCAAGAACATCCTCGGTGCCAAGGATAAGCGCAAGCAGGTGCAGATTGAAGCAGACCTGCATGAGTCGTCCATAGGCATCATCAAGGATATTCTCAAGGAGCACGGTGTCAATCTGAGAATCCTTAACGGTGGCAACCACAAGAAGAAGCACATCGAAGATGAGCTGATAGAAGAAACTCCGAAGGAGCAGGATGTTGTCGATGCAGCTGTCGAAGCTGTCAAGGATTTTGATGCGGCTCTGAGCAAAGGGCAGCAGATAGAGAAGACGAAGAAAGTCTATAAGAAGCCGGAGATCATACCGGCACCGCCGAAGAGAATAACAGTATCAGACGCAGTTGCGGTTATCAGGGCTGAGCTCGACGACATCAGCCGTCAGCAGTATCAGCTCGACATGAGAAAAGCTGACCTGTACCAGCAGCTCTGGGACATGATAGGAGGAATGGCATGAGATCGAGGACAGACTGTCAGGAATGCCGGAAACGCATTTACAAAGAAGCAGAGACGGCATATCTGAAGAAGGAGTACAGCTTTTTCTCAGACGCCGCGTATTCAATGGCAATATTCGCCACTGTTGCTGCTCTGTCAGTACATCACAGACGAGGAAGATCACGAACTTATGTCCGCAGCTTCTTCGATGAAATGTGTCTCGTATTTGACGCTCCGCCGGTAATGGGTAAACCGATAACCATGACAGATATGATGAAGCTTTTCGAGGATAAATACGGTATAGACTTCTCGAAGATAAAGCTGCATCTTGAATCAGAAAAAGAGTTCGTAAGAGGGACTCAGAAAGGAAGGTCGAAATGAAAGCACTTAAACTTGAAGGACGCAGCATCAGCGAGGTCGAGATAGAGAATACTCTGGAAGCCTTGCAGGCAGCTGTGGACGGACACATCGAGACGATCGGCATCGTCCCTGGCGAAGCAGTGATGATAGTCAACGAAGAAGGACGGCTCCGCGGAATGGCACCGAACCCGATAGCATCAGCTTTCGCAGGTATCGACATCGTAGGTCCTGCTCTGATCGTGGGCGTGGATGAAGATGACTTCACGGATGTGCCGGAAGATGCAGCGGACGCATTGAAGAGAATGTTCGCGTGAGGTGATTGCAGTGAAAAGAGGAATAACAGTTGAGTTCGATTATAGCGATGACGGTTACTGGGTAATGAAAAAGCGTGGATCTCTTACGATAGAAGATATCGCACAGGCTATCAATGAACGCAGTGGCGAGGACAGATACTTCTTTATGATCGACACGAATGCGCCCGAAGGCTGGTATGATGATTATAACCTTAACGGCGATTATGAGCCTAAGGGTGACTGCGTAAAGGTTTACAGCTTCGATGCTATGAAGCGGCTCACAGGGGCCATAAAATAAGAAAAAAGCTCCCCGAAGGGAGCGAGCGGGAAGTCCCGCAAACTATATACCACCAATATAATACCACAGAAAAGGAGAAAAGTCAATGATAAAGATTGAAGCAAACAATACTGATGTTCATTGGTGTTCTGAGGGATATAAGAAAGACATTGCGACGGAGTGTATTATTTCTGCCGCGGTGATTGCAAGAAAGCTATCTGAGCTTCTTGAAGTGCCACTTGAAATGGCAACTCTGCTTATGATGAATGAAGTTTCAAAAGTAACAGAGGATGACGGAGAGACTGAAGAATAACGGAAAGGGAGATTTGTCAAATGTCAGTAAAAATAACGGCACTCGAAGCCGAAAACGTCAAGCGTATCAAAGCAGTATCAATTGAGCCCACAGCCAACGGGCTCACTATCATCGGCGGAAACAATCGCCAGGGCAAGACCTCGGTACTGGACGCTATCTGCTGGGCTCTTGGCGGAGACCGATACAAGCCTTCACAGCCTATGCGTGAGGGCTCAGAGCTTCCACCACACCTGAAACTCACACTCAGCAACGGTCTGATCGTAGAGCGTTCCGGAAAGAATAGTGCCCTGAAGGTCATTGACCCTAACGGGCGTAAAGGAGGGCAGCAGCTCCTGAATGAGTTTGTTGAGCAGTTCGCCCTTGACCTGCCGGCATTCATGGAGATGAACGACAAGAAGAAGGCTGACGTCCTGCTTCGGATCATCGGCATCGGCGAGCAGCTCTACACTATGGAGCAGAATGAGCAGCGGCTCTACAACCGTCGCACAGAGATTGGACGTATCGCCGACCAGAAAAAGAAATTCGCTCAGGAGATGCCCCTTTATACCGACGTTCCGAAAGAGCCGGTCAGTGCTGCCGACCTCATCGAGAAGCAGCAGGATATACTTGCCCGGAATGGTCAGCGCCAGCAGTGGCAGCGTGAGATACAGAGCATAGACATCGCTGTGAAGAATGTTGAGGCTGAGATACTGCGGACAGAGCAGCATCTTTCCGACCTGCGTAAGCAGCTTGCAGCATGGCAGGAAAAGTCACAGGCGGCTCAGAAGTCACCGGAGGAACTGGCAATGGAGTCCACAGAAGAGTTGGAAGCTCAGCTCCGTGAGGTGGAAACTATCAACGCAAAGGTCAGAGCCAACTGCGACCGCGAGAAGGCTGAGCTGGATGCAGACGATTTCCAGAAGCAGTATGAGGAGCTCAGTGGAGAGCTGGAGAACGCAAGAGACAACAGGCGAAGGCTGCTGGGGGGAGCTCAGATGCCACTTGATGGCCTTACAGTGGAGAACGGCGCTCTGATCTACAAGGGACAGGCGTGGGATAACATGAGCGGCGCCGATCAGATGATAGTAGCAGCGTCTATTGTCCGCAGGCTCAACCCGGAGTGTGGCTTTGTCCTCCTGGACAAGCTGGAGCAGATGGATATGCAGACCCTTACAGACTTCGGCAAGTGGCTGGAAAACGAGGGATTGCAGGCTATCGCTACCCGTGTCAGCACTGGGGATGAGTGCAGCATAATCATAGAAGACGGTTATTCCGTCACAAAGGCAGAAGAGCCTAAAACTTGGAAAGCAGGTGAATTTTGATGAATCCAGAAAACTGCATAATTCAGTGTAAACCTAAAAAGTCTCGTGACTGTGGCTTTACAAAGGTCATAATCTCACCAGATAAGCATATGAAACTCGTATTTGCATCGAGTATCACCGGTAAAACCATTCAGGACATTGCAGACGAACTTTTAGAGTACGCACTCAGCCGTGCGAAGATTGAAATGGACGGTGGCAAGTTCATTACACTCGCAGAAGCAGGAGGGGTAAAAGAATGAAAATCACAAGAGGAATACAGTCAAAACCGCTGAAAGTAGTCATCTACGGTCCGGAGGGCATCGGCAAGAGCACCTTTGCAAGTCTCTTTCCGGATCCGCTGTTCATCGACACCGAGGGCAGCACAACACGCATGAATGTAGCAAGAACGGAAATACCTACAAGTCTTGCAATGCTGATGCAGCTACTCACAGAAGTCCGGGACAACCCTCCTGGCTGCAAGACACTCATCATCGACACTATCGACTGGGCTGAACGTCTTTGTACTCAGGCGGTCTGCGACAAGAATCACAAGGCCGGCATCGAGGACTTCGGCTACGGCAAGGGCTACAGCTACGTCTATGAGGAAATGGGACGGATCCTCAATCTTCTCAATGACATCTGGGAGAGGGGCATCCATGTTGTCCTGACGGCTCACGCAGCTATCCGCAAGTTCGAGCAGCCTGACGAAATGGGTGCCTACGACCGATGGGAGCTGAAGCTTATCAACTCACCCAAGTGCAACTCCTGCGCTATGGTCAAGGAATGGGCGGACATGGTGCTCTTTGCCAACTACAAGACCTTTGCCGTGGCAGTTGACAAGGAGGGCAAGAAAATGAAAGCCAGGGGCGGAGAACGTGTGATGTACACTACTCACGACCCTTGTTGGGACGCAAAGAACCGTTTCGGGCTGGCACCGGAGCTCCCCTTTGACTTCGCTCAGATAGCACATATCTTTGGCAACGCTCCGGCAACTCAGCAGATCCCGCAGCAGTCGGCACCGGCTGAAATGCAGCAGACTGCAATAGCTTCACAGCCTCAGAGCAGCCAGCAGCCGGTTCAGACTCAGCATTCCACCGAGGATGATCTGCAAGAGTTTCAGCCTATTGGCGGTGGGATCCCGGAGGGCATTCCTCAGGCACTTGCAGATCTGATGAGGCAGAACAATGTTACCGAGGGTGAGATACAGCTTGCTGTGAGCCTGAGAGGGTATTTCCCGGAGAATATGCCGATTTCCAGTTATCCGCCTGACTTCATCCAGGGCGTTCTTATCGGAGCCTGGTCTCAGGTGTTCGGCATGATACAGGAAAACAGACAGGTACCGTTTGAATAAGAAAGGAGAATACTATGTCACAGTATGGAAATGTAAACGAATATGAAGAGATCGGCTATGAGGGCACGATTGAGAACGAGGACGGCGGGTTTACTCTTTTGCCGGAGGGCGACTATGAGTTTACCGTCAGCAAGATCACAAGAGGACGCTATGAAGGCAGCGACAAAATGCCTGCCTGCAACAGCGTGACTGTGGAGCTGACGGTCTGGGGGGCTCAGGACAAGGCAGTTATCACCGAGCGCTTCTTCCTGGTCAGGAAGTTCGAGTGGAAGCTCTCACAGTTCTTCCTCTCTATCGGTGTGAAGAAACACGGCGAGCCGCTGAATATGCGCTGGAATATCGAAGGTATGAAGGGCAAGTGCAAGGTCTACATAGATAAGTATCAGAAGCAGGGCGGCGGAGAAGGTCAGTCCAACAAGATAAAGAAGTTCTACGCATACGATGAGAACGTTCAGACTGTCTCTGCACAGCCAAGGCAGCAGTATCAGCAGACCTATCAGCAGCCTCCGCAGACGTCCGGCGGGGCTTGGACAGCAGGTAACTTCTGATGGAGCTGCGCCCTTATCAGCAGGAAGCCCGGACGGCAGTGGAAAGCGAGTGGGAGCAGGGCAATGACCGCACTCTCCTCGTTCTGCCGACAGGCTGCGGTAAGACTATCGTATTCGCAAAGATCAGTGAGGACAGGGTCCGGCAGGGCGACCGGGTCCTTATCCTTGCACACCGGGGGGAGCTCCTGGATCAGGCTGCGGACAAGATCAAGACGGCTACAGGGCTCATCTGCTCCACGGAAAAGGCGGAGCAGAGCTGCCTTGACAGTCAGTCTCAGTGGTTCCGGATAACCGTAGGCTCAGTGCAGTCACTTATGCGGCAGTCAAGGCTTGACCGGTTCGATCCGGATCATTTTCAGACGATCATCATCGACGAGGCACATCATGCTGTTTCTGACAGCTATCAGCGTGTCCTGGACTACTTCTCCGGTGCCAAGGTACTGGGAGTCACAGCGACTCCTGACCGCGGTGATATGCGTGAGCTGGGCAGCGTTTTCGACTCGCTTGCATATGAGTACACCCTTCCGAGAGCTATCAAGGAGGGTTATCTTTCACCCATTAAGGCGGTGACCATTCCGCTGAAGCTGGATCTTTCCGGCGTTGGGATACAGTCGGGAGACTTCAAGCCCGGCGACCTGGACACTGCTCTTGACCCTTATCTGTATCAGATAGCGGAGGAGATGAAGAAATACTGTTCAGACCGGAAGACGGTGGTCTTCCTGCCCCTTATCAAGACATCGCAGAAGTTCCGAGACATTCTTAATGCTTCAGGATTCAGAGCCGCAGAGGTCAACGGAAATTCTGATGACAGAGCAGAGATACTGGAGGACTTCGACAAAGGCAGATACAATGTACTGTGCAACTCTATGCTTCTGACCGAGGGTTGGGACTGTCCGTCCGTGGACTGCGTTATCGTGCTCAGACCTACGAAGGTGCGTTCCCTGTACTGCCAGATGGTAGGCAGAGGCACAAGGCTCTGTGAGGGCAAAGAGCATCTGCTCCTGCTGGACTTCCTCTGGCATACAGAGCGGCACGAGTTGTGCAGACCGGCACATCTGATCTGTGATAATCAGGAAGTCGCTGTAAAAATGACAGAAGATCTGGCAGAAAACGCTGGCTGTGAGACCGACATCGAAGAGGCAGCACAGACAGCTTCCGATGAGGTGCAGGCACAGCGTGAGGAGGCACTTGCAAAGCAGATAGAAGCCTGCAAGTCCAGAAAACGCAAGCTGGTTGATCCGCTGCAATACGAAATGTCTATCTGTGCAGCTGACCTTTCCGGCTACGTTCCGGCATTTGGCTGGGAGTGCGCTCCGCCGACTGAAAAGCAGAAGGCGGCACTGGAAAAGAGAGGCATATTCCCTGACGAGATAGAGAGCGCCGGAAAGGCAAAGCTGCTTCTGGAACGTCTGGAAAAGCGACAGAGTGCAGGGCTTTCAACACCGAAACAGATACGTTTTCTCGAATCAAGAGGCTTTCAGCACGTCGGAACATGGCAGTTCGAGGCCGCGTCCAGCATGATCGCACGGATCAGTGCTAACGGCTGGAAGATACCACGCGGGGTGGAGCCGCGAAACTATATACCGGAGGTGATAGCATTTGACGCTATTGCAGATACTGGATCATATACCGCCGTCTGATCTGAGCTACGATGAGTGGACTCTGGTGGGGATGGCACTTAAACATGAAGGCTACACAGCTCAGGACTGGGAAGACTGGAGCAGAGCTGACAGCCGCTTCCACGAAGGTGAATGCGAGAAAAAGTGGCGGTCATTCAAGGGCAGTGATTCACCTGTAACTGCCGGTACTATCGTGCAGATGGCGAAGGATCGGGGACTAACCTTTTTCAGCGGCAGTGACGGTGACGGCGACGTTCTTCTGGACTTCGACGGGATCATTGCTTACGAGGGAGAGGCAGAGCCGGTAATGAAACCGGCTTCCCGGGATCCTGTGCAGGAGATCATCACATACCTCAGAGCACGCTTCGAGCCGGAGGAGTACATTGGCTATGTTACCTCGATATACGAGGATCAGACTACCGGGAAACTCTCTCCAACCAGAGGCAACTACGACCGAACAGCCGGACAGATAATAGACCAGCTTGAAAAATGCGGCGGCGACATCGGCAGCGTCCTGGGCGATGCTGACAAGAGAGCAGGAGCGTGGATCCGTGTGAATCCTCTGGACGGCAAGGGCATTAAGGATGAAAACGTCACCGACTACCGCTATGTTCTGGTGGAGTCCGACAGCCTGCCCATTGAGCAGCAGAACGCACTTATACACGATCTGGAGCTGCCTATAGTGACACTGACTCACACCGGCGGAAAGTCACTGCACGCTATCGTTCACATTGATGCTCAGAGCCGGGAGGAATACAGAAAGAGAGTAGCATATCTGTTTGATGTCTGCGAAAAGAACGGCCTGACTATTGACCGGGCTTGTAAGAATCCTTCACGACTGACCCGTCTGCCGGGCTTCCAGCGCGGCGACAACTGGCAATATCTGATCGAGACAAACACCGGTAAGGCATCATTTGAGGAGTGGCGTGACTATATAGAAGAGATCACTGACGATCTTCCTGACACTGAGAATGCAGCGGATTTCTGGGAGAATATACCTCCGCTGCGCCCGGCGCTTATCGAGGGAGTACTCAGGCAGGGACATAAAATGCTTATTGCAGGACCTTCAAAGGCAGGAAAGTCTTTCTCGCTCATTGCTCTGGCTATTGCGATAGCAGAGGGCAAGAGCTGGATGGGATTCCCATGCGCTCAGGGCAAGGTCTGGTATGTCAATCTGGAGCTGGACGACATATCCTGCAAACATCGTATCAGGGACGTATACAAGGCGCTGGGCATCGAACCGAAGAACCTGAGCAACATTGACATCTGGAACTTAAGAGGACGGGCTGTGCCTATGGACAAGCTTGCACCTTCTATGATACGCAGAGCGAAGCAGCGTGGCTACTCTGCAATAATCATCGACCCGATCTACAAGGTCATTACCGGCGACGAGAACAGTGCTGAGCAGATGGCACATTTCTGCAACCAGTTCGACCGAGTATGTGCCGGAGCGAACTGCGCCGTTATCTACTGCCACCACCATAGCAAAGGATCTCAGGGCGGCAAGAGATCTATGGACAGAGCGTCCGGCAGCGGAGTATTCGCAAGAGATCCGGATGCGCTCTTGGACATGATCGAACTGCCGGTGTCTGAACAGCTCCGCAAGACCGAGGAGGACAAGGCTATATGCAGCGTTTGCAAAGAATGGCTCGGCAGATTCCTTGGCAGCAGCTACGGTGCAGCAGTCTCTCAGGACGACGAGCTCAGCCGCAGCCGTATGCTTGAGCTGAGCCGTGAACACCTCCAGCGCAACAGCATCGAGCTGATGCAGAAGGAGATCGACGCAGCCGTCCGGAAGGCACAGACCCGAAGCGCATGGCGCATTGATGGCACGCTTCGAGAGTTTTCGAAGTTCCCGGCGGTCAATGTGTGGTTCGATTATCCGATACACCGCACAGACAGTTCTGGTGTGCTGAATGACATTGATCCGGACGAGACCTGGCAGAAGAATTTTCCGAAGCGGAAGACAAATGAGGAACGTGCGGATGAACGAAAGGCATCTATTGAAACGGCTTTCAGTGCAGCGGTTAATGAGAACGGACAGGCATTGATCTCAGACATTGCAGAGTACATGGCTGTATCAGAAAAGACCGTTCGGCGTCGCTTGAAAGAGCATGGAGGATACTGGATTGACGACAGCTACACAGGAAAAAAACAGCCATAGGGGACAGGGACAAATATGTTTTTGTCCGTTGTCCCTCTCAGGGACAAAAAGGGAGAATTGCCGATTTTGTCTCTGAGAGACAAATTAGGGACAAAAAGGGAGTTTTACCGATATTGTCCCTCTCAGGGACAAAAAGGGCAAAACCCCGATTTTGTCCGAGGGACAGACAAACTCATTATTATTACATAATGTAAAAGGGCTTGTCCCTGCCCTTTTACAATCCAGAATAATAATCGCGCTCAACGGAGAGCGGGAAGGAGAAAAAATGCCAAGAAAAGTAAGAAATGATTATTTGAACTGTGCCAGAAAAATGCCAAGGCTCAGACATACTGTCGGTGATAAGTTTGATATTCGTACAAGCGAGGTTGTGAAGTGGCTGCTCAAGCAGCCGGACATCGCGCAGAAGGTTTTTAACTTTGCTATGAACGCCGGAGTGATTGCCTACGACCCGGCCACCGGTGAATGGAGAGGAGCCGATGTACCGTGACTGAATTCTTCATTGACATGATACCGCCGACTTCTACACATCAGGAGCGCGGTTGCACCATAGTGAACGGCAAGAGGAAATACTACGACAGAAGCAACGGTGATGCACGACAGAAGCTGAAAGCTTTCCTGGCTCTGTACAGACCGAAGGAACCTGCTCGGGGAGCAGTGCAACTTATCGTCAAATGGTGCTTCCCTGTCAAAGGCAAGCATATTAACGGTGAACCTTACATCAACAGGCCTGATGTTGACAACCTCTGCAAGGCGCTGCTTGATGTTATGACAGAGCTGGGATTCTGGAAAGACGACAGCAAAGTCTACAGTCTGGTGTGCGAGAAGTTCTGGGCAGCTCGTCCCGGACTGTACATCAAGATCACGGACGGAATGTACATCGTATAGCGGAGGTCTGATATGAAGATAAACGAAGTAAAGGCTGCACTTGGCAAGCGGGTGCGGTTCCGTGATGACCGGCTGTTCTGCAATGCTGAGTACATCCTGACCGGCTGCATTATCCGTCTGTCAGACCGAGGGCAGTTCTACTATCAGGCAGAGCTACAGGATGTCCGTCAGAATAAGGCTGTGTGCATCACATCGCTTGACAAGATAACACTGGAAAAGGAGGTCTGAATATGAAAGAACTGCTCATAAAAGCCGCCGAGACCATCCAGCGTCTGGGAGCAGCAGCTCAGGACTGCAAGAGCTGCGCGAGACTGCCGCTCTGCAATGCCTATCAGGACGGCGACGGCTTCGGGAACTGCGACTACAAGTGGATACATGAAGACGAAGTAAGGAGGCTGACTGATGAGACGTGAAAGCATCTGCTCTCAGCAAATACACTGCCTGAGCTGTCCTTTGTCTGTGCTGCGTACAGGAAAGGACTGCCGGGAGCTGAGCTTGCAGGAGATACGGGAGATCATGAAGGAGGTAAGAAAAAATGAAAACACTAAAATTCATGGGATACAGTGACGATACATTCGGTGAGTACGGCACAACAATGGACGACATCGACAATGCCGGCAGCGGAGAGCCTATCCAGTGCGTTATCGAGGCTGGCGGAACAGCTCTTGTAGTTACCGGACAGTATGACAGAAACGGCACAGGTACATGGGACATCGGTATCAGCTTGCAGGATGAGGACCTTTCTTATCCTGACTGGGATATGCGCATCAGCTTCGAGGGTTATACAACAGTTCTGGAGATAGATGTGCCGGATGATGTCGAGCTGACATGGTACAATAACGGAGAGAGAACGGAGGGATTTTAATGGCGAATAAAAGACTGACCTACAAGACACAGGGCGACGCTACCAGATGCTCACACTACTGCACAGGACCGGGCATCAACAAGGACGCTGTGGTGCAGCGTCTCGGTGAGTATGAGGATACCGGTCTCTCACCGGAGGAGATGAGCGCGTCTGCGTCAGCGGCAGAGATGTTCGCAGCCGTGTTCAAGTGGTACACTGCGGTGTGTGGAAAAACGAATGACTGTGATGATTGTCCGTTTCATATCCCGCGTAAAGATTGCTTCACTGACGGCGACATCGAACGGCTCATAGCGATAGCGCATGAGTATGATGCAGCGCACACGGACGGAGGTGTGGAAAATGAGTGACACCGACATGCTCTACATGGCGAGCCTGCAAAAGAGACTCGATGCAGCAGAAGAGGAGAACCGGAAGCTGAAGGAGCTGCTGCGTGACATTCAGCCGCTCATAACAGGGGCGCTGTATGTGAACTACAAGCAGACCAAGGCAGCGGACGAGGTCTACGACAGGATAGTGAAGGCGCTGGGAGAGAAGCGATGACTGAGACTGAACTGACCACAAGGCACTGGCTGAACCGTGCCTTCTATGCGGACAAGAAAGCAAAGGCACTGGAAATGCTCGTCAGGCAGTGCAGGGAACGCGCTGAGGGGCTTTCGCGATGCTCGGAGGGTAATGACAAGGGCAGGAGTGACGGCACTGAAAACGGTACGGAAAACGCTCTCATGAAGCTTGCGGAAATGGAACGGCAGGCAGATGCTCAGAGAGTCGAAGCAGTGAACGTCTCAGCAGAGATACAGACGATCATCTCTGAACTGCACGACGATGACCTTGAAGCTGTTCTGATACATCGATATCTTCTGTTCGAAACTGTAGAACAGACAGCCGAAAGCATAGGGTATGATCCGCGGACGGTGATGAGAAAAATTAAGAAGGCAATTGAAAAGTTGTCACCAAATGTCATTGAATGTCACCCCGTAGATATGATATAGTGTATACATAGAGATCAGGCAAAGAGCCGGGAGTTACGGAATTTCCTCCCGCTCAGCCTGTTCTCTGTCTCCTTTCTTTTGTTCTACACATCATGATCTTATTTTATCTGCCGTCACCGGCAGACCTTTGGCAGGTTGGAACAGCGGCAGTTCGCAAGGCTCATAACCTTGAGGTCGTGGGTTCGAGTCCCACACCTGCAACCAGCATCAGACATAGAAACTATATCTTCCTAACAGAGTACCGTTCCTTTTGGAGCGGTATTTCTGTTATAAAACACGGAGGGATCAGATGGACATTAACAAATGCACCTGCGGAGGACGTGCAGAGTTGAAACGTGAGTGCATGAAAAACAGCGTGAGCATGAAAATTGAGTGCATTTCCTGCGGACGAAGCGGGAGAACAGTCACTCTCACTGCCACAGGTCCGATACCAGAAGCGATGCTCGACAGATTCGCTGAGCAGCTGACAGCAGACTGGAACGCCGGCAGATGAAGAAGGCATGTCCGTACTGCGGAGGCATCCACAGCCGGGGCGAAGTCTGCACGCAAAAGCCGGCAGAGAAGAACGCTTCATCCGCCGCTGATTTGTTCCGCAGCAGCTATGAGTGGAAGGCAAAGCGTGAGTATATCATGCGTCGTGATAAGTATCTCTGTCAGGCGTGTCTTCACGGTATAGGCGGAAAGATCCGGCTCTGCAATGAGGAACTGTCAGTGCATCATATACGACCGCTGAAAACTAACTTTGAGTTGCGTTTAGATGAAAAAAACCTGATAACTTTATGCCGTTTTCATCACGAAAAGGCAGAAAGCGGAGAAATTTCTGCGGAAAAATTGTTAAAAATCTTGTAAAATATCCCCCCGGGGGTCAGATTTTTTTTGAAATGCTCCGGACATCCACCGACGCCCCCCTCTGAAAATAAAAAATTCCCTAAATGAAAGGACGTGATACTGTGGCGAGACCGGCAATGAGTGCGAAAACTACGTCAAAGCACCTTACGAAGGCGGAGGCTGAGGCAAAGTCCTCGACCGAAGAACTGCTCAGAGGCAGGGCAGACAGGCTGCGTCCGCCTAAGTATCTGACGACTGCGCAGAAGAAGATCTTCAAGTTCATCGTCCGGGAGCTGGAGGGCAGCGGCATCCTTGGCAATCTGGACATCTATGTGCTTACCGAGTGCTGCATCGCGCTTGACAGGATGCAGGAGATAGAGAGCAGGATCAATCAGGATCCGGTGCAGCTCAGCAATGACAAGCTGCTGCAATCGAAGGACAGATATACGAAGTCCTTCTTCCGCTGCTGCAATGAGCTGTGCCTGAGCCCTCAGAGCAGGGCGAAGATGGGCAACCTCAACTTGCAGGCAAAGGAAGAGAATCCGCTGCTGAAGGTGCTGAGCGATGATGAATAAAGACTGGTTCATGGACTATGCGGAGCATGCGGTGAGAGTTATCAACATTGAGACACGCTGGTATGAGCTCAGAGGCTGGATAACAAAGAACGGCAGACATATACTCATTGGCGATGACGGTGGAGGTTCTTACGGCAGTGGAGCAGGAAAGAGTATTGACAATTCTGTAAAAAGTGGTATAATAGAAGAAAATGGTGAGCCAAAGCCTATTACTAAGATAACCGATAAGGCGATTGCAAGTGTACCAAAGGTAAAAATAAGTGGTTATACCGATGAGCAATGCTCGAAGATACAAGAACAGCATAAAGAATTGCTGAAGTATGCTCGTGATAATAATGATTGTAATGAAGTAGCGTTTGTATTTGATAGTTCATTGCAGGTCCGAAAAGAATTCAAAGGTTCTGATGATAGGCTTGATTTTGGACAGAACTTTTATGACAGTGATTTGATGATAATGCACAATCACCCGAGAAACAGTAGTTATTCTTTTACCGATATAGTTGAATTTGTTGGAAATGAAAGAATAAAGACACTGACCATTGTAAAGAATAACGGCAATGTCGAAACATTATCCAAGTTAAAGGACTTTGATAAACTCTCTCTCTTGAGGTCTTTGCAAAAGGCAGAAAATAAGGTGCTTAAAGCAACTAAAAAAGGTGAATATCGTGATAACGAATACCGAAAGGTAGTAAATAAATTCCTTGATAATCAGCAGAAAGGTGGGCTTTTTGAATGGAAGAAATGAATGTAGTTCTTGACGGATCAAATAAGGAAGGCTCTGAGAGACTTGCTGAAATGATCAAAAGACTTGAGGAAGAAAAGAAAAAAGATAAGACCGTCTGAGAGATCAGGCGGTTTTCTTATACCCAGACGCAGAAAGGAGCTGACAGCAATTGACATAGTGAAGAACAGCAGAGCTTATAAATACGCGCTGTGGTGTACCGAGCCGGACAATCACTATGTCGGGCGGTACGTCAGGAAGCAGGCGGTGATCTGGCTGGAGATAGCGGACGGTCAGAGCGATGAAGCATATGTCTGTGAGAAGCGCTGGAAGAAGATAACGAAGCTGCTGAAGATCATCATGCACCCTGACCTCGGACATTCGATGTATGAGGGGCTTGAGGACTACGCAGTTTTATTCATATATGCCCTGTTCTGCACGAAGCGCCGGAGCGACAGTCTCCGGTACTACGAGACCGGGCTTTTAGAGATCGCGAGGAAGAACTTCAAGACGTTCACCTCAGCGGTCATTTTTATTATCGGACTGCTTACAGAGCCGAAGTTCAGCCGTTTTTTCAGTGTTGCACCGGATCTGAAACTCTCCAGTGAATTGCAGGTGGCAGTCAAGAAGATAATCAAGTCGAGTCCCTGCCTTGCGGACGAGAAGGTGTTCAAGCTGCTGCGGAAGGAGATACGCTGCAAGCTGACGGACTCTGAGTATACTCCTCTTGCGTACTCACAGGACAGGATGGACGGAAAGCTCGCCAATATGTTCCTCGGAGACGAGTGCGGAGCAATGGACAACTATCCCATAGAAGCCATGCGCTCCTCACAGATCGTGCTGAGGGAGAAGCTTGGCATCATCGTCTCCACACAGTACCCGAATGACAACAATGCCATGCTGGAAGAGGTGGACAATGCCAAAAAGATCCTTGACGGACTACGGCGCGGAAGGGTGTTCGCGCTGCTCTATGAGCCGGATGATGAGTTCAAGACCGGCGATGCTTGGATGACCTCGGACACAGCACTGTATCAGGCTAATCCGGTGGCATACGCTCATGAATACGTCATGGATGACCTGAGGGCGAAGCGTCAGGCTGCCATAGATTATGAGAACAAGCGCGAGAACTTCCTGTGCAAGCACATGAACATCCTCTACAAGGGGCTCGGAGTTGAGGGCTTTGTCGAGATAACGAAGGTAAGGCTGTGCAGAACGGATGCGGATGCTGAGTTCTGGAGGGGCAGACAGGTATATATCGGGCTTGACCTCTCTCAGACCGATGATAATACCTCGGTCGCTATGGCAACATATGACGCGGATGAGGATATGATATACGTCAAGGTCTGGGGATTCATCCCGGCTGACCGAACAGACGAGAAATCCCAGCGTGAAAAGGTGGATTACAGGAAGCTCATAGCCGCAGGAGAATGCTTTGCCTGCGGTGATGAGGTCATAGACTATGGCTTTGTGGAGCGGTTCATACAGTCGCTGCCGGAGCAGTACGGCGTGGAGATAGTTCAGCTGGGCTTTGACCGGTACAATGCTATCTCCACAGTACAGAAACTGGAAAGCGGAGAGGATCCGATCGAGTGTGTTGAGATCAGACAGCACAGCAGCGTCCTGCATCGTCCCACGAAGCTGCTGAGAGAGAGCATACTCAGCAAGAAGTTCAGATATGAAAGCAATCATATGCTGGAGATCAACTTCCAGAACGCCAGATGCACCAAGGATACGAACCTCAACCAGTATGTCAACAAGAAAAAGTCCGCCGGCAAGGTGGATATGGTGGTATCTATCATAAACGCGCTGTATCTCTTGCAGGTGAATGTGCTTGACAGCATGGAGCAGGGGTTCGGGTGCCAGATCATATGAAAGGATGTGTTTGAAATAGGACTTTTCAGACGAAAAAAGCGGCAGGAAATAAGGGCGGATACAGCTCAGAACGGCGAAAACACTATACTGACGTTCTTCGGACTGACCGGAGAACTGACGCGGGAGGCTGCGCTGAGCATACCGACGGTATCAGCCTGCATCGGCAAGATAGGGGAGACCATATCGCGGCTGCCGGTGAAGCTTTACAGGAAGGATGAAGAGCAGGTCACGGAGATATCCGACGATGACCGGCTGAAGCTGCTCAACGGCAGCACCGGCGACACTCTCAGTACTGTTGACATGTGGAAAGCAGCGGTGGAGGACTACTACCTCGGGCGCGGAGCATGGATATACGTCAACAGCGACGGTCTGAGTGTCCGGAGCCTGCACTATGTGGACAGCCGGAACGTGAGCATCATGTGCAACAATGATCCGATATTCAAGGCATTCAGAGTGCAGATAAACGCGCAGAACTATTATGATTTCCAGTTTATCAAGCTGCTGAGGCGTACCCGGGACGGCTACACGAACATCCCGTTGCAGGAGGAAGCATCCTCGGTACTTTCGGCAGCATGGAACGCTCTGAAACTGGAGAACATGATGAACTCCAACGGCGGCTGCAAGCCGGGCTTCCTGAAATCGAAGAACAAGCTCTCGGATGCGGCGATAGCAGCGATCAGGGAAGGTTACCAGAAGGTCTATGACAACGAGCAGAAGCGCGACAAGATAATCGTGCTGAATGACGGTGTTGACTTCGAGGCGATATCATCAACGGCTGCGGAGCTCCAGATGAACGAGAACAAGAAGACCAACAGCATCGAGATCTGCAAGCTGTTCGGCTTCCCTCACACGGTCATAGACGGAGACGCTTCCGAGGACGACAACAAAAAGTTCATATCTGCGGTGATAGCTCTCCTGAATCAGATCGAGACGGAGCTGGATAACGTTCTCCTGCTTGAATCTGAGAAAGAGCAGGGGTATTACTGGGCGTTCGATACAAAGGAACTGACACGCGGCAGTCTTCTTGAACGTATGCAGGCTTATGAGATTGCCAAGCGGAACAACATCTTGCAGGTTGACGAGATCCGCCGTGAGGAGGACTATGAGCCTCTCGGCTTCAACTTCATCACCCTCGGTCTGAGCGATGTTCTCCTGGATCCTGCTACTATGGACGTATTCACGCCGAATACAGGTCAGACAAAGAACCTTGTTACCGGTGAGGAACGAGCACTTACAGAGCTGAGGTATAGCGATAATCAGCCGAGAGATGCAAGAGGACGCTGGGCGGCAACAGGCGGCGGTTCTTCCGGCGGAGCAGGCAAGAGTATTGACAAATCTGCAAAAAGTGGTATAATAAAGACAGGAGGAGTGAAAGCTATGACTATAAGTTCTATTGGTTCTCCAATTGAGCAAAAGCATACGGGCAAGGGAAATCCGAATGCCATAAATACTTTTGGAGCTGAGCTTAATACTCGTCAAAAAGAACTCCTTGAACAATTGCCTGAATATGATAGCCGGACTGTAGTGCCTAAGGATTCTGTTAATATGGCTGACTTGTCTGCACTTACAGCAGAAACAGGTCACGAATTTGCTATGTTCACAAAAAGCAATGAACGGCTTGTTATAAGAGGCAATGAGAAGATGGTCAACATTGATGTAAAAGAAGCTAAGAGACTCAATGAGGAAGGCTATAGGTGGAGCGGGCACACTCACCCGGGAGTAGATAACAATTGTTTAATCGCTTCTGCCGGTGATAGAGCAATACTAGATTGCTTTGAGCAGAAAACAAGCGTAATCTATAATTCTAAGGGCAACTTCCTCACGTTTGAAAGGGAGTGAGCATATGTGTAAACTTTTTGATGAATGGGCAACAGAGATTGAGATGTTTTGTCAGAAAAATGATCTCAGCTTTGACAAGGCAAAGACACTTTCGCAGTGTTGGGGAAAAGACGATCTTATCTTGCAGTACTACGATAAAGAAAAGGGGAAAAACGGACTGCTCGATGAAACACCTATGCCTGTTGTTCTCTGGATAAAACGTGATAAGAATGGAAATCTTTCATTTGAAAAAACTGAACATACTGAAAAATACCTTGGAAAAGTTTCCTAATACTTCAAAACCGCCCTCACTGAGAGCGGTTTTCTTATACCCAAACGCGCGCGTGATCATCGTGCGCTTTTTTAATAAATATGCGCGTAAGCGCGTGAAGGAGTTGATAAAATGAAAATCGAAGTAAGAGCAGACGGACTGCATATAAGCGGCTACGTCAACGTCACCGGCAAGCTGAGCAGACCGGTGATAACACCCAGAGGAAAGGTCCTTGAAACTATCGAGGAGAGAGCATTCAGTGAGGCTATCAAGAAGAACGGCGACATCACGGTGACACTCGATCACGATCAGGGGCACGCCTATGCAAATACCCGCGACGGTTCTCTTGTTCTCCGTGAGGACGCTATTGGTCTCCATGCCGATGTGCTTATCACAGATGAAACAGTCATCGAAATGGCACGCAAGGGCAAGCTGAGAGGCTGGTCCTTCGGTATGTTCAACGTACAGGACGAAATGGAGAGCCGCGGTGAGGACGAGCTGCCGATCAGACACGTCAAGAGCCTGGAACTGGATCATGTGTCCCTCATCAAGGACAAGATACCGTGCTACGCTGCGACATCGGTGGAGTGCCGTGCAGGCGGTGACATAGACATGGAGCTGCGTTCCCTCGATATCGAGCCTGAGCTTGTCATCGAGAACAAGCCCGACTACAGCGATTATGAGAACAGGCTGAAAATGCTTGGATAATTACAAAAGTGCAGTCAACTGCTCACTTAATACGTTAAAAAGCACCGTAACAGGTGCTATTTTTATACCCACATAATGAAATGGAGGAAAAACAATGAAAAAGCTTATTGAAAGAAGAGCCGGACTTGTAGTCCTTCTCAATTCCATGCTGGAAGCTGTAAAGACTGAGAACAGAGCCTTTACAGAAGAGGAGGCAAAGAAGTTTGACGAGACAGAGGCTGAGATCAGGCAGCTTGACGCTACTATCAAGGCGGAGGAGAGAGCGAAGGGGATAGCTGATCTCCCTGCACCTCAGGCAGCTTCCAAGGCTGAACAGCTCACACAGGAGCAGATCGAGGAGAGAGCTTTCGCCGACTTCATAGGCGGCAAGATCACCGAGATGAGAGCAGGCGAACAGAACATCGACTGGACTAACGGTGCATCAACAGTGCCTACGACTATCGCCAAGCGTATCATCGATGCAGCAGTTGATATGTGTCCCATTCTCGCAGGAGCTGAGGTGTACCACGAAAAAGGCACGCTCAAGATCCCCAAGTGGACAAAGGCGAACAGCACCCACGATGTGACTGTAGCCTATGCAACTGAGTTCACTCCGCTCACAGCTGACAGCGGCAAGTTCACATCGGTGGATCTGGGCGGATACCTTGCAGGAGCTCTCGTTCTTATCGGAAAGAGCGTTATAAACAGTTCAGCGATCAATGTGACCAATTTCGTCATCAACAAGATCGCTGAAAAAGTGGCACAGTTCCTTGAACAGGAGCTGCTCAAGGGCTCAGGTTCTTCCGCAGCTCAGGGCGCTACCAAGACAAGCAATGTGGTGACTACCGGCACTGCGCTTGCTATCGGTCTGGATGATCTTATCGCACTTCAGGCTGCTGTAAAGCAGAAGTATCAGAAAAACTCCTGCTGGACAATGACATCCAATACTTTCACTGCACTCAAACAGCTCAAAGACGGCGACAACAGACCTCTTATCCAGCCTGATGTTACAGCGGAATTCCCCTTCAGACTTCTCGGAAAGCCTGTGCATCTCTCTGATAATATGGACGAGATCGGCGGCAACAAGCTTGCTGTCCTCTACGGTGACTACAGCGGACTCTCCGTGAACTTCCGTGAGGATATCGGTATCGAGGTACTCAGGGAAGCATACCACACTCAGCATGCTATCGGCATTGATGCGTGGTTTGAGTTCGATTCAAAGGTAACAGATGAGCAGAAGCTTGCTGTGCTCAAGATCAAGGCATCATAAACTATGCAGCGGACAGGTGCGAGCTTGTCCGCTGAATTCTTAAAGAAAGGCGGTAACGATATGAAGATAAGTGAGCTCACACCGGAAATAGTAAAAGATTACTGCGGTATCTCAGACAGCGACAGTGACGATATAATCACAGCACTCATATCTGCCGCAAAGGCATATATCAAAGGCTATACCGGGCTTGATGACAACCAGTGTGATGAGCACGATGACATAACTATCGCCTGCATGGTGCTGGTCAATGATATGTTCACGCAGAGGGACTACACGCTGAGCCTTCACAGGCAGGTATCTCCTACGGTTAAGACCATACTCAGTATGTATGCCGTGAATCATCTGGGGTGATGCTATGGCGTATAACAAGAAGATCGAGATACAGTATCTCACCGAAGAACAGGACGATATCGGCAATGACATCTCTCAGTGGACTGCACTTTTTCGTCCCTGGGCGGAAGTCAGCGGAACAGGCGGCAGGGAATACTACGCAGCTGCTCAGGTGAACTCAGAGAACGATATGCAGTTCAGGATACGCTATTCATCCTGCATGGAAGGGAAACTCTCATCTGAGCTGAGGATAGTCTACAAAGGACTTATATACGATGTGAAGCACATTGATGACGTAATGGAGCAGCACCGGGAACTTGTCATAAGGGCTGAACAGCATAACGGAGGTGTCAGGGATGAGCAGCATAACACCTGAGGACTTTGTAAAGTCACTGACGGAGTGCTGCGCAGAGTTCACCGAGGAGATCACTGATAAGGTGGAGGAAGGTATAAAGACCATAGGTGAGGAAGCTGCCGAGGAAGTCAGGGCACTCTCACCGGTTGACAAGGGCGCATACCGGCGCAGCTGGAAAACACGTTTCGAAAAGGTCCGCGGCAGCATGACCGTGACGGTCTATGCCGGAGGAAGACACTACCGCCTGACTCATCTGCTGGAAAAAGGACATCTGAACCGTGACGGAACTACAAGAGCAAGGGCAATACCGCATATCAGCACAGCGCAGGAGCATGCGGAAAAGAAGACCGATAAACTTCTGGAGGGACTGTAATGGAGCTCAGTGAGATAAAGGCAATACTGGACAGCATCGGCATACCTGTAGCTTATATGATGTTCAATAAACCACAGAAACTGCCGTTCATGGTGTACTATGAATCAGGCACGGACATCCGCGGAGCCGATGCGCTGAATCTCCTGCGGGAAACTGAAATAACAGTTGAACTGTATGCAGACAGAAAGACGCCGGCCCTTGAACGGCAGATAGAATCCCTTTTTGCGGACAGGGAAATAAAAAAATCCGCAGACACATATCTGAAGGATGAAAAGATGTTCATGACAGCATTTTCATTCGATACGATAATCAAAACAGGAGGAAACGATAATGTCACACACACAGACTAAGGAACTGAACCGCATACCTCTCGGCTCCATGGATTTCTATATCGTGGAATTCACCGGAGGAACTATCCCGGCGGACAATGTCATCGAGACAGAAGCCAACATGATAGGCCGCACCAAGAACGGCGCGACAGTCCGCTACAATGCCACATGGTACCTTGCCGAATCCGATGACGGAAAGGCTAAGAAGCGCAAGCTCACCGGCGAGAACGCATCCATAGCATACGGTAATATCACCTGGAACGGCAACACGCTGAAGAAGCTCATCGCCACCGCGAGAGTTACAGAGGCAGACGGCAAGCGCACTACAAAGATAGGCGGCATCACCAATGACGACGGCAAGCGCTACCTCATACGCGGAGTACACAGGGACGCTGTTGACGGCGATGTGAGGATAACCGGTGTCGGTGTCAATACAGGCGGCTGGGAGGCAGTATGGTCACCCACACAGGAGACTGTGCTCAATCCCACATTCGAGCTCGAACCTAAGCTTGACGCTGACGGAACTCTTCTCATCCACGAAGAGGAGATAGTCGAAGCCGCATCCGCTTCATCCGGAACATAAACTTTAAGCAGAAAGGGACGCTGTCTGACGGCGTCCCGTTTTCTATAAGCAAAGGAGATCACTATGAGAAGATTCACATTCACACTTGACAGCGGAACGGTGCTGAATATCAAGCCGCCTACGCTGAGACAGTACTACAAGGGGCTGCTCACCGCAAAGAACGACGCGCAGCTCTTCCGTGCAGTGGCAGAGATATGCACTTCCAATGACGAAGGCATAGCAGTGACAGAGGAATACGTCATCGACAACTTCACAGTCGATGATCTGAGCAGGTTCATGCGCGGACTGAATTCATGGATAAACGCCGAGCGGAGCGCTGACCCAAACTCATAACGCCTTATTATCCCGGAGACGGCGAGGATAAGGCGTATTTCAAGAATCCCACCGGTGATGAGAAGCTTGTATCAGATTACACGAGACTCAGCTTCCGTGAGGTGGAGGAACTGGACCTGTTCGAGTACTTCGGCTACCTCCATGACGCAGTGGTCTGGGGATGCAGCCGGAGCGAGGCAGGCAGAGAGTATCTGGAGAACGCATATTACTATCAGCAGACAAAGCCAGACCGTGAGGCGCTGAGGAGGTTCGGAAAGAATGGCAGGTAAAGCGACAAAAGGCATTACGATACAGATAGGCGCGGACACAGTCGGACTTGACAAGGCGCTGAAAGGCGTCGAGACAGCCGGAAAGAAGACGGCATCAGAGCTGCGCGAGGTTGAAAACTCTCTTAAAAAAGCGCCGGATTCTGCTGTACTCTGGACGCAGAAGCAGGAACTGCTAAATGATGCGCTGGAGAAGAGCAAAGAGAAGCTGAAACTGCTGGAGGATGCACAGGCACAGGTGAATGCTGAATTCAGCAAAGGCGCTGTAAATGAAGAGCAGTACAGGGCTTTCCAGAGGGAGATAGAGAATACACGTTCGGAAGTCGGGCGCTATGAGAACGGACTTAAAGATGCAGATGAAAAGGTCCGCGCCCTCGGAGATGATGCAGGCGATACTTCCGGTGATGTGAAGGAACTGGGAGAAGCAGCTGACTCCACAGCAAGCGGAGGCATATCCGCCATGACTGTCGCTCTGGGTGAACTTGCGGCAGACGGCATAAAAATGGCAGCAAGGGAACTGAAGGACTTCACTGTGGATGTGGTGAAGACCGGAGCTGACTTTGAGGCTGGCATGTCTCATGTGGCTGCTATATCAGGTGCGACCGGTGATGAACTGGAGCGCCTGACGGCTAAGGCTGAGGAAATGGGTGCTTCCACAAAGTTCACTGCCTCAGAATCAGCAGAGGCTTTCAACTATATGGCTATGGCAGGCTGGAAGACTGAGGATATGCTGGGCGGTATAGACGGTATACTCTCACTTGCAGCTGCATCCGGTGAGGATCTGGCAACGACATCCGATATCGTGACAGACGCTATGACTGCTTTCGGGCTCAGTGCCGATAATGCCGGACACTTTGCGGACGTTCTTGCAGCTGCATCCTCCAACGCGAACACCAATGTCAGCATGATGGGCGAAACGTTCAAGTACGTTGCACCCGTCGCAGGCGCAATGAGCTATTCCATTGAGGATACAGCCGAGGCTATAAGTCTTATGGCTAATGCCGGCATCAAATCAACTCAGGCAGGAACTGCGCTGCGTTCTATCATAACAAGACTTTCCACAGATGCCGGAGCAAGTAAGAACAGTCTGGGTGCTCTTGGCACTCTGACTGAGGAACTCGGAGTGCAGTTCTTCAATGCTGACGGCTCAGCCCGCGACTTCGGAGACGTTCTCAATGAGACAAGAGAAGCGTGGAAAGGGCTGACGGACGAACAGCAGACATCCTACGGAAAGACTATCGCCGGCACGAATGCTCTGTCCGGCTGGCTTGCTCTTATGAATGCAGCGCCGGAGGATGTGGAAAAGCTTTCCGGTGCTATAAGGGAATGTGACGGCGCAGCAACTGATATGTCCACGACTATGATGGACAATCTGCAAGGTGATATGACAGTAATGCAGAGCGCTGTGGACGGTATGAAGATATCGCTCTCCAAAGAACTGGAACCGGTGCTCCGCGAAGGAGTGCAGTACATAACAAAACACATGCCGGAGATACAGAGTGCGCTTTCAAAGGTCTTTCGTGCCGGAGCTGAAGGTCTGAGCTTTGCTATACGGAATGTACCAAAGGTGATAAGTGCGGTGCAGACGCTGATGCCGCTGATAAAGACGGCTGCTGCTGCGTACCTTTCATACAAGCTCTACGATAAGACTACAAAATTCGTCGGTCTGCTGACTTCCATGACCGGACCGCAGGGGGCTATCGTTGCGGCGGTCGGTGCTGTGGGACTTCTCACGACAGCTTTCCAGCTGCTGACGGACGCTCAGCACGACGAACTCACAGCCACCGAGCAAATGGAAGAGCAGTACAAAGAAGAACTGGACGCTGTGGACGGTCTGCGCGGAAGTCTCAATTCCATGAAGGACGATTTCTACAAACGCGCAGGGGATATCAACGCCGAAACAGAACGTACCAAAGATCTCTGGAAGGAACTTGACAAGCTGACAGATTCCACCGGAAAAGTGCGGGATGCTGACAAGAAAAGGGCGGAATACCTTCTCGGGGAACTGAATACCGCTCTCGGCACTGAGTACACCATGACCGGCAACCAGATAGACCGGTACAAGGACATGGAAGCCGAGGTGGACAAGCTCATCGAGAAGAAAAAGGCTTCAATGTATCTGGACGAGTTCATGTCTCAGGCTACAGAGCAGAGAAAAGTGCAGGCTGATGCACGGACTGCTTATCAGGAGGCGTATGCTAAAAGGAACGAACTGATGTCAGAGCCGGAATACGAAGAATTCCTGAAAGCAGATAAGCGATATAAAGAGCTTACAGGATACTCCATGGCTCAGGTCAATCCAAGTGATTTTGAAAGTGATACCAACAAATACAGTGAATGGATATCCGATCATTACGGAGATGAACAGGACGAACTTGGTGAGATAACGGACAAGTGGAGTGAATATGCAGCAGAACTGAGTATAAACGAAAGTCTCATGAACCAGAACCGCAATGTGTATGAATCCACGCTGGATTATCAATCAAAGCTTGACGAAGCACAGAAAGCGCTAAGTCTCGGAAACTACGGTGAAGTTGAGAAAATACTGTACGATCAGAATGAAGCGGACAGAAGCGTACTGGAATACGAGACTGACCTTGAAAAGAGACAGGAAGCATTCAAGCGGCTCATGGTAAAGTCGCTGGCAGACATGGAACTCGCCATAGACGCAGGCAGTCAGTATGCTGTGGATCAGGCGCTTTCATCCCTCGGCGAGACTGTTGAGGCAGGTGCTCTGGCAGTTGACGACCTGAGAGACGTATTCAGCCGCGAGTTCATGGACAGAGTGCAGGATATGCTGGACAAGGGATTCGATATCTCTGCACTGGCGAAATGGGGAAAGGATTCCGGTCTTGACGTGGGCGATATGTTCAGCACCGATTTCAAGACGCTTGTACAGACACAGATAGACCGTGGTTTTGATATCCTCGACCTTCTGGAATGGGGCGCGGATTCAGGTCTTCTCACTGCCGGCAGCTATGATGATGAATTCGAAAAAAAGGTGCAGGAGGCACTGAGCAATTTCTATCCGGATACTTCCGGAATGGTTTCATGGGCGTTGGAAAACGGCGCTTCACTTGGTGAACTGTTCGGTACTCAGTTCCAGAGCTGGTCAACAAGGTACATCTATGCGGTGAACGATCTCACGACGCATAATGTAAACAGTCCGGGGGACGTTCGAGCATACCATGGTGGAAACTATGACATCGGATATCATGCAGCCGGCGGCTGGATATCAGGAGCAGGCATAGTGGCTGAGGCAGGTCCTGAGCTCATCGAGCTCATCAACGGCGGAGTGAAGGTAACGCCTCTGAGCAGGACGGCAAAGAATACTCCCGTCGGCAGCGGAGACGGTGCAAAGAAGCTGATATACAACAACATCACAGTGAATGCGGCAGTCTCATCGGACTATGATGTTACAAGACTGGCAGAAAGACTGGCTGCGGAACAGCGGCGTATCGAGGAGGGAAAAGGCATATGAGTGAATTCTTCTGGAACGGCATTTCCAGCGGAGAACTTGGTCTGATTGTCACGAAGCCGGTAGTGCGTCCTTCATGGGCGGAGGAAGTTGGGGAGATATCAGTCCCCGGCAGGACATCGAAACTCATCCGGCGTACCGGCATCTACAGGAGTGCAGATCTGACGATCGAGACGGTCATAGAAAACGCTTCCCCTGAAAATCTCAGGAGCATATATTCAGTGCTGCATGGCAGAGGCAGGCTCGTTCTTCCCGGTGAGGAAGACGTTTATCTGAATGCAGAAGTGCAGCAGCTTGCGCCGGAGCCGGTGGCTCTCTTCATGGGCGAACTTCCGGTGCATTTCAGCCTCAGTCCTTTTGCATATGCCATAGAGCCGACGATATCGGAGATATCAGCCGGAACAGGCTGGACAGAGATAATGAACAGCGGATCCGTTTACTCAGAGCCTGAGCTGCGATTCCACCCGGGCAGCGGTACTGTGGTCATCAGTGTCAATGGTGCTGAACTGAGTATCGATATGCCGCTGGAGGTGACAACTGCGGGAACTGAGGCAGCGGACTGGTGGATAGTCGTGGACAGCGAAGTTCCAATCATCTACTATGAGGACAGCAGCGGTGCAAAATACAGCATGACGCAGTACACCGCCGGTGATATGCCGCTGCTGCATACCGGCACCAATTACATCCGCTATACCGGCGACTGTTCCGCCATGCAGATAAATGTGAGAGAGAGGTGGTTTTGATGACAGGTACAGGAACGCAGAACGATCCGTATATCGTGGACACATGGCCTGATTTCGTGACGGCGATAGGCACATCCGGTGCATACGTCAAGGTGGCTGATGATACGGTCTGGGATATGAACAGCATTGCGCCGGAGGGGATAACATCATTGCGTTTCTATTGCACTGAACTGGATGGGAATAATGCGGTAATCAGGAATCTGTATTTCCGGGGGCGGAATGAATACGGATGGTATTTTAACTATAATATCCATGACATAAGCTTTACCGATTTCCTCTATGAGCAGTCACAGAGCAATTATGCACACTATCTTATAAGCACAAGCAACAGCCTTTTGATGCAGAGGATTAATCTTTCTGGCATTATTAAGGGCACAAAGAATCAGTGTATATTCGGAGGGACACGTTATGAGGAGATAAAAAACTGTTCTCTTAATCTGAAAATGCTCATCGGCAGCAATAAGGTATACATATCCGACTCCAACCGTTCAGCCGCCGGGTACTATGAAAACAATCACATCGTCATAGATGCAGTGAACGCTCAGATCTACAATAGCGACTATGGCATCCACAATGACAATTCTCTCGTTGAAATTGTCCGCGCAGAGGGCTACAGCGAGATACTGCCGAGGTCGAATGCCCGGTCAACTATCGTCAGATACGATAAAGGGACGGAGCGGGAGAAAAACTATGTTTTCGATACCACCGGCGCATGGCATGAAGTCACCTCTGCCCAGCTTCAAGACGCTGCATATCTGGCTTCCATAGGCTTTCCGATAGGAGTTGATTGATATGTCTTGGATTATGGGTTCAGACGGATTTCCGACCAATACGGACTTCATAAGCATCCCGGAGAAGGCAATGTGCAGACCATTCCCTGACGCGCTCTGGCGGATCGATGCCGACGTGAACGACGGATTCCCCTACAACAAGCTTATCCCGGGGATGCTGCCGCGCCCTATAGTCCTCACACCTCTGATACGGGAGCACGTCATAAGAGTCTACGACATGAGCGAACCGCAGGACGGCTTTCACGGCAACGGTCTGGCGATACTCAGCCCGACTTACTGCGTCAGCGAAAAGGAACTCAACGGCCGCTGGGACGTGGAGCTGACACATCCGCTCGACGACTGGGGACGTTGGCGGCATCTCACTGCTCAGAACATCCTCAAAATAGACGGACAGCTCTTCCGCATCGACGACCAGAAGCCGGTGATAGATGAAAACAGTGCGGAGATCACAGTCCATGCAAAGCATATCTGGTATGACCTTGCAGACCGTCTTGTGCTGAAATGCCGTGGACTCGCCGGAAACGGCAACGGATTCATCAGTCTTGTAGGACGGTATACTCTTGACCTTTCCGAAGGCTTCGATGAGTACAGATTCACCGGAACTTCGGATATCCGCCCGGAGCAGCCTGTAGAACTTGACCTGCACGGCATATCACAGGCGGCAGCTTTTCTCGGCGATGACAGCAGTCTTGTGAACCGTCTCGGCGGTGAACTCTATCGTGATAACTTCCGCTGGTCGGTGAATGAGCGCATGGAGGGGGCATCCGAAAGGGCATTCTACATCCGGTACGGCAGCGAAATGACGGCGTTTTCGCCTCAGGTGAGCTACGAAGAACTATGCACCTTTCTGCGCTGTGAGGACAATTTCGGGAATATGTGGTCAGTGTCCTATGTGAGCGGCAGCTATCCGCTGCATCATCATAAGGCGCGGTTCGCGTCTTTCTCGTACAGTGAGAAGGACATGCAGCGTCTCATGGATGACGGATTCGCACTCTGGATGCAGATAAGCACTCCAAAAGTCAGCTTTGAGATAGAGACAGCCTCTCTCCGGGGCGATCCTGTTTACAGGGACTTCATCGGTCTGCAAGACTGTGATGTGGGCGACCGGGGAACGATCTACTGCGAGCCTCTTGCAACCACCACGGAGCAGGAGATAGTCAGCGTTCGCCGGGATCATCTCACCGGTGACTGCCTGAAAATGACACTTGGCAGCTTTAATCCGTCCCTGATACGTCCGAAATACAAAGCCGGCACTATAACCTCGGGTACATCAGCGGCTGAAAAGGAACTGCGTGCGGTCAGGGAAGCGCTATTTGCATCCGACACGCGGCAGATGTCCGTATCTATATCCGGCATGGAGACTTTTAGGGTGAGCGACCTCGAAGAGCGTGAAATCAATGAACTGGAGGGAAAATAATGGGAGTTACATATACACCGAACTATGATCTCGGGAAGCAGGAAGATCACACTGACAAGTTCGACATGTCGGTGATAACTGAGAATATGGACAAGCTGGACACGGCTCTTGCGGATACGGATTCAGCGGTCTCATCACTTGACACGAAAACAGATTCCTTATCTGCCAAACTGAAAAGCGTGATCGACACCGGACCGAAGAACCGCATCATCTTAGGCTTCCCGGCGACGACCAAGAGCGGAGTGACAGCGACGCCTAACGTGGACGGAACTATAACTATCAGCGGAACCAACAGCAGTTCATCGAGCACTATCCTCGTCTTCGACCTGTGGGGGAACGCATCAGCATCGACGGATAACAAGCAGGATCCATTCACAGAAGAGGGAGAGTATATTTTCACCGGCTCTGGCAGCAACAGCGTTCGTGTACAGCTCTGGGGCTACAACGATGATCTTCAGCTGAATGTCATCGCGAACTCTTCCAGCAGCGTTGAATTCACCGTGGACGGGACGTATAAGTATTACGTCTTCCGTATCTGGATAGCAGGCGGTGCAAGCTTTGACAATTTAGTACTCAGCCCCATGTGCTGCCTGAAAGACCTGTATGATATATCGCCGGACTTCAAGCCATACGTCCCGACAAATGCGGAGCTGTACGCTATGATAAAGGAACTGGGAGGCGGAGCATGAGCGACTGGACGGACATAGTCATAGCAGTCATAGCGGCAGCCGGCGGATTCCTCGGCTCAGTCGTCAGCAACAATAAGCAGGTGGCAGTTCTGAGCACGAAGCTGGACGGTGTCAAAGAGGAACTGAAACGGCAGGGCGAGCGCATCGACGCGCACAATCACCTGAACGAACGTCTGACTGCGGTGGAGATAACTCTGAAGGAGCGTGAACGGCATGAAAGAGCGAATTGCTAAGCTCATCGACGTAAAAACGCTGGTGACCTTCACGCTTACCGGTGCATTTACATATCTTGCAGTATGCGGTGAAATAGATCCGCAGATATTCATGTCGGTATACGCAATGGTTATCGGCTTTTATTTCGGAACACAGCGCGAAAAATCAAAAAAGGAGGGAAATGACAATGACTAAAAACGGCATTGATGTGTCTGAGTGGCAGGGCGACATAGACTGGAGCAAGGTCAGGACTGACTTTGTTGTGATCCGTGCAGGATACGGCAGGGAGATCACTCAGAAGGACAAGAAATTCGAGAGGAACTATTCCGGTGCCAAGAAAGCCGGGATACCCTGCGGCGCTTACTGGTACAGTTACGCAATGAACGAGGATGAGGCACGGAAAGAGGCTGCTGTCTGCATTCAGGTGCTCAAAGGCAGGCAGTTCGAGTATCCCATATACTTCGACGTGGAAGAGCAGAAGGTCATCGCTCTCGGACGCGATAAGGTCAGTGCGATCATCAGCGCCTTCCTGCTTGAACTCGAAAAAGCCGGATACTATGCCGGACTCTATATGTCGGCATACTACCTTGAGCATTACACCACGGACTATATCAGGCAGCGCTTCACGATATGGGTGGCGAATTACGGCGTACAGAAGCCCACATATTCCGGCACTTACGGTATGTGGCAGAAGTCAAACACCGGCAGCGTCGCCGGTATCGCCGGAAACACTGATCTTGATGAGTGTTATATGGATTATCCGAAGATCATCAGGGATTCCGGCAGAAACGGTCTCGCCAAGCCTGCTGAGCCGCAGAAGAAGTCTGTGAAGATCACCGTGGAGCTGGATGACCATTTGTATTCGGGACTGTTGGAGGAAATGTAAAAAGAATTCAACAAATAATGCAGCCGGGAGCATTGATTGTTCCCGGCTTTTGTGTTATACTTATAAATATAATACCGTTAAGATCAATATATCTTTTTGAGGTTTGGCGGTCTAAGTACCAAAAAGATATGTATTAGATCTTATAAAAAATCTCGATTATACCTTTGGGTTTGATAAAGGTGATCCTGTCGGCGATGCTGCGGAGAGTCAGGTTTTTCAGAGTCTCACTTGTGTCCTCATCTTCAAGTATCTGAAGCCCGGCAGTGATCCTGCCTGAGATTGCCGCCTTTATCTCCTCCTCGCTCATAGGAGCAGGCGGAGCAGCGGCGGTCAGTTCGTTGATCCGTTCCTGGATATTTTTCTTATTCTCCTGATATTCCTCCAGGGAGTCAATACCTGCCATGTAAGCCTCACGGATCCGTGAGAGCTTTTTCTTTTCTCTCTCAATGAGTGCAGAGAGGTCGGGAGCTGAAGTTTTTCTTTCAGGTTCAGCAGCAATTACGTCAATTGCGAAAGACTGTTGTTCAAAATCGCTTTTCAGGTGTTCGATAACGGCAGCGTTAAGCTTCTTGAGCGTGACGGAATGAGAGACCTTGCAAGTGCCGTGAGCATAGTTGTAGCATTGCAGCGAGGTCTTTCCGGCGCACATAGTCAGAGTAGCACCGCAAGTGTCGCAGCGGACTATTCCTTTCAGCATGAACTCAACAGGAGCCTGACGAGAGTATCGTGTGTATGTCTTCTTGTGCTCTGAGCGTTTCTTCTGAACAGCCTGGAAGATCTCTGGGGATATGATAGCTTCATGTTTACCGTCAACTATGAGTGTGTTCTCGGACTCATGGAAGCGGTCGAGGTTGTCTCTGCCGTTCCTGCTGCGGCGGAGCTTGCCGGTATAGGTCACATTTGTGAGGATATATTCAACGGTCCGGTTCTCGAAGAGATTTCCCTTGGCGGACCTCAATCCCATATCGTTCAGCTTCAAAGCGATCTCCCTGGTTCCCATACCAGAGAGGTAATCAGAGTAGATCATCTGAACAATGGGAGCATTGACCTCATCGGGCGCGAATATCCCGTCTTTCATCTTATATCCGAACGGGGGCTGCGAGACCACACCGCCCCGGCTGAACTTTTCGTTCATGCCGCGCTTGACTTCCTCAGCCAGATTGAGGCTGTAATACTCATCCATAGCCTCTATCAGAGCCTCGATCAGGATAGAGGTATTGTCCTCGCCCAGCTGCTCTGAGATAGATACGACATCGATGCCGCACTGTTTCCTCAGCATGGACTTGTAGACTATGCTGTCCTGACGGTTACGGGCGAAACGGCTGAATTTCCAGAGCAGTATGGTGTCAAACGGCTTAGGCTTAAGCTTTGCCGTGCCTATCATTCGCTGAAAAGATGGTCGTTTGTCTGCTTTGCGTCCGGAGATTCCTTCGTCCACGAATATGAACTCTTCGGGAAGTATCAGATCATGCTCCTTTGCATACTTCCTTATAGCCTTGAGCTGAGAGTCCGGAGAGTATTCTATCTGATCGTCTGTTGAGACTCTGATGTAAGCGGCTGCTGTTTTCATAAAATCCCTCCCTTAAAATTATCCCCTACGGTATAGCATGTACCGTGGGGGCTGTTTTTTTAATATATATCCTTACTCAGAACATCCATATGCCGTCTGTAACGCTTCGGGATATTGATACCTACAAGATAACCGATGGAGTGCAGGAAGCCAGATATAACAGCGAATCCGTCCTTGTAGAATGCTTCTATGCGCTTATCCTTGAATGGAATGTTCTTGTAGTCCGGCGGACAGATGAAAGTCCAGTCCGCTCCGCTGCGGTCGAGGACTATACGGAAGAACTTGTCGATGTCGGTATCCTTGAAGCCTGCGTTCATCAGAAGTATATGATGCTCCATAGCCTCGTCGATCTGGCTCATTATGACAGTCTCACCGTCAAAGGATATGAGTACCAGAAGCGGCTCGTCAGCTGCCATTGCCTTGTTTACATCTGCCTCAGAGGGATATTTGATTATATTCATTTTATTTCCTCCTTACTCCACCGCACTCATGAAGTATACAGCTTTTCCGAGGATGCGGATTGTATCAAGCTCGGGACCCTGATAGACGAGCGGCTTATACTTCGGGTTCTCCGCTACGAGCTGGAGCATATTATCATCGGGATAATAGTATACACGTTTCAGTGTAGCCTCATCCTCGATAATCACGGCGGCGATATCGCCGTTCTCGACGATAGGCATTTCCTTTATGAAAACGATATCTCCCTCATAGATACGGGCATTTATCATGCTGTCGCCCTTGGCTGTAAGGCAGAAATCTGCGTCTATATCCATGTCAGCCATTATATAGTGTTCCCTGTCCTCGTCTGCGAAGATAGGCTCACCGCAGGCTATCGCCCCGAGCATCGGAAAGCGTTTAAGCTGTATGGGTTTGATGTTGTCATATTTCTGAATAAGGGCGGAGATGTCTGGATCGGCGGATGTGGTAATGTTATCTTCATTTATATCAAGAAATGAAGATGGTGATACTTTAAGAGCACTGGCATATTTCTCAATACGATCTCTACGCATATTTTTTATATTGCCGCTTTCATACCGACTTATTGTTGCTTCTGATACACCGACAAGTTTTGCTACTTCAAGCATTGTTAGACCTAATTCTATTCTTCGTTCTTTTAAGTTAAGCATTTTCACACCTCCTTTTGAGTTTATTATATCACTGAATTTGCAAAAATGCAAGAGAAATTAAAAATAAAATGAAAAAACTTGCGAAAACGTATTGACAAATTGAAAATGATATGATATCATGTACTTACGGAAACGCAAGGAGGTGGCAAAGTGAATCCGATAGAATTCAAGATTGCTCAGATAAGAGCTGGAGTTAGCAAAGAAGACATAGCAAAATATCTTGGTGTGAATCTGGCAACAGTATATAGGAAATTCAACGGAGAATCTGACTTTACTTTATCTGAGCTGAGAAAGCTGAAAAAAGTGCTTCACCTTTCAAAAGAAGATGTTGACCGTATTTTTTTTAGCGAGCAACTTGCGGAAACGCAAGCACCAGACCCCATGAAAGGAGGGGGAGAGGGATGAAAGAGCAGAAAATCACCGTGAAGATAGGAGCGGACAATACAGAGCTCATGGCAGCGCTGGACGAAGTCGAGAAAAAAGTTGACCTGATAAACTCCAAGCTGGAGAAGCTCGGAAGCT
>Ga0326511_10000502_pt1 | contig 34423 bp, 28 predicted proteins | sample 0_2496_0518_D_FD_203701 | JGI IMG/M metagenome (GOLD analysis project Ga0326511, IMG submission 203701) | Bovine rumen microbial communities from UC Davis, California, United States - 0_2496_0518 | ecosystem: Host-associated > Mammals > Digestive system > Stomach > Rumen | place: USA...
TAGATAATTAAGAGCTTTAATACTTTAATTCTAACTACATAAGACGTAATAAGATTAATCGTATTATGATTAATATAATCATATCCATAATTAATTCTTAGAGTCTTAACCTAATTTTATTGATAATCCTTTACATTATCAATCTCTGTATCGCATAGTAAAGGTATGACCTAAACCTATATCTAGAATTGGCGTAGGATTTGCTAAAAGTTATACACTAATATTATTTTCACTCATTCTTTATTCGTAGAATTAGAAGAACTATTATCTTTTGTATTATTATAAGTGGAAGATACTAAACCACTGTTAGCCTATAAAGGCAGTATTCTAGATAGTAAACGTATTCTTATTGTAATATTATCGGGAATATTTACAATAGTATGAGAAGTAAGACTTACAAATGTAAGAATATTAGGAATAGGGCAGAATTTATTAAAGATTTATAAGTAAGTATATAAGGTGGAAGGGTGGAAATGAGAGTAAGAGGAGTAGTTCCCTCATTACTCTCATTAATATCACTCTAATAACTCAATACTTCTACCAAATCATCCATTTGTTCTTTACTTACATCTCCGAAATAACCATTATTTACAAGAGACTTTGCGAAAATCCTAGGTGGAAGACGCTTCTTAAGGTTGTTAGTCTGACAAATGATACTAATAACACCATTGTCATCAATAACTTCTCTTGGTGAACCATTATAAATGTCACGAATGAAAGCAAGTTGATTGAAATCATTAATATTATAATGGAAACCTGTGATAAAGGTAAATACATAATCTGTGTCATATACTTTACCAGCAGCTTCTCTACCATAAGGGTTCACAAACTCTGTTCCTGCTGGAACATAAATCTGAAGAACATCTACAACTATACCATCCATAGCATGACCATATGCTTCACCAAATCTTTCAGATGATAAAGCAAGAAGGTTCTGCCAAAAATCCACAATATTACTAAGAAGCATATCACTTCTAAGTGTTGGAAGAACACTCCAGCTAGATGCTGGGAATGATGTAGCATTTTTCACATACCTAGTAGAACCATCTAGTTCTCTAACAATACCCCAAATCAGTTCATGTGTATTGAACATGAATGTATCAGGAGTTTGTTCGCCTTCAATCTTCTCTTTAATGATGGCGTTAATACTTTTAAGAGTACACTTAAGTCTATTTACTCTAGACTTATCAACAAGAATATCAGGTCGTGCCTTGTTCACGACAATAAGGGTTGATTTACTAGCAGCATCCTTATTCACTTCAGCAGCTGCACTTTCACTCTCTTTATTGATGATCTCTTTCTCATCAATAACTTCAGGCTTTTTAGTTGTCTCAGCCATAATTGTATTATTTTTAAGTTAATTCGTTACGAGCATTATTACTAACGGTGCACCTCCGCTCGTGAGAGGATACACAAAACCTTATAAATGTGGTCGAGCACGAAGTGCGAGATAAAGAGTAGCTCCTCCGCTATTACACAGAGGAGCTTCTCAATGTTATTTGTTATTAGCTAAGAAACTAGCAATAATGCTAGCATCAAGACCTGCATCTTGCATAGCCTTGAGTGTACCTATAAGCTGAGCTGTTTCCTCAGCTTTAGGATTGAGATCCTTAACAAGCAGATCTCTAGTTGTATTATCTACAACAAGATGATCCTTAAGCATATGCAGACAAGCATCAGCACTCAACTTATGATTAGTTGCATAGTCGAGTATCATATCTCTCTGACGAGTACCGTCAACACGTCCATAAGGACACATTGAGATACTCTCAACAAGATTAATGATAACATTATTCTCAGCAACATTAGTCTCAGCACTATAAGGATAGACAAATGTAGCACCAGCTGGTACTACTATTTGTTTCACTTTGATCATACAACCAACCAAGAGGTCAAACTGCTTGAGCTGTAGTATCTCATCTCTCCTCTCATTGAAAAGAGGATTAGCATATATACTATTACGTATATCAAACTCTGTAACCCAGAGCATTCTACCACTAGTTACTTGACCGTCATTATTACGGTCATAGTTAATGAGTTTAACCTCATCACTTGTAAGAACACGAATACCAATCTTGAAAGCAGGATGATTCTTTTTAGTATCCTCATCCATAGCATCGTAATCTTCTATGTACTTCTTGTTCTCTACAATACTAGTTATAGAGAAAGTCTTAGAAGGTTGAACCCATGATGCAGGATAAGACACATTACCTACAACAACAGTCTTAGGCTCAGTAGTCTCAGTAGCAACAGTAGTAGCAACAGTCTCAGCAACAGTAGCATTTACGAGTTCTGCGTTCTTCTTTGCCTTAGTCATAATATTTGTATTAGTACCACTTGGTACATCTTCTATAGTCTTTCCTATTGAAGGAGTATTGTCATATGGATTACCATAATTTGCAGTACTTCTGCCTCGGATAGTTCTCGGTCTATCATACCTCACAACTACTCTATTAGTTGTGACCTATACGTGAATCTCGTTATTTGTATAGGCGTTATGATTAGAGTCATTACCTCGCTGAGTTTATAGGCGTTAGCTAGCCTTATCATGTTTACAACAACAAACACCACGAAGTGATTGTTGATAAAACACAAGACCTAATAAATGTGGTCAAGCACCCTAGGGGGTATTCAGTTCACCTGAACACCCTCGGGGGTGCTTGGTAATACCCCCCACACGACTCTCATCAATACCTCCTCCAAAAAAATTTTTATATATAGGAAAATCTTATTCTACACTATTACTCAAAAAATCTATTTTATACCTAGAAAAATCTAATTCTATAGAACTTTTAAAAAATCTGTTTTATATATAGGAAAATTTCATGTTATACTATTCATCAAAAAATATTCTTTACACTTAGAAAAATCTTATTTTGCACTATTCCTTAAAACCTGTTTTATAATAAGCCTTTTAAAATGCTAAATAACACTCATAAAAAAAACTGCCAATAGTTTCCCAACTACCAGCAGTATAAATCATTAATTTAATAAGAAACATAATAGTTTCAATTAAACTGTGAATTTTAACCGAACTTTAATAAAAACCTTTAACCTATTTAAAAACACACAATAATATGAAAATAAATATTACTAATTTCACAACCAATAATACTTAAAACATTATTAGTAACTTTATTATTAACATTTAGACTTACAATAATCGCTTGAATATCTTAAATACAAAGATAATAATATTATTACTGATATGCAAATTATTAGTGTTAATAATATATAAAGTGGTAGTAATAATAGTAATTGTTAAAAAAAGTTAATGGCAAGAATTTTTATGTTAAAAAATTTGGAGGTATGAAAACATATCGCTACCTTTGTAAAAGGAATAGTAAACTCATTAAGGCATATTGTATTCAATATCTTTATCTTATTATTCTCAGAAATCTTTTTTCAAAGATTTCTTCAAATAATAATTAATATATTTTTATATATATTTTTACTATTCTTTTTACTACTCTTTTTGATACTCCTATTACTACTCCTACTCTTAGTATTGGAAGTATTACAAAACCTAGTATTACAACGACACTTTTTACTACTATTCTTGCATATAGTGATGAATATATTACAAAAGGTGTTTTTATTAATAATTTTACTAATATTAATTCTATTAAACATTTAAGTATTATGGTTACGTTTAATGTAAAAGATGAAATTACAATTAATTGTCCTACTAGTTCTGATGAAATTAGTGTAGATTTTCTACAAGCTATTTCTAAAGAAATTTATCTAGCTCCTGATTATGTTCTTATTGGACTTATTCAAGGCGTTAAACTTGCTGATTTAGCTTACGCTAATGGTACTAAAAATAAAAATCTTGTTACTACTGTTCTACCTGTTTTTATTAAAGCTGGTGAGACAAAAAGTGAGATGATTAGTGCTGCTGAAACTAAAGCTACTATTCATATTAGTAAAAGTAATATTGAACTAGGAGAACATATTAGACTTAGTAATAATATTCTTACAATGCAAAATCTTATTCAATATTTGACTATTGATGATGATCTTCGTAGAAGTATTGTTACTGGTAAATTCTTTAGTGATAGAGAAATTTCTAAAGATACTAGAGCATTTGCAATAGAATTTAAAGTAGTTCCTGTTTCTGATATACATGGCGTATTCAGTAAAATTGATGCTATTGATAATCCTTTTGTAAAGAAGATTGAAAAATAATAATCCCAGTGGAAGAAGTTCTTGTAATTATTAACCAATTAATTGCTGTAGTACTTTTATCTATATATTATATAATAGGTGTGGGATTAATTTATAATAATTAAAATAAACCATAGGACTTCTTCCACACCTTAATTTATCATTATGAAAGATATTTATAGGTATCCTAATGGTGGTTATGAATTTACTGTTGTAAGAAAACAAGATATACTTGAAACTATTGATGCTAACATTACTGATAAAGAGATAATGTATGAGATGATAGAGCAACTTGAGATTGATGCTTATAATCATCTTAAAGCAGGTCATTGGACAGGTATTCCATTCTTAGGTAGTATTAAGATTCCTGAAGGAATTAAAATGAATAATACTCCTGAACAGAAAGAACTTCTTGATGAAGCTTTTCAAACAATGGATAGAAATGAGTATATTTGTTTTAGAAGACAACTTGCTAAAAGTAATGACCAACGTATTAGAGAAAATAAGATTTATAAAAGTAAAGCTCAAATAGTTCGTCTTAAAAATAAAAATCTTTCTACAAGATTATTTAAGGCTTATAGTTATGAACAAGCTATCTTTATTCTTTATAGTCTTTATATGATTAAAGAAGCAGAACATTATCCAGAGTATGATAACTAACGAACAATTAAATATAGAAAAACTGATTGTTATAGATAATACTGGTATGCCTAAAGCTCCAACTATTAGACAATTAGTTGATGCTGATATTCGTGCATTATATTCGAGGGATAGTTCACCAAATAAAGAAAAATATATTCAAGAATGTATTGTTATATATTATCTTGGTGATCCTAAAAGTCCCGCTAGACAAAGTGGTTTAACTGATAAAGAAGCACTTGTTATGGCAATAGAACAAGCAGGTCTTAGAAATGATTATATTCCTGATAAACTTGTTCTAAAACTTATTAAAAAGTATTATGCACAAAATATAACAGAAGCTGGTCTTGTTGTTGAGAATCTTCAACAAGGTATTCATAATATCGGACTTAGTATTAAAGTTCTAAATAAACTACTTAATGAAAAACTTCAGAGTTCTATAACTATAGAAGATGCTACAAACATTATTTCTATTATTGACCAACTAAACAAAAAAGCAGGTGATATTCCAAGTATTGTAAAGAAACTTGAAGAAGCTAAACAAAACTTGCTTTATGAAACTGAAACAAATATGGCTCGTGGAGGTAGTAAAGTAACTAGCAGTATGAACGCTGATGATTATATGTAAATTATGGCTGATTTAAGATATAAAGATGTGTTTCTTTATTTTGAAGAAGGACCACATAAATATACTGATACTCTTAATAATGAGTATTTAAGTGTTACCACATTTATTGGACAGTATGCTCCAAAGTTTGATAAAAAGTATTGGCTGCATAAAAAGTCTATTGAACTTGGCATTAGCGAAAAACAACTTGAAAAGCAATGGCAAGCTATTACTGATGAAGCTTGTAATAGAGGAACTGCAACTCACAATGGTATTGAAGATGCTATTAAAGACGTTAGTATGTTTAAAAAAGCTATTCAGTATCTTAACCAAATTGAAAGTGGTAGATGTGTTACTGTAGCAGATATTCCATCTCTTACAGTAAAACCATTAGATATAAATAAATTCATTGAAGCAACTAATAACAAATATCCTAAGATATACGAAGTTTTTCAATATTATGTTGATAGAGGATATACAATTTATTCCGAGATTGGAGCTTTTCTAATTGATTATCTTATATCAGGTACTATTGATATTCTTTGTATTAAAGAAGACCAGTTTGTTATACTAGATTGGAAAACTAATAGAAATGGTTTACAATTTACATCTGGTTATTATAAAAAAGATAAGACAACTAAACCTGCTCAACTTACAAACATTTGGGTAGATAAAGATGAAAGAATGTTACCACCACTTGCTCATTTACCTGAGTGTAATGGTTCTCATTATTCTCTTCAACTATCTCTTTATGCTAAAATGGTTGAACTTATTTTAGGTCTTCCTTGTGCTGGTTTAGGTTTGTGTCACATCGGTTCTCCTTTTATTAAAAACGCTTATGGTCAACCTTGGAGAAGTCCTGAGAATCTTTATCCAATTGACCCTAATGGAGAAGATACTGTTAATTGGTATAGAATTAATTATCTTTCTCATGAAGCAGACCTATTATTAAATGATAGGAAACTGCATCTTAAATCAAAAAATATAAACAAACAATTAACTTTAGGATTATGACTAAAACTGTAAGAGATTTTTTTAGTGTTATTGGTGTATGCTTCATTCTTGTTACAATTTTTCTACTTATTCAGCATCATAAAAAGATTGCTCCAAGTACAATTATTGAAACAGATACAATAACTATCAAACGTGATAGTTTGATTAATGAACTTAAAAATATTGAACATGAAGAAAATAAAGTTATCAAAGAAGTTATGGTTCTTAGTAATGATAGCACTCTTAAATTGTTCAAAGTGCTGGTGTCAGAGTAATGAATCATCTATCCCTTCTACGGGGGGGGACAGCGTTACTATTGCATATAGTGATCTTCGTATTGCAAATGCTAAAATGATGCAACTTAAATTTGCTAATGAAAAGATTGACAAACTTAATAGTATTATCAAACTTGACAGTTGTGAAATAAGTGCTCTTAAAAACAATCTTAAAATTAGTGATAATAATAACACTAAACTACGTAAACAGAGAAACATTCTTGGTGGTATTAGCGCAGCAAGTATTATAAGTACAATTATATTAATTATCAAATGATTAAAACAGAAGTAACTCTAGAAGATTATATCAACGATTATCCTTTTCTTAAATATATTAAGGAAGATAAATCTAAATATATTCATGCTAAAGATGCTGGTTTTATTGATCCTGATGATGATTTTCTAATTGGCGATAGTGGAGGATTTCTTCTTAATATCAATTATGGTGATAAGTTTATAAATACTGAATTGTTTACAGAAGCTGCTAGAGCTTTTCATAAGAATAAAGGTAAGTATACAACTTTTCAAGAAGATAGTATTCCACATCGTCAATTTAGAAAGAGAGAAGAATTTCGTAGACAACATGGTTTTACTGCACCATGTCGTATGAAAGCAGATGGTACTATTGTAGATGTTAGAATAACTGGTGCTCATTATAATTTCCTTAATTATACTCGTATGGAACAGCTTGATGAAAATACGATTAAAGCAGGAGATAAAACAGCAGTTGCAGAGAAAACCGTTGATTTTAGCAAATTCATTGATGCTCAATATTGGACTCATAAAGTAATGGAATTTGCTGAAAACAACGGTTTTCATCTTATTATAGATAAGACTCGTCGTGGTGGTTTTTCTTATATTATGGCAGCAGATTCTGCTAATAAGATTAATCTTAAACCTAAAAAGGTAGCTATTCACGTAGCTATTAATAGCGATTATCTCACTGTTACAGGTGGTCTTACTGACTTTACAATTAAGAATCTTCTTTTTTATGAAACATATACTCCTTTTGTTAGAGGAGTTTATTCTACGAATAATGAAAACTTCAAGTTAGGTTTTAGAGATAAAACTGGTAAAGAATCTCCTCAATCTTGGAGTTCTACACTATTTAGTGTATCAGCACATAATAATCCTAACTGTGCTATTGGTAAGGATGCTGTTGGTGTTAAAGTCGAAGAGGTATCTACAATGGATAACTTTGATGAGTTTATTAACGTGACAGAGCCTGCTATGCGTACAGGTGCTTATACAACTGGTACACTTATTTGTTGGGGAACTGCTACCTCAGGTGATATGCAAACTTTTGCAAGTAACTTTTATGCTCCTAAAGCTCATAGGTTTATGCCTTTTGAAAATGTTTGGGATAAAGATGCTCGTCATGAAGTTTGTGGTTATTTTAAAGCATATGCTTGGGGTTTACAAGGTGAGATAGATGGTAAAAAAGCCATGGATAAAGATGGCAATAGTGATCTTGAAATAGGTCTTAGAATTGCTTATCATGAACGTGAAGAGAAAAAGAAAACTGCTAAAAGTTTTGCAGAGTATATTAACTATCTTGGTCAATATGCTAATATGCCTTGTGAATCATTTAGTTCATCAAGTGAAAATATTTTTAGTAGTGAAGAACTTCTTGCATGGCGTGAACGTCTTCGTATAGATAATTCCTTTAAGTTTTATACTGATGGTATGTTATTTGAAGATGAAAATAGAAATGTTATATTTAAATCTAATGAACGTATTCATGCAGAAGGTGGTAAATTAAATAAAGATTTCTTTGATTATATTGAAGGTGTTCCACGAAAAGAACATGAACATCCTCATGGTTGTATTAGAAAATGGTTTAGTCCAATAAAAACAACTTATACAGATCATACAGGTAAATTAGTTAAAGGAGTGCCGCCTGGACTCTATAGTATTAGCTATGACCCTGTTGGTGTTAATAAAGATAAGAATGAAATTACTAACAAACATTCACATAATAGCATTAAAGTTTGGATGAACCCTCATGCTATTAATGGTTTTAAACCTGCTCTTGTAGCGTCTTATTATGGACGTCCTGACAAACTTATAGATGCAGATAGAATATGTTTTTATCTCGCTAAATACTATAATTGTATTGGTACTACTGGAGTTGAGGTTAACCGTGGTGAAACTGTTAGTAACTTTAGCAAATGGAAAGCATTAAAATATCTAATGAAAGACCCTGTGTTCCTTTGGGATACTAAAGTTAAAGGAATGGTTACTGGTAATTATGGTATTGTTATTGGTGATGGTCCTCAAAAACTTGAAGGTCTTCGTTTAACAAAAGAAATGCTCTATTCTGTAATTGGTAAAGATGAGTTTGGTAATGATGTTTATTTCTTCCAAACTATATATGATTATCAAACTATTGTAGAATTAATGATGTGGAATAATATTGGTAACTTTGACCGAGTTTCTGAATTAATTATACGAGGTATAGAATGGAGAATTGTAGATATTGCTGCTGCTAAAGAACTTGAAAATAAAAAGAATGTAAAAGAACAAGATGGTTATGATAGTGATATCTTAAATCGTGCTTGGTTTTAAAATATTAATAGTTTTATGAGTGAAAGTAGAAAACCTTTTTCAACTATTAACTTTCCTTCTCAACGAGTTAGTAGTTCAGAAAGAGATAAACCAGAATGGTATGCTAATTGCATTGATTATGTTATTGATGCAGGTTTAGCTTGTAATGATAGAAATGAAACAGAGAAACTTATTAGTATGATTAAAGGTGATATACCTGAAGAATACTATAAGAAAACTCTTAATCCTTATAATTCAGATAAAGAAAAGTATAAGAGATTTCCTGCTACAATGCGTAATTATGACATTATGTCAGGTATTTCTAGACGTTATATTTCTGAATATTATACAGGTACTCACGATTTTAATGTAGGTGCTAATAGTCCTGATATTGCTTTAAAGAAAAATGCAAAGTTACAACAAGAGGTTCTTACACTTTGCCAACAAGCATTTGCGGCAGAGGTTCAAAAGAATATGCAAGCAGCAGCTGAACAAGGTCAAGATGTATCACAAATGTCACAAGAAGATTTCATGCCTAACATGGAAGAATTTGTGAAGAATTTTGAAGAGAATTACATTGATGATCAATCAGCACAAGGTCAAAAGGTTCTTGAATATATTCGTGATAATACTGATGACTTGCTTATTTATATGCAATGTATATCAGATTATGTGAATTATGGAGAATGTTATTCTTATTCTGATGTATATCCTAATAAGATATTTAAAGAAGCTGTTCCAGTTATTCAAGCATATCCTGTTCCAAATGGTAAAATGTTTGTAGAAGACTTTGATATGTTTGCTAGGAAAATTCCTATGACATATCAACAGATTATTGATAACTTTGCAGATGATTTAACTGATAAAGATTTAACATTTCTTGAAAGTCATTATGCTCATCCAGGTACTCTTAGTGCTCCAGTAATGCTTAGTTTTAATCAATACTTTGAGAGATATCCAGATATGTGTAATAGGTTTAGTGAAGAAGAACGTAAAATGTTTAAAGCACAACCTGTTATGCTTAGTGATGTGAATACTAATATGTTTGATGTTTGGCACGTTGTTTGGCGTGGAGAACGTAAACAAGGTATTCTTACATATATCAATGAAATGGGTATGCAAGCTGAGACTGTTGTAGATGATACTTTTGAGTTTAATCCTGAACTTGGACATATAAATATTGAATGGGTTTATACTCCACAAGTATATGAAGGTTATCGTATAGGTCTTCGTAGTGTTGGTATTTATCCTATTAAAGCTAGAGCAATTGCTTATAATCGTAATGGTAAACTTCCATATAATGGTATTATGGAAATACTTCCTGGTTTAGGTCAATTCTCAATAGTTAAAACTGTAACTCCTTATCAAATTCTTCGTAATATTATATTCTATCATCGTGAAATGGTTATAGCAAAGAATAAGATGCTTATTCTTCTTATGCCTGAATCACTTGTTTCTGACCAAGCAGAAGATAGAATTTATAAAATGGCTGCTGATGGAGTTTTGCTATATGATGATAGTGATGATAGTGGTAGTGTTAAAGCACAACAAATAAGATTGCTTAATGCTAATCTCGGTAATTATATTACTGAACTTACTAATCTATGTGAATCTATCAAACTTGAAGCTCGTGAAGCAGCAGATATGAATGAACAAAGATTTGGTCAAATTCGTCAGTCTGCTGGTAAAGGTGTTACAGATGAAGCTATTTCTCGTTCATCAATGGGTAGTGTAATTATTTTCACTATGTTTGATGAATTTAGAAGAAGAGATTATGATAGAGATGTTGATTATGGTAAACTTGCATATATTGACGGACTAGATGTAAGATATAGAGATGTTGAAGGTAATAACAGATATATGTCATTAGATGTTAATTCTTACATATCATCTGATTATTCTACAATGGTTCGTAATAATGAAAAAGAACATGAGAAGATTAAAGAACTTAAACAATGGGCATTTAGTGCAGCACAAAATGGTGATTTAGATATGGCTATTGCAGCTATTACTAATGACAATGTTGCTACAATTAAAAACACTGTTAATAAGTTCATGGAAATTAAAAGACAACATGAGAATGAATTGAAGCAAGCTGACCAACAACTTGAACAAATGAAAGAGCAGTTTGAACTTCAAAAGATTGCAGCACAAGGTGAAGAAGATAGAAAAACAGAAGAACTTAAAGCTTATCTTGAAATGCAACAATCTTATATTGATCTTGATATTTCACAATTCCAAAATCCATTTAGTAGAGAACAAGCTGAAGCTAATCTTAAACAAACAGTTGAAGCAAATAAAAATGATATAGAGCAACAAAAACTTTCTCTTGAACAACAGAAATTACAAGCAGAAATGTATAATGCAGCTGCTGATAGACAAGTTAAACGAGAAGATATTGCTAATCAACTAAAGATTGCTCGTACTAATAAAAATAAGTACGATAAAAAATAATACGTTCCCAACTTACTTTAATTAATCCCGATAGTGCTAATGGTGCTATTGGGATTTTTTATTTAATATAACGCTGAATTAGCGTCTGTGAGGGCTTTTGTTTCGTCTGTGTATAGTTGTTCCACCCCCGTAGAGGAAATGCAACAGAGACTCGGAAATCGCTGAAATTCGCGGTCTTTTACTTATTCGATAGTCGGAATTTAGTAATCTGATAATCTGATTTAATTAATATTACAAGTAATAACTGGCAGTATTAATTAGTACTTTTTATTACTATTCAATTAACAAAAATTAGTTCACCTACTATTGGATATATAAATATAAATAGGTATATTTGCAGAAACAAATTATTTTAAGTATTAATCATTAAATTAAAACAATTATGGCTATAGTAGATACGATTGATTTTGAAGGTAATGGTGGAGGTTCTACTAATCAAAATCAAAATGATAACAATCAAAATCGTGACGATAACGCTGTTGATTTGAATGGTCATCAAGATAAAGCTAATCTTGACAATCCAGACAATAATGGCAATGGTGGTAATCAAGACCAAAACAATAATCCTGATAATAATAACAATGGTGATAACAATGGTGGTAATCAGGATAATAACAATGGTAATCAAAATAATAACAATGGAGAAGGTGATAACCCTTCTACGGGGGGTGACATACAACTCAATCCTGGTGATACTATTAATTTTGATGGTGTTGATTATCATGTTGCTGATAATGGTGATATTGTTGATGACAAAGGCAATGTTTTTAAAGCTGCTGCTGAAGTAGCAGATTGGCTTAAAGAACAAGATGTTAAAGATGATAATAATGGTGATGGTCCAATTGATATTAATAATATTATTAAAGAAGTTGGTATTGACATCACTGATGAAGAAGGAAATCCAGTAGAGTTTACAAATGATGCAGCTGGTGTTAAAGGTTACATTAATAGCGTACTAGAACTACGTTCTTCAGAAATAGCAGATGCTACCCTTAATAAGTTTTTTACTGACGCACCAATAGTAAAAGATTTTATAGATTACCTTACTATTAATGGTACACCTAGAGGTTTTGGTGAAATACGCGATTTATCTAATGTAAAACTTGACAAAGATAACGAATCTCAATTAGAGAATATTATTCGTGCTGCCGCTAAAGAATTTGGAAATACAACTCTTAGTGATTCATATATTAAATATCTTAAAGATTCAGGCGGTCTTTATGATGAAGCAAATCGACAGCTTCAAGCAATGATTGATAGAGATAATGCAGAAAAAGCTGAACGTGAAGAACAAGCTAAAGCTGCAAGACAACAAAAACAAGAAAATCTCCGAAATTATTGGGATGCTGTTAATAAACAAATTCAGAGTGGTAACATAGCAGGTTATAAGATACCTGAAACTTTTGTTCTTGAAAGAGATGGTCAGAAGATTACAACTTCTAGAAGTGATTTTTGGGATTATCTTACTCTTGAAGATAAAGAAACAGGTCTTACTGGTTATAGAAGAGATTTAGCTTCTATGTCAGACCACGATGTTATGGAATATGAATTACTTGATGCTTATCTTCATTTTACTGGAAAGTCATATAAAGATTTGATTAATATGGCTGTTCAAGAAGAAAAAGCTAAGCAATTACGTATTCAGTCTAAACAAAATGCTAATCGAGGTTCTATTAGAATAACTCGTAAAGCTAGTGGTAAAACTAATCTCGATGACATTCTGATTGGTGGTTAAACATTTATTAATTAAATTATGTACAAACTAAGGGAAGTTTCTCGTGGTAATTATGATGCCCGAGGTTATTCTAATGAGGAAACTATTGCTAATCTTATGTTGGCTAAGCCAGAGGAGATTAGTAAAACTCTTACCTATACTTTTGGTATGGATGATGACCGTTTTCCTCTTACATTCTTGACAGAAGGTCAAGGTTCTATTGCTACTATTGATATTAAGGAAACTGAGTGGACTTGGAAGACAATGGGTCGTATGAAGTTTACTGATAGTGTTCTTTATTTCAATGAATCAAATATTACTCCAGGTCAAGGAGGTGCTTTCTTTGATGTTGAGTTTAAGACTCATTGGTTCATTGAGCAGTATGGTCTTATGTGTCCTGATGGTCGTACTCAGGTTCGTATTATGAAGGATCTTGGTGAAGGTTCTCATGGTGGTTTTCTTTATCGTTTGAAGATTACTTCTCCAAATCCTAATCTTTATGTTAATCCTAAGTGGCTTAAGAAGGGTGTTTATTGGTCTATGACTGCTCCTACCATTAGTGAAAGTTACTCTAAGGGTAATCGTTCTAATGTTATGGGTCCTGGTAAGATGCGTGGACAGCTTGAGTTCCATCGTTATTCAAAGGAAATTGCAGGTAATATCTCTAATCAAGTTGTTGAGTATGAGTTTAAGAATGCAAGTGGTGGTACTACTAATCTTTGGATTAATGAGGAAATGCGTCAGCACGAGATTACAATGCGTGTAATGAACGAAGAGCGTCTATGGCTTGCTGAGTATAACCGTGATATTAATGGTAATGTAGTTCTCACTGATGCTGACAATGGTAAGCCAATTCCTCATACAGCTGGTATGATTGAGATTTGTCGTGAATCTAATTACGATACTTATGGAGAGTATCTTACTCTTAATAAGATTGAGCGTACTATCGGTGATGTTCTTGCAAAGGATACTGATAACGGTTCAATGAATGTTATTCTTGGTGTTGGTAAGGGTTTCTTCCAGGACTTTGATATGGCTATTCGTAATGATGCTCAAGCAAATGGTTTCGCTACTCCACTTGGTGATAAGATGATTTCTGAGTCTGCTGATGGTCTTGCTTATGGTAAGTACTTTAATCAGTATAAGACTGTAGATGGTCACATTATTACTCTTAAGCATCTTTCTTTCCTTGACCAAGGTACTATGGCTGAGGCAGCTAAGCAGAATGGTCGTGTACATCCTCGTACAGGTCTTCCAATTACTTCTCACCAAGCATTCCTTATTGATGCTTCTACTTATGATGGTAAGAAGAATATTCAAATGGTTCGTCAAAAGGGACAGACTTATAAGATTGGTATTCTGAAGGGTCTTACTGATATTCCTGCTTCTTGGGGTACAGTTCCTACAAACTCAATTTCTACTGAGATTGATATGAGCCGTTATGAAGTTAAGCATACTTCTGGTCTTCAAGTGTATAACAACACTAAGATGTTCCATTTGGAGTGTAAGCTCGATTAATTCTATTAACGTAAAATAAAATATTATGAATATACAGCAACCTGTAGTTAATGGTATTCAAAAACCAACAGAAAATAATAATGTAGATAGTCAAGAAACAAAGAAACCTAGCATGGCTGAACAGAAAGAAATTGATATGAATGCTCCTTATACAGACGTTCGTAAAATTACAATCAGCCCAGTACGAAATTATTCTTGGTATCGTAATGTAAATGCTTTGGCTCTTGGAACTCCTAAACTTGTTATTGGTAGTTCAGTAACATCTTCTAGGGTTCTTTCATCAAATAAAGATGAGGTAGAAGCTTATTTCCCAGCTTTGCTTGGTCTTAATCCTACTCATCCTAATTTTATGCAGAGAGTAAAGGCTTGGCTAAGTAATATTCGTTTTATTGTTACTGATAATTCTGAACTAGATATTACTTTTGAGTATAATCATTATTCTGATTATTTGAATGTTAAGAGTCGCGAAGAGGCTATTAACAAAGAATATGATGAAGCTGATAAAGTATCTATTGAGAGATTAGAAAATGCTTTGAAGACAAAGATTACTAATCTTAATGCTCTTGAAGCAGAAAAAGCTAAGTATGGTCGTCCTCGTAATGTAGAACAATATCTTATTTACCGTCATTGTCTGCTATATAAGGATGTTGCTAAAGATACAGCACTGATTAATACTGATCCTACTATTCGTTTCTATATTAGAGATGAGCAAAAGGAAAAGGAACGTGAAGAGAAATTGCTTAAAGCTCGTCAGACTGCAATGCGTAATTACGTTGAAGTTCTTGGTGATGATACTAAGTTTAATTCTATTTATGTTCAGTGTTGTGTTAATCAAGGATTTAATCTTACTGAATATAGTCTAAAGACTAAATATGAAAAGGAAAAGGTACTTCTTGATTATAGCAATGATAAACCAGAAAAGTTTAATAAACTTTGTAGTGATAAATTTATTTCTACTAAGGCTCTTATAGAGATGCTTATTGCTCGTGGTGAGTTGAGTCGTTCAGAACTTAATCAAAACATTTATACTAGTGATGGTGACTTTATTGCTGCGAATATTAAGGAAGCAGTTGTTTACTTTAATAATCCAGAGAATAAAGATATTAGAACTAGTTATGAAAATAAACTAAAAATGTTCTAATTATGCCAAATAGTAATTCCGATAGTATGGGAATGAATATTGGGCAAATGCACGTTATGTTTAGACAATTTGCTCAGCAAATGGGTATGCAAACTATTAGAGCTATCCTTCCTGAGCAAATTGATCTACTACTTAACACATCAATAGGTGATATTACAAATCAACTTGTTCGTTCATCTGTTGGGATTACGAATGACAGAATTATTACTGATAATTCTAAAATTCAACAAATAAATTCTCTTAGAACACTTTATAAAACTCAAATAGTTAGGATTACAAAAGGTAATCATTTCTCTTTTTATAATAGAGATAAACTATCAGGTAAATTTGAGGTTGATTTAGATGCTTATGATAATGTAGTTGTAACACCTGCTCAACCTGCTGTTGAACCTGTTTATGATGAATTTGATCCTACTGTTATTATAACACCAGGACGAGATGCTGTTCCTGCTGTTTATGAGAAACAACGAGTGTTTAAAGATTATTTATTTCTTGTTGATTTTTCTGTGAATTATGTTCCTGTTATTCCAATTAGTGGAGGTATTCCTTCTAATGGATGGTATGGTACAACAACAGAAATTGTAGAACCAGCAGTTATAAACGAAGACGACTTTATTTCTAATATATATCCTATTAGACTTATAGATGATGCATTTTTAGCAGATACTTTGAATGATTTTCTTTTAAAACCTACACTTAGGTCTCCTGTAATGACTGTTGTTAATAATCATTGCGAGATTTATTTTGGTAAAATGAATAACATTCAAGACGTAGGTGGTAGTGCAGGATTTACTCTTAAAGATAATCTTGTACCTTATGAACTTCGTATGTCTTATATTGCTAAACCTGCTCGTGTTGAGTTTAATGATGATATGCCATCAGAAAGTGTTGATTGCGATTTACCTGCAAATCTACATATTGATGTTGTTAAACATGCTGTTGAACTATATTCACAAATAGTAGGTAGAGGTGTAAATTCTCAAGATACTGGTGCATCACAAGCCAATACTGGGGAAAGTACAACTCCACAACAAAGACAATAATAAATTTATATTAATATGAAACAACTTTTGATTGTTGGCGAAAGCGATTATGGTTTGAATGGTACTACCAAAAAGCTTACAGATGCAGGTCGTATTTGTTTTACAGATCTTGTAACAGCTGAAGGTACAGGTTCCCATACTTTGCTTACTGATAAGGCTGCCTCTAATTTTGCAATTTATCTTGGTCGAGGTGCAAATCTTCTTCCTTTCCAAGTTCCAGAGGTTGATGTAAAGACAATGACTGCTGTTAAGACTCCTTATTCAGCAGGTAATACTTTCAAGTGTGCCTTTACAATTCCTTCATCAATTTCTGCTAATAGCACACGTTATCAAAATCTTACTATTCTTATTACTAAAAAGGGTACTGTATTTAATGAGCGTAATGCTTGGCATTTCACAAAGGTTCTTGGTGTAGGTGAGGCTGTTGCTTCAAGTTCTGCTAAGTATACTGCTGCTCAAATTGCTCAGTATTTTGTAGACCAGATTAATGCAGCAGGTGAGCGTCTTGGTCTTACTGCTACTATTTCTTCAGCAACTATTACACTTGTTGGTCCTGATAATGATTCTGATTATTCAGTTCAGTTTATTGATGACCTTTCAATCGCTGCTCTTACACAGGATACATTTGCAAATGCTGGTACTGCTGGTAAGTATTGTCCTGCTGTTCCTGCTGTTGGTGATGCTGCTTATGTTAAGAAGCTTTATCAAGAGTGTGTAGAGGATAAGGGTATTAAGTATCTTGCTGAGGATGGTAAGGAGATTTATCCTGGTTATCCAGAGGCTATTAGCGGTACGTTTAATATCTTTACAATTCGTTTTGCAGTAGGTCGTGATTCTGCAAAGACTCGTGATGAGCGAGTTTCACAGATTGTTCACATTGCAGTTCCAATCAGTTCTACAACATATGACAATGTTACTAACACGATTGAGTATGTGCTTGGTATTCCATCTAAGCCTGCAGGTGGTAACGATTAATAAATAATCAAATTATAAGGTAGTATTGCTAATAAATTTAGTGGTACTACCTTTTTTGCTATTATGAATGAATTTCAACAAATAAATGAACTTGTAGATAATTCGATTCGTAATTCATCTTACATTTCTGTACTTATTTCTAGTTGTGTTTTTATAGCTTATATGCTGATTAATAAAGTAATGGATTACTTTAAATCAAAAGAAAAGAATAAACCATTTATGGAAATGGCTAAAGCTATAAAAGATGTAAGCGACAATGTTGTTAGGTTGAATAATGTTCTTGATAAAACTTTTCAAAATGCTGAAAAGAAAGAAATTGCTAAAACTAAAGAAGTTATAAATTTAGCATTTAGTAGTTTCCAGAATAACATCAGTAGAGAATGTATTGATATGATTATTCATAATCATATTGAAGAAAATAAACAATACATTATTGAAAACATTAATAAACTTATTAGTACAGAATATTATAAAGTTTATGCAACATTGTCTGCTTATGACGTTAATGGTATTAACGTTAGTACGAAACTTGAAAAAGAATGGATTGACGAATTAATTAAATCTATTATTAATATTATGTTTAATGGACAAGATGTTGATGTTAGAATTAGTCAATTAAATGCTAGATTAATGGTAGATATTAATACGTATTCTACATATACTTACAACAAAGTTTTTAATTAGTTGTTATGTACGGAGAAGATTTTGTAAAACTTAGAGATAATATTGACGCACAACTTGTCGATACTGTAGAACATCTCAAGGTTATAGAAGATACAGGTATTATTCCTAATCCTATGTTTTATAACAAACTTGCTGTACTTTGTTTTCTTAAAGATGAAGTTACAATAATGAATGATGTTTGTATTGATTTTAATAAAAGTGTCAAATTACTCTATAATAAAATAGTAAACTAATGAGTGAACTAGATAATAATAATTTGAATGAAGAAGTTGTAAATCCAACTGATACAGAACAAACTACTGTAGATGATGATACTCAAGTTACAGAACCTACAGATACAACTTCTAGTGATGAACCTACAGATACTAATCCAGAACCTGAACCAGAAACTGAAACTCATAATGAAGATATTGATCCTACTGACATTATAGATGTTGGAAATCCTGATGATGGTGATGAAGAAGTAATCGAAGAGATACATAAAATAGATATTACAGATAAAATTAATTATCAGTATATGCTTATACCTGGTGATTATATGCCTGTATATAAACAACTACTTTATGCTCTTAGTAAAATAGGTAAAAACATCATGGATGATTGTGCTTATTCTTGTAAACAAAGTGGGCACAATATTTTTGTATGTTGGCATTTATTCCAATCTGCTATAGCTGCTTATAATATTGGTGAGTATAAAAAAGCAGATCTTTTTGTAAATTATATTAAAGCTCAGCTACCTAAGTCTATTAGATTAGAACAAATAGAACTTGATGTAATACAAAATAAATATCCTAATATAAAATATTATATTAACAAGAATGGTAGTTATGTATTTACAATTCAAGTAATATATAAAGGTAGGATTTATCAAAGAACTCTAACATTACCTATGGCTGGTTATATACCTCCTGTTAAAGTTAAAAATGTAGTATATAAAAACTTTACACTTGAAGAGATTACAGCATATCTACAAGAAAAAAGTTATACATCACCATTTGATATTACAAAAGAAGATCTTAATGCAATATCAACATCAATTATACTTGAAGATGGTACTCATCCTGCTCTTGATTTTGATTATGGTTATGTTTTTGTACCAACAGGTATTGGATTTACTGTAATAGATCTTCTTGGTAATCAATTTGAATTTGTTGAAGGAGAAACTAAACATACTACTAGTGATGGTGTTTATTATCTTCTTGTACAAATGACAAATGTAACAATTAATATTATTTAAAATATGGCAAATACAGCAACTGTTGCAATGCCTTTGCAACTACATCAAGGTAGGTTTAATTCTCCTCTAGATGCTCGTTTGAAACTTGTTATAGAAGGGAATGAACCTACACAAGCAGATTTTGAGTCGGTTAAAGAGCCGTTTATTCATATGCAAATTCATGTTCACAATACATCTACTAATCTTGAAGGTACTATTACTGAAGAATGTGTAGGTGTTTATGAAGTGGATTCTATTAAAGAAGTAACAATTCTTGGAATCAAAACAAATAAAATAGATACATATCATAAAGTTTATTCTACAACTAGCGGTTTATATGAAGAATATGAACCTGATGGTAAACATAAAGATGTTATTTATTATTGTACTGATACTGAAGGTGACTATGTAGGCAAAGTTTATTTCAATTCACTTCCCTACGGGGGTGGTTCTGGCTCAGATTTTACTATTGACGCAACTAATAAACTTCTCATTGTTCAAGAAGATAATAAATCTTATGGTTGTAGTCTTGTAGAACTTTCAGATCCTACTAATGTTGATATTACAGCAACTGGTGATAATACATCAGCTAGTAGACTTCTTTCATTCTCATCTGATAAAACTTCTGAAGATATATTTATGTATCGTATTAAAACTTCAGAAAATGGTGAATGGGGTGAATGGACTGCAGCTCCTAGTAAGTCTTATACTCTTAATGCTTCTAGTGAATCTAAAACAACAACGATTTGGATACAAACTAAAGCGATTAGATATGGTAGAGCTACAGCTAGTGAAATCAAATCGTTTACTGCATCACGTCATATGCCAGCTATAACAATATCTGTTAATGGTGATGATTATGAACTTGAAAGAACTGTTACAATTACACCTGCTTCAACAGTTATAGGAGGTGAGATTTATTATACAACAGATGATTCTGATCCAACTAATCCAAGTACTAGAATAAAATACAATAGTTCTAATAAACCTGTATTAGAAGCATCAGCTACTATTAAAGCTATTTATATTGCTACAGATTGGGAATCAACACGTGCTCAAGATAAACCAGTTACTGTTGGTAAACTTAAAATGTGGTACGCTGTTGTTAATTCTGTACCTACAACAGATTCTAGTGTAACAAGTCTTGCCAATTTTAAAAAACAAGATGCTTTACCTCTTACATTTACAGGACTTACAGGTACTCAAGGACAATATTTAGTTGTAGCAGTTAAAAAAGGAGTTACTGTTAGTAAAATGACAGGTGGTGGTTTTGATTATAGTTTTGTTGGTTCTACTTCAACTTCATATAATATATATGCTGCTCAATTAGGTGGAACTATGTCATCTTCAATGAGTTGGAATATTTCTTAAATTTGATAAATTATGATTAATATAGCTGATAATTTTAATCTAGCTGGTTCAACAAAACCTCTTGATTCTAGAGATGAGTTTGCTACGTTAGCAGCTATGAAAGCTTGTACTGTATGTAATGAGCTTCATATTTGTTATAATAAAGAAACTGAAAAACAATATCAATATAGTAGTTCTAATCCAAATGATGATACAACAGGTTATTGGATAGAATATACACCTGGTGGAGGTGGTGGAGAAGGAACTATTACAGGAGCTACTATAGGTTCTGGATCTAGTGCTCAACAAGTTCCTGAATCTGGAGGTGTTCTTCAATTTCCAGCATATCCAACAGTTCCAATTAAAGGTATTAAAGATTCTAATGGTAATGACATTAATCCTGATATAAATGGTAAAGTAACATTGCCGGCAGCATCTGCAGCTCCTATTACTAAAATTAAAGTAGATGGAGCAAGTGATGATTTACCTATAAATGATGGTCGTGTAGTTATTCCGTCCACCCCCGTAAAAGGGATAAAAACAAATGGTGGTACTGATTTGACTCCTAATAATGGAATTGTTACTCTTCCTCCAATACCTGCAGATCCTAGTTCTCGACTTACTAATATTGAGAATACTCTTCAGCAAATTGCTAATGCTGAACCTATTGTCATTCCTGCTAGTGCTGTAGAACTTCCTACATCAGCTAATAGTACCATTACATATGATTCTGATGATACGTATGTAATGAACATTAGTGGTACTCAAATTGCTACTGTTCATTATCCATATGAACATAGTACAAATAGTTATTTGGCATTTAAAGCTATTGATAGAGATTTATATTATGTATATCAATTAACAAATGCTGCTAATAATACTTATACATTTGTAGAACAACATACTTATGATGAACTTTCTCATAATGAAGCTAAAGCAGTATTTGAAGCAGGTAAATATGCTGTAAAGCAAGTAATAGATGTAAGACATACTGGTAATCCAATTCCTGAAGGTTATTTTAAGCATGGTATACCTAGTGTATTTGTTACACCTGATGGTTATCCTTTGAGATATAATCAAATTAAAGAAAATAATGTATGGTACATATTACTTAAATGTGATGAAAATAATAAGATATTTAAGTATAGTGCGTCTAACAATAAATGGTCGCTAGTATCAGATGGATGTTATACTAAAAATGATACTACAACAGGTGAAAATTATGAGAAATATGATGCTTATTTTGATAGACAACCTGCAAGTAATGTGTCATTTGATGATAGTCTAACTAATCTTGGAACACAAGAATATCCTATAACAAATGTGCAATTAGCAATACAAAAACTTGCAACTAAAATATATGGATACAATAGTACGATTATTTTAAATTTGTTATATGCTAGTGGTAATCCTGTTCCTTTACATACAACATTTAATTTAGAAGTTACTTTCCAAGGACAAGCTGTTGATTTTAGTGATCAATTAACTCCAGATAATACAGAATACACAACTGTAATAGATGGTACTAGAGTATTTTGTACTAATAGTTCTGGTCAGTGTCGTATAAATGTTCCAATAGGTGCTGTTTATAGTATATCTTTTAAGGACATAGCTAATTATGAAACACCTACTAATACATCAGGTGTTGTAGATATACCACAACTCATTTTAAATAATACTTACACTCCTGTTTCAGAAGTTGAAACAGTATTGTTATTGGTTGTATTACATAATGCGGCTGGCACTAGTAATCCAGCTAATAAGCATGTCTATGTAGATTATTATTCAGGTAATCAGATAAATATAGAAAAAGCGTATGATATTACAGTTGATGAAAATGGTGTTCCAAGTACTATAAAAAAGAAAAACAATAATAGCTACGAAACAGTATCTAATATAGAAATACCTCATGGCACTATATATAGTGTTTATGGTCAAGATTGGGATGATTCAGACACACCTGAATATAGCAAATCTCCTCTTCAAAAATTTACAGCTCAAAATGTAAATAGAGCTGTTAGAGTAGTATATACAAATGTGCTTTCGGGTTTATATTTGATGATTAAAAATACAGAAACATCAGCAGGTTATGATGATTACAAAATATACTTTGATGATGGTGTTTCTGATAAATTTAAAATTATTAAAAAAGTCGGAGGTGTTGATGTAACATATTGGGTATTTAAAAATACTTCAAATAATGGAATTTATATATACGAAGACGGAGAAACTGAAAGTGATGCCATAGAATGGATTAGTAGTAGTAATATTAATGATAAATTTATAGGAATAGGCATTAGAAGTGCAACATTAAATGCTACATCTAATTCAGGTAGAAGCGTATCTCAAACGTGTGCATTTTTTATTGTACCTGATTTGAATGTAAGTACTGAAATGAAACCGAGAGAAACCTCTAGCATTGGAAGTGCTAATTCAATAATTGATGGTTTGTTAAATGAAGAATCTTGGCTTGATGTTGCTGAATATGGTTCTCCTGCAACACTTTTCGCCCATGAGTTTACTAAAACAATAGCTTCTACTACATATAATGGTTTTTGGCTTGCATATAGACAATTTGAAAATCTTATATTAAACTATAATAGTTTGTCTTTAGTATTTACTGTATTCGGAAAAACAATGTATCCTATTAAAACAGGTAAATGGGGCACTAGCACTGTTTCTCAGCCTGCTGGTGGAGCATATACTTATTGGAATAATGGTAGTACAATTCAAGCTTATACATGGCCTAATATTAAAGTTCTTCCTGGTTTCCCTTATTAAATTTGTTAAACTTATGAAAACATCAATAGAAAAAGAAAATTATAAACCAATTATACAATTTGGTTGTAATAAATATATATTGTGTTATAATCCTGCAGAGAATGAAAATAATGATATTGTATATGAAGAAGATACTATAATTATATCTAAAAATACTAAAGAAGCTCTTATACAAGCAATTATTAATAATAAGTATTCTACAAATAAAGTTAATATTATTTTAAGTAATCATTTAAATAATATAAACGATAACGAGTATAACGACTATATTGCTTGGTTAAGTTATGCTGAAAAATGCGCTAAGCTTATATTTGGTGAAAATACATTACAAGAAGCTATAAGTGATAAAATAATTGAAATTATTAAGTACGATAAGTCTTCTGCTGTAAATGGTTTTTATTATCAAGGTAATGAATATTGGCTTGATAAAGCAACAAGAGTAGGTCTTATGAACTCTACACGTATTCTTAAAGAAAGTGGTCAAACAAGTACAACTCTTTGGTTTAATAATATGTGTTTGACTCTTCCTGTAGATGATGTAATAGATAAATTATCTGCTCTTGAACAATATGCTCTTAGTTGTTATAATGTTACTGCATCACACAAAATTGCAGTTCAAGCATTGACAACAATAGAAGCAGTTAATGAATATGATATAACACAAGGTTATCCTACTAAACTTGATTTAACTTAATATGGTAAATATAAAAGATATACGTAGTACCTTAACATTGTTAAGAAGAATAACTAAATATGGAGTATTCCTATTATCCTTAATGTGTATCATATATTGTGGTCTAATGTATTTTGGATACGATTATTTTGGTATTCATTTAGCATTATTTGGATTTGCTCTTACATTAAGACTTACTTTAAGTAAGATATTTGGTTTTTGTTGGGTACGTTGGTATTTCGGTGTAAATAGTAAGTAAATTGATTTAAGGAGTAGTAGAAGTAATTCTGCTACTCCTTTTTTGTATATTACTAAATTGTGAATAAATTACGTTAATATTATGTATTTTTAAGATTAATCATTAGGTTATGTGAGTAAAAATTTAGTATATTTGCATATACTAAATTTAACGCTTATGGAATATATTGAACGTATTATTGAAACGACTGCTCAAAGTTTTGATTTTACATATTGTATATGTGTAAATATTCTAACTTATGTCGCAATTAGTGCAATCGAAGATTGTACTGGTAAAAAATTATCTACTTGGCTAAAAAGACTAGTAACTATTGGTGCAGTTATAGTAGTAGGTATTGTTTATTATCTCAATGGAATAGACAATAAATTACTTTTTAATAGTGCTATTCTTGCTCCTGTATTTTGGAGTTGGATTGGTAAACCTTTAGTCAATAGATTTACTCGTAATCTTAATAAAGAAGATTGATTATTTTGTTTTATATTATTTTATTTACATAAACGCTCTCTGTGGCTTCGAGTGTAATTTCTTATCTATTAATCGGCAAAGGTACTAAAATGCAATAGAACGCGCAACAGATAGGAAAAATCGAGTATTTATGTAGTGAGATAGTCTGAAATCATCAAAACTTAAACTTTATACTATATGGCAAGTATTAATATGCTCGTTAGTGAAGTTGCTCACGCTCTTGGTCAACCTAATAGTAAACCTCTTAGAGAAAATATTAAGAGTATTATTATTCATACAAGAAATGAGTTGATTCGACAAAGTTATGAGAAACATGGTTATGCAGATAAAGTTCTAAATCAACGATATAGAGTTACATTGAAAGATGTTGCTGATGGTGAAGTAGAACTTCCTGAAGACTATGATTTTGTTTCTGAGGGACTTAGAATTAAAAAGACTTCACAGAAAGTTCCTCGACCTATTAGATTTAATAACAATCTACCTTTTATGAGAGTAAGCACAGTTGGTTATAAAACTAATATTGCTTTTCCTTTTGTAAAAGAAAGTAATGCAAGATTTGCAAGTAATCTTCCAGGTATGTGTGGTTTACCACAATATGATTATATAAATGATTATATTTATATTTTCAATGTTGATGGTAAATTTCATAGTTTAAACCAAATCATTATTGAATCTCCTTTTGAACATCCTAGCATTGTTGATAGACTCAATGGTAATGCTGGTGAATATCCTTCTCTATTTGAAGATGATAATGAATGGTTTTTACCTGAAGATATGATAGGTCAAATTAAAGATATTATTTTTAAACGCGAGTTACTTAATCAAGTTCGTGAAACGAATGAAATAACTGGTGCAGAACAAGTTAAATAATTATGAGATTAAAAGAAATTCCAACTACTTGTAGAGAGTATTATCAAACATTTCATGACGCTTATGTTCAAAAATGTGATGATACAATAAAAGACATTGAACGTCTTAATATAATGATAAATAGTATTAAAGATTCTATTGAAAACAAATATGAATTGTTTAAGACAAAGTGTAAAATAGATTTACATGATTATCCTGAATACATTAGTAACAAATACAATAATGGTATTCTTGATAAAGATGTTAAAGAACTTTTCATGAAATATTCTAATAATTATGAACTTAAAGTTTTTATATTGATTCTTAAAAGATTTGTTAATTCTATTAAAAACGTTACAGAACTTAATAAGAAATTACAGATTTATCAAAAATGTAGAAATATTACAGTTAAAGAATATAGAAACTTACTTGAAAGATATTTTACAGAAGTTCATAAATATATAATTCTTGATGGTTATGGTTATCAGTTAAGTCCTGCTATCGGAGTTATTTGTTTCAATAGATGTAAACTTGTAAACGCTAGACCTAAAATAGATTATAAAGCTACTAAAGAAAAGAAAAAAGCTTTACTTAATTCTGGTGAACGTCTTTTTGATAAGGATGAAGCAGAATTTTGTAAACAAAATGATATTGAATACAATGGTAAAGATTATAGGGTATTTATGAACAAAGATTATGTTTATGAAATGCCTTTACTATTTGGTAAGTTTCCTAATTGGACTCGTTCGAAGTTTTATATAACTGATAGACGAAGTAGACAAGTTAGAGGTAAATCTAATGAAGATTTGATTAGAGAATGTAATAATGATACAAAAGAAATAGTTAAACTTCCATTAGATATGCGAACAAAACTTACAATGTGTCTTTCTGTTGATAAAATGTTATATTCTAAATTTATTAGAAATGAAAATCAAAAACCAATTGCCACTACAAAGGCTTATAGGTAAAATAGATAATGATTTCAATATTGACAATAGTGATTGGATTCCAAGAGTTGGTGCTTGGGTTATTGATGCGCTTAGTCAAATGAAATGTTTACCAATGGAATATAAAAAGCGAGAACTTGATGTTATTGATAGAGTTGCAATATTTCCTTGTACTCTAAATGTTAAACATATTCAAGTATTTGATAAAAATGGTTGTGAAATAAAGTCAGAAGGAGAAACAGCTGGGTGCGCTTGTGACGATTCTATCCCTTCTACGGGGGGGCTCATTGCTGTTACAGTTCCTTATGCAGACAATCAATATCAAACTACAGAGATTGTTAACATTAGTAAACAATCTTCTCGTACTTATGTTCTTGTAGATAATAATAAAATTGATTTGAACTTTGACACTGATAAAATCATTGTTAAAAGTTATGAAGTTGCAACATATCATGATGATTATTATAATTGTGATGTTCCTTACATTTATGATAATGGACTTCTTCTTGAAGCTCTAGCATGGTATTGTTTGTTTAAAATGCTTAGTAGAGGTTATAAACATCAAGTTTATTCTCTAGCTTCTGGACAACCTTATCTTAATCCATATCAACAATGGATGAACCTTAAACCTAAAGCAACTGCTGCTGTTAAGATTGAATTAGGTAGAGGTACAGATAGAGATGGTTGGAATAATTTCTTTTATAATAGTACATTTTTACCTAGAAAATAAATTATGGCTAAAATTGTTCCTAAACTTAATCTTAACAAAACTCCACAAATTGTAGAAAATGCAAGTCTTGTATTTGCTAAAAATATTAAAGTTACAAAAGATGGAAGTATTGTTAGAGATGATGGTATAATAGAAGTCACTGCTATAAACGATATATTAAGTGTTAATAATAATCAATTAGTTGGTTATATAACATATAATACTTGTATTTATTTATTTATTTATAGTGTAATAGAGAATAATAGTGCTATATATAAATATGATGAACGATTAAATACTTGTATAGCACTTGATACTGCTTGGCATTATGAAGGTTATGTAAATAATACTTGTTCTACACAAGTTTTTGGTGAAGCCATTGTAAACTTAAATTCAGATGTAATTCTTATTGTTAGTGAAAAAGGTAACGATAGTTTAATGATACCTATTAAGTATATTAATCTTAATAGAACATCATCATCTGATAATGAAAGTATTTATACACAATCTCCAAGAATACCTATTATTAATTTAATATTTGTCAAAAAATATACTAGAACAATACCTAATGGTATATATCAATTTTTTGTTAGATATGAAATTAAAAAAGGTTATTATACAAATTGGATGCCTTGTAGTAAAGAAATGTATTCTGGTACTCAAATTTTACAAGATACAATTCAAGGCAGTGTTAAATATATAAATACAAATAGTGATTCTACAGAAAGTTTTATATTTAATGTAGATAATTTGACAGGTCAGTCTTATGGATATAAATCTTTTCAAATAGGTTTTATACTTTCACATGATGACTCTACTGTTGCAAGAGCTTGGAAACATTTTGGATTTGATGTTCATACTATCTATTTTGATTATGATACTGATTATATTGAAGAAGTCAATATAGATGATATGCTTGATTCTGTTTATCAAGTATATAATGCTAAAAACATTACAAACTTTAAAAATAAAGTTTATATTAGTAATTATAAAGAAAGTGATTTTAATCCAGATTTTTCAAGTTATGCTGAAGCTATTGAAATAGAATTAGGTGAACATAAATTAAATAGTGATACTAAAATATATTATAAAGATAAACCTATAGGTACTCTAACATTACCTAATGGAGAACTTGGATATACTGATTTTTTAGATGAGTCAGATGTTCCTGAAGGTAATACTTTTGATGAACTTTTAGATAAATTACTAATAGGTACTTATAAAGGTGATCCTGATGTTAGTGATCCTATTTATGATAGTAGAGATGATAATACTTATTCTTTGTATCCTAAGCAACATACTACACAGTATAATCTAAAATATTACTATCGTGAAATAGGTCAATATATGTGGGAAGATGGTAACGAAGTTTTAGCTAATCCTTCATATAATTTAGGCTTAGAAATTTATTATATTAAAGTTAAACTGGATAATATTACTGATCCTATAGAACTAACATTAAATAAATCTATTTATACTAGAGATGAATATTGGACTCAAGGTATGTCTGCTGACATAGAAAAACTTGTTTTACATGAATTAGCTATAACAAGTGATACTCGATTACAATATTATGCTTTTGACGGTAAAGGTTATGTATATGTAACTGATGGTACGAATATACATAAGATTGAATATATTGAATATAAAATTCATAGAAGACATGTATATAATACTTGGATGCCTCATAGCGAAACTAATGTTAGTGGATATTATTATTTCACTATTGATGGTTTTACTCAAGTTAGAAAATTAGATAATTTTATTATAACTAAATTTATTGCTAGAAAGCATTATACTTTTGATTTTTCATCATTAATTCCATTTAAGTCTTATACTTTTTATGTTCATTATGTAAAAGAAACAGGTGAAACTACAAATGGTTATAAGATTAGAGAAGTACTAGCAACAAATACTGATTTAAGTTTAGAAGAAGGTAAAGTTATTTATCCTAAATTTTCTAATATAACATATCCAGAAGGTTATCCATATTGTTTTATTAGTATTGTTGACACAAATAATAATGTGTCACAAATATTTAATAAAAACAATTGTTTAGATATAGATAGTTTACTTTTACCTGTTAATAAAGATATACGAGTATATTCTTTGAGTAAACTAAATGCTTATATAGAAAATCATCCAGATGCTACAAAGTATGATGTAAATGATATACCACCAACATTGTATGCTAATTATATTTATAGTGGTAAATATAATGTTGATTATCCAAATTATTTTGGAGCATCAGGTAAACTAGTTTTAGGTGAAGGTGATAAACTAGATGATAACTATAATCTACCAGATGGTGATCCTGCTAAAATATCTGAATTAACAGATAATAATGCAGCCGATGATTATTTTATTGTTCAACCAAATGAAAAAAATCAAGATAATATAGTTTTAACAAAATGTACTCCTTATCTAAATGGCAGTAGTTTTGATAGTTTTAACGATATGAACTTACTAGGTTATGTATGTTCTGTTTGTAAACCTACTGTTAATGAAGATACATGGTATATTTCTGGTTCTGATGTATATAGTCATAATAGTTGGTATTCTGGTAATGGACATGGTTTAGATTTAACTCCACTAGATTCTGAATCAGATATTAATTATGCTAGTACAGATTTGTTTATTGTATATTCAGAATTTAATCTTAATTACTTATCTTTAAGTCAAGAAATATCAACTAGAGTTATAGGCCTTACAAAATCTACTAGTGCTTCAGATGATTCATCAGTTAAAGTTAAAAGACTTGTTAGTTCTTTTGAATCTCTTATTCTTGCTGATATTTATGAACTTAAATCAATGTATAAAGATTATAGAAAAAAGTTATTCTTCCCTAAAGAAGATGATACCATAACTGTTTTCAATAATACAATACGTGCTAGTGAAGTTCATTCAGATGAAGGTGTTACATATATATTAAAGTTTGAAGCAACTCAATATTATAATGTTCCAACCAATAAAGGTTATATAACTAATCTTAAAGCTATTGCAGATAAAATTCTTGTTCATACACAAGATAGTTTGTATAGTTTTAGTGGTTCTAGTAAACTTGATACTAATAATGGTAATGCTCAACTTTCTGAGTCAGACCCGTTCGATACTGGTATTACTGAACTTTTTGGTTCTGAACATGGTTTTGTTGGTCTTGAAGATAATCGTCATACAATGATTTCTTATGATGGCTATTTCTTCTTTGATAAAGATGCTAAAACAATATATGATTATAGTGGTCAAGGTTTAGTATTACTTTCAGACCCTCTTGAAAGACTTCTTAGTTTTAGAAATATAACTGATGTTATTTTTGCTAATGATTATTATAATGATAGATTCTTTATGCTGATTAAATTTAATGGTGGCATACAATGTAATATATCATTTAATTATAAACAAAAAACATTTGTTAGTTTGCATGATTTTGATTTTGAAGATTCTGTAGCAACTAAAGTAAATTGTTATTTTATTAAGAATAATAAATTCTTTGTTGTTGATAAAAATACAAAAGTTTATGATGAAGATATTACATTTATTGATTCTTTATTACCTAGAGAACTTATTGTAGAAGAAACAGATAATTCAACACGATATGCTTCTATTGTAGATGTTATTTTCAATGATAATTTTGAAAGAATTAAAACTCTTGATTATATAAATTGGATTGGTTCTATAATTTCAGAAAACTTTAAAAATAATAATTATTTCATTGCAACAGAACCTGCTGTATATTCTGATTACAGTGTTGATAAACTTAGAGTTTATTCTGATAGTTGTAGCACAGAACTTATTGATGTTTCTCAAAAAGATTATCATAATGCAGATAAAGAAGATTATCCTAATAAAAATAGATTGAATGATTATAAACTTCCATCATTTAATAACGGTGTTTGGACTTTTAATTACTTACGTAATGTATTTAGTAAAAAGAATCCAACTAGTGGAACTCTTAATCCTTCAATGCTTTCAGATAATCGTTCTCTTATTTATGGTAAATATTTTGTAGTTCGATTTGTTTTTGAAGCAAATAGTGAATTTAAGTTAGAAAATGTATCAATTAATGCTAATTAAATTATGGCATATAAAAGTAGAAAAAGACTTAGAGAAAAATGTTTGTTTGGCGCAGATGGTACAATAACTGCAGCTGCAACTCTTGCTGCTGCTGCAATGAACGTTGCTGCTACAACCAAAGCTGCTAAAGAACAAGCAAAGGCTGTTAAAGCCAATGCTGATGCACAAGCAAAAGCACAAACTCAAGCTGCTAAAGTTCAAAGTGAAGCTTTAGCTCAACAAAGTGAAAATAATACACAAAATATGACTGAGCAAATTAATGCTCAGAAAGAGTTACAAGAATCACAAAATGATATAATGAAAGAAATGAATCTTAATCTTGCTCTTCAAGCTGGTCAGCAAAATGCTGAGGAACGTGACAAAGCAAGTAAGATTGTAGTTCGTTGTGGTGGTAGTCTTAGAGGTAAAAGACTTGCAGGTGGTTTAACTCTTCAAGATAGTAATTATGTAGTACCTGTTGGTCAAGGCTTAGTTCTTCTACGGGGGGGCTCGCCAACTCATCCACAAGACCAAACTCATGCTAACTATCATAAAAATATTATATCAGGTAGATATAATAAAGGTAGTTATCTGAAAGTTGGTAATAAAGAAATTGAAGCTGAAGCAGGTGGTAATAAAACTACTGGTGAGATTATAGATCCAAGTAATAAATTTGTATATAGTCAAAGGAGATTTCTGCCTGATGGAACCTCCCCCGTAGAGAAGATTCTTGCAGGTTATCCTAAAGGTGAAGTTGCTTTAGAACAAGAACTTACTAAGAAATTTCTTGGTATTAAAAATAATGGAAATAAAGCTATGTATGGTAGCAGATATACGATAACTGGTGGTAAAGTTAGACAAAAGTTTGCTACAGCGGATTATACAAGTGATAGAGATAGATATTTATCTCAAGGATATAATGATAGTCAAATGTTTCCTACTTCTGCTGTACCAACTTATGCTGATGATTTAGTTCACTCTCAACGTAATTTACAAAATTATTATGCTAGTCTTCCAGGTTCTACAATACTTCCTAATAGTGATTATTTTCAAGGAGTATCAGTTGTTCCACAAATACCAGAACCTACAAGTAGTAAAATAAATCTTCCATCATCATTAACTTCTCCTACACAACCTCAATCTAAAGGTTCTTGGTGGAGTCATCAATCTCCAGCTACACAAAGTGCTATTATCGGTGGTGTAGCAAATCTTGGCGGAACATTGATTAGTGCTTTAGGTAATGGTATTGCTAGTGGATATATGCGTAGAGCAAATAAGTATGCTAATGATGTTTTGACTAATGCACGCAATCAAACTAGAGATACTTATATTGATGCATATAAAAAGATGCATGGTATTGATGCTAATGGTCTTATTAATGAAGATGATTTTAAAGCAACCCATGCTATAGCTAATGTAAGAGCTGGTCGATTTAATATTAATCCTCAACTGGCTCAAGTTGAAAGAGATTCATTTAGACAACTTAAAAGTATTAGAGGTGGCATAAATAGTGCTCTTGCTCGTCAAAGATTGATGTCAGATGTAGCAACTAGAATTCAAGATGCTAGAGATAAACTTTATGGTGAGCAAACTAATCAAGTTGAGAAAATTAATCAGAATAATATTGCTCAACTTAATGAAGTTGCAATGAAGAATGCTGAACTTGATACAAGAAGTAAAACAAATCTTTCTACACTTAAAGTTGATGTCGCTAAATATAATAATGATATTGAGAATACTAAACTGCAAGGTATTGCAGATGCAACTGCTGATGCTTTGATGGGTAATGCTCAAGGTAATGCTCAAACTAGAATTAATAATGCTGGACTTCGTTCTAATTTTGCTATAAGTACTCTTGGTGGAATAGGTAATGGTTTAGCTAGTGCTGGTAAACAATGGTATGATGCAGACCAAGCTTATAGAACTAGTCAAGCAAATATTTCTAGATATATGGCTGCTTCTACAAATCCAAATGGTATGGCATTAGCTGTTTTAGCATATCCAAATCAATATAGTAATGAAAATATTAAGTTAGCATATAATGCTACTGATAATGAAAATAACAAAAAACAACTCGCAGCTATTCTTCGTAGTAGAGGTGTAACTGTATAAAAATATTTGATTATTATGCCAAGTTACGGAATACATAATTATGCTAATAGAGAAATTGGTTTAATTTCTCCTCAGGTGCAAATGGCAACATTTACACCTTTGGAGTTTAAGCCTCAATTTATAGATCCTGAACATTTTAAGTCTGTTATAGATAAAATGGATGCAGCTGATGCAGAAGCTCAAAAAGAGAAAACTGCTATAGATATTGCTTATGCAGAACAGCGTAAAAAAATTCATCAAGATGATAAAACT
>Ga0326511_10000503_pt1 | contig 34382 bp, 56 predicted proteins | sample 0_2496_0518_D_FD_203701 | JGI IMG/M metagenome (GOLD analysis project Ga0326511, IMG submission 203701) | Bovine rumen microbial communities from UC Davis, California, United States - 0_2496_0518 | ecosystem: Host-associated > Mammals > Digestive system > Stomach > Rumen | place: USA...
GCTTTTTATATACACAAGCGATTTTTTAAGAAAAGGGGTCCCGGGCGGAAAAAAGCGGATCAAAGTCCGATGGATCCTAAACAAGTCACCAATACATGACACGCAAGTCATTCTTAAGATTAATGCACTTTTAAAAATCAATATCAAAAATCATCACAAAACTGTGGGAGGTTTTCAAGATGAATTTACAGATTGAGTATGTTGGCATTGATTCCATTCAGCCTTATGAGAACAATGCCAGGTCACATGGCAAGGAAGATGTAAAAGCCATCGTGAAATCTATTGAGGAGTTCGGCTTCAACGATCCAATCGGAGTCTGGAACAACCAGATCGTTGAGGGCCACGGCAGACTACTCGCTGCAAAAGAACTGGGTATGAAGGAAGTTCCAATTATCAGACTTGATGAGCTGACAGATGAACAGCGGAAGGCTTACGCTTTGGCACACAACAAAACTGCAGAGCTTTCAGATTGGGATTTTGACGTGCTGGCTTCAGAGCTTCAGGAGATAACCGACATTGACATGACAGAGTTCGGCTTTTTTATTCCGGAGATCAGTTCATCGGAGAATGAAGAAGATCCGGAAGAGCTGTTCGATGACATAGAAAAACTTGAAACACATTATGGTGTTCCTTATCAGGGAAACAAATCAAGAATTGCTGACCTGATAATAAACATCTTACCCTCTGGAAACCGCTTGGTTGACCTGTTTGGAGGTGGGGGGGGCGGTGACGCACTGCGCCATGCTAAGTGGCAAATGGCACAGATTTTTATATAACGATATCAACGAGATGATCACAACACTTTTCATCGATGCAGCTTATGGAAAATATCACGATGAAAAAAGAGTTATCACTAGAGAAGAGTTCAAGGACCTAAAGGATACGGATCCTTATGTCAAATATATATGGTCCTTTGGAAATAATGGCCTTGCATATCTTTGGGGCAAGGATATCGAGGAGCTAAAGACAACAGCGTGTCATTCTCTCATGGATGAAACACTCAACGAGAGAAGGCTTGCATATATGCACTACGTCAAGATGCTCAAAAAGCGCCTTTCTGACAATCGGCTTGAGCCGATAGAAAGGCTGCAATCCTTGGAGCATTTACAAGGATTGCAGCAGCTGGAGGCCTTGCAAAGGCTGGAGGCCTTGCAAAGGCTGGAGGCCTTGCAAAGGCTGGAGGTCTGCAATATGAGCTATGAGGCTTATAAATATGAGACTGGCGATGTGGTTTATTGTGATGTTCCTTATGAACAGCTGGGCAAAGCAAAATGTGATGATTACGGAGTCAACTTCGACTCCCTGGCATTTTACAAATGGGCTAAAGAACAACCATATCAAGTATTTTTTAGCTCATACGAGATATCAGATGATAGTTTCTATAAGGTGAAGCTCAAGTCGATCCAGAGCCTTATAGGAGCGAACACCAATGGAAAAAAGGTTAATGAATATCTATATAGCAATCAAGAAATAAATTATGACAAAGCAACGATGGAAGAACAAAATTAAAAAGCAGTGCGTTGAAGCCGGGACATATCAGAAATATTTCGACACAGTGATTGAGACACTTGCCGGAATACTGGCAACGAGGGACAAGGCGCAAGAGTGGTGGGATGAGACCGGAGGGAATCCAATTGTCAAACATACGAACAAGAGTGGTGCAACGAATATCGTCAAGAATCCTGCTCTTGTAGTTATCCAGGACTGCAATGCGCAGGCCCTGGCATATTGGAGGGACCTTGGACTTACACCTAAAGGCCTCAAGATGCTGGGCGAGAAGGGCCTTGTCAATCAGAACAAGAGCACAGGACTGGCAGAGGCACTTGCTGATCTGGGTATCTGATGAAGGCAAAACATTACAAGCAAGTCGCAATTAAATATGCAAATGATGTTGTCTCAGGGCAGCAGGTAGCAGGAGCAGAAATTATTGCGGCCTGTCAGAGGTTCCTTGATGACCTTGAGCGTAAGGACCTTGAGTTCCGGACAAAAGAACCGGACGCAGCAGTCACCATCATTGAGGGCATTTTTGTTCACAGAAAAGGAGAAGCCCTGGATGGAACACCACTCTTGGGAAAACCATTCAAGCTTGAGCCTTTTCAGATCTTCATCGTTTATAACCTTCTAGGATTTTACTATACCGGAACCAATGAGCGCAGATTCAAAGAGAGCCTGATCCTTTTAGCCAGGAAGAATGGAAAAGCTCTGAGCCTTGACACAGAGATCGCAACACCTGAAGGATTCAAACTCATGCAAGACATCCATCCAGGGGATTTTGTTTTCGGTGCTGATGGTCAGGCATCCGCAGTCATATGTGAGAGCGAGATATTTCACAAAGATATGTATCTTGTGGAGTTTGAAGATGGCACTCAGATAAAAGCCAGCGGAGATCACATCTGGACAGTTCAAACAAAGAGCAGTAGAAGGACCTTCAAAAGAGTAATTACTTTTGAGAACAAAGCAAAAAGCCGACTCCACGAAAATGGAGGTTGGTTTGACACAACAACAGCTGAGATGCTTGAGGACTTTGCACACACAAGGTTAGATGGAAAGGGCATTGAATACAAGTACAGAGTTCCAATGGCTGCTCCGGTTGAGTATTCAGAAAAAGTCCTTCCGGTTGATCCGTACACTTTAGGGGTATGGCTTGGAGATGGAACATCAAGCAAAACCACAGTGACTTGTGATGAAAAAGACATCACAGAGATGGTTGAGCATCTGACAGCTTGTGGACATACTTGCAAGATAAACCGATTCAAAAAGAGAGTTTCAAACATAGCTCTTGACATGATCGAAAAGAAATACACTAAAACTTCAGGGAATCCGCTCCGAAACTCCTTAAGAGAAATCGGAGTTTTTGAAAACAAACATATTCCGGAGCTTTACTTGCATAGCTCAATTGAGCAGCGCATGGAGCTCTTAAGAGGACTCATGGACACAGATGGCTTTTGCAGCAAAAGAGGTCAGTGTGAATTCTCACAGAAAAATGAGAAGCTAGTTGATGAGTTCAGAGAGCTGCTTGCAAGCCTTGGAATCAAGAGCAGCAAGCGTCAAAAAACAATAATGTGCAATGGTAAGAAGTGCAGAAACTATTCTGTACTTTTTTATTGCGACAAGACAAATAATTGCTTCAAGCTGAAGAGAAAATCCGAGAGATTGAAGGACAATCTGTCAGAGAGAATGAAAGCAAAGAGCATTGTCAACATCACAAGGATTCCAACGGAGCCATCCAAGTGCATTATGATAGACAATCCAAGTCACTTGTATTTGGCTACAAGAAGTTATACTGCAACACATAACACTTCATTTATTGCAGCGCTCTCATTCGCAGTGGCAATCATCCAAAGAAAGTCAGGATCCACGATCTATGTTGTGGCTGCAGCCCTTAAGCAGGCACTTGAGACTTTCAACTTCCTTGTATTCACTCTGAAATACAAGAAGATGATTGATGACTTTGTTGTGAAGGACAATTCCTTCGAGCATTCGATAAAATACGAGTTCAAAACAGCTGATGGCAGACCGGACGGAACTATTGAGATTCAGGTCATGGCATCCAATCCGGACGCACAGGATTCATTTAACTGCAATTTTGCCATAGCTGATGAGGTGGCGGCATACAAAAAAGCCGCTCAGTATAACAGATTCAAAGAGGCCATGAAGAGTTACACAAACAAGCTCATGATTGGCATAACCACAGCCGGAGACAATATCAATTCCTTCGGCTATGATCAAATGCAATATGCAGTAAAAGTCGCAAAGGGGATCGTGAAAGACGATTCCTTTTTTAGTTTTGTTGCAAGAGCTGATCAGGATGAGAAAGGCAATGTTGATTACACCAATCCGATCCAGCACATGAAAGCAAATCCAAACTATGGTGTGACCATAAGGCCGCAAGAGATCCTAAACGACTCATTGCAGGCGCAGAACAATCCAAGGCAGAGAAAAGACTTCCTCTCAAGGTCTCTGAACATCTACACAGCAGCTATGAAAGCGTGGTTTGACATTGATGAGTTCAGGGCAAGCGATAAGCAGTATAAGTGGACGATTGCACAACTGGCAAAAATGAACATCACCTGGTATGGAGGAGCGGACCTGTCGAGGATGTACGACCTCACGGCAGCAGCCTTGTTTGGACAGTATAACGGAGTGGATATCATCATCACTCACGCATTCTGTCCGGTAACAATGGCAGTAAATAAAGCCGAGGAGGACAACATCCCTCTTTACGGATGGATGGATGACGGATGGCTGACAATGTGCAACTCTCCGACAGTAAACGCTGCAGACGTGGTGAATTGGTTTATCACCATGAGAAAGATGGGATTCAAGATAAAACAAGTCGGACATGACAGAAAGTTCGCCGGCGAGGAGTATTTCCCATCAATGAAGAAGGCTGGCTTCAAGATCATAGACCAGCCACAGTATTACTACCTGAAATCACAGGGATTCAGGCATATTGAGAAAGCAGCCAAGGATGGCAACCTTTATTATCTGCATTCTGAGGCTTATGAATATTGTGTTTCAAACGTGGCAGCAGTCGAGAAAACGGATGATGCTGTCCAATATGAGAAAATTCAACCAGAGCAGAGGATCGACCTTTTCGATGCCTCTGTTTTTGCATGTATAAGATGCTTGCAAGACGGAGAAAACGCAAAGAAGGGCCAGAGCTGGTGGGGTGAAGAATGAGCAAGAAGAAAAGAAAAACAATTCAGCAAAGAACAGACAAAAAGACATCACCGATCGGAGTGTGGCTGACTGATTCAGACTCAATCAGCTGTCCGGGCTATACGTCACTGGATCAGAATCCGGAGATCATGACAGCCTGCAAGAAGATTGCAGAGCTTATCGGATCGCTGACAATCCATCTGATGACCAATACAGAGCGAGGCGATAAAAGGATCCTCAATGAGCTGTCGAGAAAGATAGACATTGAGCCTGAGATGCACATGACAAGGTCCACATGGATGCAGGCAATCGTCATGAATCTTTTGCTTTACGGAAAAGGAAACTCGATTGTCGTTCCTCACACTTACAACGGGCAGATTGTAAACCTTGAGCCCATATCAGCCTCAAGAGTATCTTTTGAGCCTATAGGCTATAGGGATTACAAGGTCCTTGTAGATGGCAAGGCCAGAGATCCGGAGAACGTCCTTCACTTCGTATTCAATCCTGATAAGACGTATCTCTGGAAAGGCAAAGGAGTCACAGCGAACCTCAAAACGGTAGCTGAAAACCTCAAGCAGGCAGCAGCCACAGAAAAGGGATTTATGGAGTCAAAGTGGAAGCCTTCGATCATAGTCAAGGTCGATTCACTCATTGATGAATTTTCCAATCCGGAAGGCAGGAAGAAGCTCCTCAATGACTACGTGGAATCTTCAGAGGTTGGTGAGCCCTGGCTCATTCCTGCGGAGCAGTTCCAGGTTGAACAGGTCAGACCTCTTTCTCTTGCAGATCTTGCCATTGCTGACACAGTGACTCTTGATAAAAAGACTGTTGCTTCCATCATTGGGATTCCGGCTTTCCTTTTAGGGGTTGGGACCTACAACAAAGATGAATGGAACAACTTCATCCAGAGCACCATAAGGACCATTGTTTTAGGCATCAATCAGGAAATGACAAAAAAGCTGATCATCTCACCAAAGATGTATTTAAGGCTTAATCACCTGTCACTACTTGATTGGGATATCAACACCATTTATGAGGTATTCGGCGGATTGTCAGATAAGGGAATTGTCACAGGTAACGAAGTAAGAGACAGGCTTGGCATGGAACAGCTTGAGGGACTGGATGAGCTCCGGATCCTTGAGAACTATATTCCATCCGACATGATAGGAGCACAAAAGAAACTTATTCAGGGAGGTTCAGAAGATGAGTAATAGAGAAATGAGGCAGCTACGAACTGCCAGCACACAGTTTGAAACGAGGGAAGATGGCGAAAAACTTTCGATTGAAGGATATTTCGCTGTTTTTAATAGCAATTATGAGATAGCACCTGGCATGAGTGAGTCAATCGCTCCGGGGGCTTTCTCAAAAACGCTGTCAGGAGACATCAGAGCCCTGATCAATCATGACACGACCTTTGTTCTTGGCAGGACCAAAGCAAACACACTGCAGCTCCGTGAAGATACACACGGCCTATGGGGACACATCGATATCAATCCGAACGATTCCGATGCAATGAATCTATATGAGCGTGTAAAGAGGGGCGATGTAGACCAGTGCAGTTTTGGTTTTGACATCCTGAGTGAGGAAACCGACTTCCGAGATGATGGATCAGTACATTGGACGATCAAAGAGGTTGAGCTCTATGAAGTTTCACCATGCACCTTCCCGGCATACGAAGAAACAAACATCTCCGCAAGGGCAAAAGAGCGTGATGACTTACTTAAGCGCAGAAATGAAGCCTGGAAGGAGAAAGTCCTTAAGAAACTGAAAGGAGAAAAGGAATGTTAAAAGCACTTGTCTTAAGATCAAGGATCGACTCCGCAAAGAAGGCGCTTGAAGCTCTCAGAGCAAAAGATGAAGAGTTTAATAAGCGTGAGGAAGAGATCACACAGGCTATTGAAGAGGCAGCTCAGATGGAAGAAGGCGAGGAAAAGGTAGAAGCTCAGAAGGCTGTTGAGGGAGAGGCTGAGAAGTTTGATTCCGAGAAGGCAGCTCATGAAGAGGAGAAGCAGAAGCTTGAGGATTCCATCACAGAAATGGAAAACGACCTTGCTGCCACAGAAGAGAGTCAGGACACAGCACCTCAGGAAGCTCCTGAGGCGAGAACAAACAAAGGAGAGAAAACAATCATGAAGAGAAACAGATTTTTCAGAAACGTAGAAAACATCGATGCTATGTTCCAGCGTGATGATGTCAAGGCTTACCTTGCAGAAGTAAGATCCTGCATCAAGAACAAGAGAGAGCTCACAAACGTAGGCCTTACAATTCCGGAAGTGTTCATCGGAATCATCAAGGAGAACGTTGAGAATTATTCAAAGCTTTACAAGCACGTAAATGTGCAGTCTATTGCTGGAAACGGCAGAGAAGTTATCCAGGGAACAGTAGCAGAGGCAATCTGGACAGAGTGCTGCGCAGTTCTTAATGAGCTGAGCCTTGGATTCAATGATGTTGAAGTTGACTGCTTCAAGGTAGCCGGATATTACAAAGTCTGCAATGCAGTTCTTGAGGACAACGATGTTGATCTTGCAGCAAAGCTCCTTGAGGCTCTTTCACAGGCAATCGGCCTTGCAGTAGATAAGGCCATCCTCTATGGACGTAACGGAGTCAACACTCAGAAGATGCCTCTTGGTGTTGTATCAAGACTGGCTCAGACAACTCAGCCGGCTTCTTATCCTTCAACAGCAAGACCTTGGGTTGATCTTCACGAGACCAACATCATCACACTGGCAGCAGGACTTTCCGGTGCAGCTCTTTTCAAGGAGATTGTACTTGCCAGCGGTGCTGCTAAGAGCGATTACTCAAGAGGTGAGCTTGTATGGGTAATGAACCGCAAGACCTACACAGCTCTTGTTGCAAACACAATCTCTGTTGATGCAGAGGGTCGCATTGTCAGTGGTGTATCTGACAGAATGCCTGTTATCGGTGGAATCATTGAAGTTCTCAACTTCATCCCTGATAACACAATCATCGGTGGATTCTTCGACCTTTATCTCCTTGGTGAGAGAGCAGGCGCTAAGTTCGCACAGTCTGAGCACGTATTCTTCATTCAGGATCAGACAGCATTCAAGGGCACAGCAAGATATGATGGACAGCCTGTTATCGCAGAGGGCTTCGTTGCCATCGGTCTTGAAAGCACAACTCCTAGCGCCGCAGCTGTTACTTTTGCACCTGACACAGCAAACACAGGAGCTTAATGAGTTACAAAGTTGTAAGGTTCTTCACTGACCTTCAGGATAATGGTTTTGCTTATAACCCTGGGGACAAGTTCCCCAGGGATGGCAAAGAAGTTACAGAGACGAGGCTCAAAGAGCTTTCATCTGTGAACAATCGCCAGGGCAAGATCCTCATTGAGAAGATCGAGGAGGTTCCGGAGGGCGAACCGGAGACCTTTGAGGAACCAAAGAAAAAGAGCCCAGCAAAGAAAAGGAGCAAGTAAATGACAACGGAGCAAATAACCGAGCTGCTTTCAATGCTCAAAGTGGACTTGGGTATCATGTCAACAACTGCATACGATGAAAGGCTTTCACAGTATCTCGAAAACGCTTTTGATTCCATTCAGGAAGAGGGAGCAACAATCGACCTTACTGTTTTGAAAGACAAGCAGCTTGTGGTCATGTATGCAGCATGGACCTGGAGGAAAAGAGAGAGCGGAGAGGGTATGCCAAGGATGCTCCGCTATGCTCTCAACAATAGAATTTTTAGCGAGAAGGTAAACAATGGATGATGTTTTAGTTCTGCTTTCGCAGGAACACACGAAAGATGAATATGGAGCGCCACAGACAACGATCACAAGAAAAGAAGTCTTTTGCCAGGTCCACAGCGCCACAAGAGCAGAGGTTTTTGAAGGTGGACGTAACGGATTGAATCCGACTTTTATGTTTACCGTGTTCAATGGTGATTATGCTGGAGAGACCATTGTGGAATATCAGGGCAGGACATATTCGATCTATAGAACTTACATCGTTCCGGGGACAGACTATATCGAACTGTATGTCGAAAGGAAAGGTGGAACCAATGGCAAAGAAAACCACTCTTGAGAATCTTGATTCTGAAATACAAAAGATCCTTGATGAGTACAAAGACGAAGTTGAAAGCCACATGGATGAGATCGTTGTGAGAGTTGGGAAAAAAGGTGTCCAGGCATTGAAAAACGAATCTCTTTCAAGGTTCCCGGATTCCAAAATGCACAAAAAGCGATATGGTCAGACATGGACCTATGCTGTTGAGAAGAAAAGACTATACACAGAAGTCATCATCTATAACAAGCAGGCATGGCTTCCGCATCTTTTGGAAAATGGTCACGCTATTGTATCAGGTGGACGCAAAAAAGGAAAAGTAAACGCATACAAACATATTGAACCGATTGCGGAAAAGCTTGAGCGAGACTTTGAGATGGAGGTGATAAACGGACTATGACACTACAGCAAGTAAATCAGATGGTATCGTCAATGGGCCTTCCATACTCATATTACCAATTCACCGAAGATACTGCACAAGCGCCGCCTTTTATCTGCTTTTTCTATGGTCCGTCTGATGACCTTTACGCTGATAATTCAAACTATCAGGATATAAGACAGCTCAATATTGAGCTATATACAACAACTAAAGATTTTGCCCTGGAAAGAACCATTGAGAACATATTAAAGCTCAATGGTTTTTCTTTTTACCGGGGAGAGAATTTCATCGAATCAGAAAAAATATGGCAAATCGCCTATGAAATGGAGGTGCTAATAACAAATTGACAGGCATTTATTGCATAGAAAACAAAATCAATGGCAAAAAATATGTCGGTCAAGCTGCTGATGTTGAGGCTAGATGGAGACATCATAGATGCTTACTCGATAGCAACAGGCATCACAGTGTAGCGCTTCAAAGAGCATGGAATAAGTACTCCAAAGATGCTTTTGAGTTTTATATGTTGGAGCAATGCGAAGCTGACCAATTGAATGAGCTTGAAAAGAAATGGATAGAGAAACTAAACACTTTTGGCAAAGGTTACAACATGACTAAAGGTGGAGAAGGTCAACTCGGCACAAAGCTTTCAGATGACAGAAAAAAACATTTATCAAAGATAAATATGGGACCTTTGAATCCAAATTACGGATTAAAAAGATCTTTGGAGACAAGACAAAAGATGTCAAAAGCCATGTCGTTCAAAAGAGGGCCAATGAGCGATATCCATAAGAATAAGATTTCAAAAGCTTGTAAGAGCATCAAGCATGAGTCACAAAACAAATCAGTCTTATGGGTAGAGGCTCAAAAGGCTTTTAAAAGTATTTCCGATGCATCAGAAAAGACGGGATTTTCCATAAGTGGAATAAGTAAGGTCTGCCTGGGGCAGAGGAAAGCAATTTACAATCAACATTTTATGTTTATTCAGGAGGGATAAAACATGAATAAAGTAAAGTACGGTCTTAAAAGTGTTTTTTATGCGCTATGTACAGTTGACCCTGTGACCAATGTAGCTACATATGGAGAACCGGTGGCATGGCCTGGAGCTGTCAGCCTCTCACTTGATGCAGAGGGCAACACTACAAAGTTTAGAGCCGACAACATCGACTACTGGGTTGGACAGTCTAATAACGGCTACTCAGGAGACTTTGAGAGTGCACTGATTCCTGATGCATTCAGAACGGACATCCTGGGAGACGTGTCTCCTACACAACACGAAGGAATCTTGATCGAGGATGCAGGAGCTGTCACAAAGTATTTCGCTTTGCTTTTCCAGTTTGAAGGTGATGAGAGCGCAACACGTCATGTCATATACAAGTGCAGCGCAACACGTCCGTCTGTTAATGGTGCCACCACAGAGGAAGAGATCGAGCCTCAGACAGAGACACTGACCATCACAGCAACAGCAATTCACAATGCGACTCTCAACAAGGACATAGTAAAAGCAAAATGTCTTTCTACAGATTCAGCATATTCAACATGGTTTGATGCTGTTTATCAGCCATCAACCTAACTAAACGAGGAGGAAATATAAATGTATCGGGAGATTAAAGTAGGGGAAAAAATCATCCCCATGAAAGCCACAGCAGCTACACCACTGAGATACAGACATGTGTTTCATAAGGACGTAATCAAAGCGTTTCAGACTGTCGAGGACAACTATTCAATCGCTATTGATACCATATCAGAGCTTGCATTTATCATGACCTTTTCCGCAAAGGGAGCAGACATGACAAAGCTCAACGAAGATCAGTATATTGAATGGCTCGATCAGTTTGAAACCTTTGATCTCATGGAAGCCTCAGAACAGATAGTAGATTTATATCTTGGTAATACTGAAGGCCTTAGTGAGCTAAAAAAAAATCTGGAAGGCGCAGTGAAAGAGAATTAAACACTGCGCTCTATGTGTTGAGGTGCATCCAGATCGGGCTTAGATTGTCCGAACTGGATTCCCTCGACTATGGCTTTGTGATGGACCTGATCACGGAGTCAAGCAACGATGAATATAAATATCGGCAGATTGCTACACAGGCCGATTTCGATAAATTCTAAAGAGGTGTACCATGGCAGCAGGACGCATTAAAGGCATTACTATCGAGATAGGTGGAGATACTACCAAGCTAACGAACGCACTTGCAAAGGTTGACAATGCACTTGGAAAGACAAAGACCAATCTGAGGGACCTTAATCGTGCTCTGAAGCTTGATCCGGGTAACACCGAACTTCTAAAAGACAAACAGCAAGAGCTTGCTCATGCTATCAGTGAAACAGAATCCAAACTCAAAACAGAAGAAGAAGCCTATAAGCAGCTGTCAAAAGCTGACAAGACACCTGAGAATATTGAAAGGATGAGACAGCTCAAGGTTCAGATTGACCTTGACACTGTTGCGCTGGAAGAACTTAAAAAACAAGCAAAAGAGTCTGCGTCTGTCCTTGGCTCACAGATGCAGGCCGCAGGAGCTAAAATTCAGGATGTTGGCAGCAAGATTAAAAGTATCAGCGACAGTATTTCCCGTGTTGGTCAAAAAATAACAACTTCTGTCACTATGCCTATAGTCGGTGCTTTTGGTGCATCTGCAAAAGCTGCTATTGATTGGGAATCTGCCTTTACTGGAGTTATGAAAACGGTAGATGAGACAGCCAACACGACTTATGACGATTTAAAAAATTCAATCAATGAGATAGCAAAGACAACGGCAAGCTCACAAAACCAGATTGCAGCAACAATGGAAATAGCTGGCCAGTTGGGTGTTTCTGCTGATGACATAACGGAATTTACAAGAACAATGGTTATGTTAGGTGATACAACCAATCTTTCGTCAGAAGAGGCTGCAAGTGCAATCGCTAAGTTTGCAAATGTCACAGGGATGTCACTTAGCAATGTTGACAAGTTGGGCTCTGCAATTGTTGATTTAGGCAATAACTACGCTACATCAGAGGCTGACATTATGAGCATGGCAACCAGATTGTCAGGTGCAGGTGCCCAGATCGGATTGTCACAAGGTGAAATACTTGGATTTGCAACAGCCCTTTCTTCGGTTGGCATTGAGGCTGAAATGGGTGGATCTGCATTCAGTAAAGCCATGATTAAGATGCAAGTCGCAGCTGAAACAGGCTATGACCAAGTTATCGATTTGCAGAATAAGACAGGAATGAGCCTCAGAGAATTGCAGTTGTTGTCATCCAACAATTCAAAGGACTTCAAGGCTCTGGCTGATTCACTTGGTCTTACAAAAGAAGAAATGAATGCCACAATCAAAGCAGGTGCGAACCTTCAAGACTTTGCAGAAGTGGCAAACATGGAGACAAAGGAATTTGTTGAGCTATACAGAAATGATGCTCCAGCAGCTTTGCAAGCATTTATTAAGGGTCTTGGAGATACTGAGGGCCATGGTGAATCTACTATTGCAATGTTGCAGGAGATGGGATTCACAGAAACAAGATTACGTGACACCTTAACAAGACTTGCTAATTCTGGTGACCTTGTTACAGATGCCGTTGCAAGAGGTAATCAGGCATGGGGTGAAAATTCAGCCATGACAGCAGAGGCTGAAAAGAGATATGCAACCATGGAGGCAAAGATCAGCCAATTAAAAGCAAGAATGACAGAGGTGGCTGTTGAAATAGGCGAAACACTTATGCCTTACATTGAAAAAGCAATGACCTTTATTGAGAGCCTCACAGAAAAGTGGAAGGCTCTTGATGATGAGCAGAAAGAGGCTATTTTGAAATTTGCGGCAATCGCTGCAGCAATAGGTCCTGTGCTTGTAATAATTGGCAAAGTGGTCAGCACAATCAGCACGATAGTGACTGTAGGTGGCAAGCTCGTCACTTTTGTCGGCGGTCTTATCACCAAGATCGGCGGACTGCAGGGAGTCATCACAGCGCTCACGGGGCCTATCGGCATCATAATAGCAGCCATCGGAGCACTCGTTGCTGCCTTTGTTTACTTCTACAATACAAATGAAGAGTTTAGAAATAGAGTCAACGCAGTTATTGAAGAGGTAAAGGTGGCTTTTCAGGGCTTTGTTGAAAATGTCAAAGTATGGATTGACCAGATTCTTGCGTGGTTTGCACCTATTATTGATTCAGTCAGTGCATATTTAACAGCGCTCTGGGAACTTATAACAACTATTGTGCAGAATATCGTCGCATCCGTGAAGGAAAAACTTGACGCTCACGCTTTAGAGATCAATGCACTGATCAGCACTATACAATTGATTATTGAGTCAGTACTTACTGTTCTTCAAGAATTTATCACAACCAAGTTAGATATAATTAAGTCTATTTTCACAGGTGTGCTCAATATCCTCACAAATCTGATCAAAGCATTTACATTTGCCTTGAAAGGTGACTGGAAAAGCGCAATGGATTATCTTGCGAAAGCTGCGAAAGCGGGTGTGGATATGGTTAAGAATATATTTAACGAACTCAAAGAGGGGATTAGTAATATTTTCCACGGATTAATAGAAAATTTCAGATCATGGGGCCAGGATATGATGGATGGTCTTATCGGTGGAATTATGGACAAAATTGAGGCCGTAAAAGAGGTTGCGGGGACAGTAGCAGGTGCAATAAAAGAATTCCTTCACTTTTCAGAGCCAGATGTCGGACCTCTTTCTGATTTCCACACATATGCACCTGATATGATGGCTTTGTTTGCGCAAGGCATAAGAGACAACGCTCACCTGATCACTGATGCTATCGGCACGAGTTTTGATTTAAGGCCATACTTTACATCAATGACAAACGGGCTTGATCGTCTTACCAGTGCAACAGATAGATCTATTAGCGCACCGGGGCAGCAGGGGCCTATCGTTGTCAATGTATCACTTGAAGGTGATGCAAATAGACTGTTCCGTGTATTGAGCGAAGAGGCGCACAAAGATTGGCAGATCACGGGAACTTCTAAGCTGATGGGGTATTGATATGAATGAAATATTAGCAACCGTTGGAAATACCAATATTACAAAATATATAATCAAAAACACCTATGATGTGGATGCTGAGCCTGTTTTTCAATCATGGACAGATGGGAACTATCACGATCATAGGATATATACCAGAGACAAAGTAAAAGGGAGTTTTGATGTTATCTTTTTTGATGATGATAACGGAGCATATCAGGACTTCCTCACTCTGTTAGATAGCGCCACCAATAACAGGGTGCTAACTATTGGCCTTTTTGTAGTAAATCAAAGCCGTTTTGATGCGTTTAATGTTTATTACACTATAACAGGTGCACAGCACGCAGAAACAACAGACGGTCGCATGGTTAATAAGATGACCATTAAAATAGAGGAGTATTAACTATGATTGATGTACCGGTTCTAGTAAAAGATGCGCTTAGGGATGGGCGGCTAAAGAAAAATTATAGGTTTGTGCTAGGCGAGGAAGAGTGGCACGAGGTTGGAAGCTTTGAGACGATTGGTTGGTATACTCCCAGTACTAATTATGGGGATGATATGAAATACACCATCCGAGACAGTAAAACATATAGGTTTATCGTGGATGATGCAGACCATGATACATACGCGCTTTATATCTATAAGGGTAGTGATCGGAACTGGAGGACTGTTGAGGCCACTTCACGTAATACATGGGATATTACGCTCACTGATGCGTTCTACGCTTATGTAGAGATAAAAAGTTCCTCGGGGAACTATTTTTCCCCAGTCTCCGTGCAGAACTTCTTTGCTTACACGATAGATAATAACAACCTCGTGAGTGAGAGCGTGAGCATTGATGAGCGGATGTGCTCAGGGGATACTCTGAAATTTGGTTTGTGTGAGGGCTCCTCGTTAGAGTTTCAATACTTTGACTTCCCCAACATCACAGGGCAGAGAATACAAGCCTTTGTTGATGTAGAGAGCGAGGAAATGGAGTACTCAAAAATACGTGTATTGACGAGATCACTCTATTCATTGCCAGCGGACGGACGCTACAAAATCACAGCTACCGCCGAAAATATGGCAAATATTCTTGCTTTATTCTTTGTGCATGGCAATACAACAACACGCATGGAGTTTACAGTTGCTCAGGATGGTCATGGAGAAATAGAAATCCCCAACGCAAAGAAAAATGATGATATATACCTTAGCTACAGAAGCGGCACGACTCCCACAGCTGAGGTTTTCCAGTGGGTGCACAAATGGCACACCATCCCCCTGGGCTTCTTTGATGTTAAGAAGTGTTCAAGACAGGCATCAACAGGGATAATCAAGGCTACTGCATACAATAAGCTACAAAGTGAGTATTTGGATGCAAAAGCGAATGAGCTGATAATGGAACAATTTAATAATCCGGAAATAGAAGTTTTTGCGGTAGATATTTTGCAATTACTATTGAAGGATTATGGGATAAAAGCCATAGATGCTGAAAAGGACTGGTTAGACAGACAATCAGAACCTAGTTATATTTTTAGAGTATCAAGGAGCACATATAATATTGTAAATTCCGGCATTACCAGCGGGGCATATTATATTTACGTGGACAGTTTCACGGGAGCTGCTGTATTAGATCCTAGTCAAGTATATCAGATTGGATATACTTACGATGGTGACTATGATGTAGAAGCACTTGAATTGCAATATTATAATTGGATACACGACACCATGACGAGATATTTAAGCAATGGTGAAGTTGGCGCTAATGCTTTGATGGATGAATTAAAACGTCCATATAATTCATCATATAGTAACTACTTAGGATGGCATGATTTCTTTGGTTTTGAATTAACAAAACAAGATAATACCAAAGAATATTATTCTTTAATTGCGTGGCAAGAGAGACTGCCCAATGTAAACGGAAGTGTAAAGGATTTATTTAAAAGAAGTTTTACTGGATGCACTCGTATAGTAATTAGAATACCGTACGCATTGCGTTTTCAAAAAAATTCGAGTGAAACCGGTCCGAGCTCAGTAAGATTTATAGATGGTGTTTATGATTCTTTAACACAAGAATATTTATCATGGAAATTCCCGTATACGAATATAGGCATTGATTCAGAAGTCGCATGGAGATTATTTTCCGTGGCCAGAATATTGAATTATACACCAGCTGAAGAGCTTACATTAGTTCCGTCTGAACTACCCGACATTACTTTGAGGCAATTACAATCTGCAGTATTTGAGACACAATGCCAATTCGGACAGCTTTCACGCATTACGGACCTTTTCTCAGGTGTTGAGCTTAATCACTCACGTCTTTATCCTGCGGATGATCTTTATCCTTCTGAAGGTCTTTACCCAGACGGAGCGCAGGAAAGCGGATTCCGCAGTCAGTATAGCCAGTTGTGGGCTGATGAGGGGAATATTCACAAGTGGCGGTATCTTATCATCACGTATAAGGGGCTTGATGGTGATGGAAACGAGACAGATCTCACACTGCAAAGGACGATAAACAACGATGGAACAGACAACTATAACATGAGTGATAACTGGCTGTTCCGCAATCTTATATGGACGGCCGAACAGGTCGGAGAGTATGCTGATGCAATGGTTCTCAAGATGCGAGATATCACATGGTTTCCATTTGAAATGTGGTGCGCAGGCCTTCCGTACTTAGAGACAGGGGATGAGATCGAGATTCCTCTGGGGGAAGAGACATATACAAGTTATATTTTGCAGAGGCAGCTTAAGGGTATTCAGAACCTGCAAGACACCTATATCAACGGAACTTTAGACATATTCTAAGGAGGTTAGAAAGATGGCATTACCTAAACTTTTTCAAAGGATTTTTTGGCATAATAACACCACTCCGGCTATACAGGAAGACAATCTCAATGCTATGTCTAAAGGGTTGAGTGATGTTGATGATAGGGTGATTAGTTTGGCAGGGACCATCATGGAAGATGTACCACAGATACAGGAAGACATGGAAGAGCTTGAGGCGGACATGGCCTTGATAGATACAAAGATAGCAAGCGCCACCGCTGAAGCTAACAGGGCAACCACAGCGGCAAATAATGCGGCTGCAAGTGTTATCTCTGCAGGGAATAAAGCACTTGTTTCTGAGGGCTGGGCGAAGGGCACACAGAATGGAACAGCGGTCGGTTCAAGTTCGCCGTATTATCACAACAATGCGGAGTATTTCAAGAACCAAGCAAGAAGCTTCACACCACAAGGGTATCAGGATTTAGTGGATGACGTTGATTCGTTAAAGGAGACTTTAACGAACTTTGAAGAGTCCATCACAGGCGAGGTAGTAGATTCCGAACCCTATGTATTAAGACAGGGACTTGGCAATCTTGCTGATATGGCTCTTGTTGGTGGCTCTTTGGCTTGGAATCAGCTTGTACAGAATGGTAATTTTGCTGACACAAGTAAATGGTATGCTTTAAATGGAACTATCTCAGCATCAAACAATGAGTTAACATTTACTGACTCAAACGCTAGTCAAGGGGATGCTTTATGTTCAAATAATTATCTGAATATAATAAGTGGTCATAAATACCTTTTGACTTCTGAGATAAAGTTACCATCCGCAAATAGAGTGATTTTCCATCTTTCCACTAACGATTGGTCTACAAATATTGATAAAGCTGTTAATGTATCATCTTCAAACAAAACATTAGTTAGTACTATGTTCGCTATATCGAATAGCGTATCGAATATAAGGTTGATGATGTATTTCTTCGGAAATACTGCTCCTTCAACCGGTGCTGTAGTTAAAGTATCAAACGTCCAATTCTTCGACCTTACTCAAATGTTTGGCTCAACCATAGCAGACTACATCTATAGCTTAGAGCAAGCAACAGCAGGAGCAGGAGTAGCATGGTTTAGAAAGTATTTCCCTAATGCTTATTACGCTTATCAGAGTGGCAAGATTGAGAATGTTAATGTAGCTAGTAGAAAGGTTGTTGGGAAGAATGGATTTGCAACAAATCTTTGCCCGATTACCAATAATGGAATAACTGTTGAAACAACAGCAAATGGTGAGATATGGATACACGGTACACCAATCATTACTACGTCTTATGTTGGATTTAATGTTGGTGATGTTCCTAAAGCATTTATCGGTAAACAGGTAGTGTTATCGGTCAATGAGAAGGTAAATGGCATAGGATTTTCGGTACAAGATGGTAATCTTACTCTTACGATGTCGGAAACTGTTAAATCTAAAACAGCTATCTATGCACCCGAAGCTTCTACCTGTATGATTAATGTAAGAAACGATGTTGGTACAATAGATAAGATATTTAAAGTACAATTTGAACTCGGAGACACCGCAACAGCCTATGAACCCCACAAAGAATACACATTCCCATTCGCCAACAAACAACTCCGTGGTATTCCAAAGTTAGTAGACAATAAGCTATCTTATGATGGTGATATTTACACGGCTGATGGAACTGTTACAAGGAAGTATGGGATAGTTGATATGGGGACGTTGAATTGGAAGTATAATTCAACTAACAACTTCTTTTGGTTGGATCCTGGCGTTCTTCCCAATAAGCAATTAGGCAATTTGTTGTGTGCAAGATATGTCTATGTTGGAGCCAAGACTGATGCAGAGATGGCAAGCGTTGCCGATATGACATTGGCATTATCAGCAGGAAATAACATTAAAGTAAAAGACACATCGTATTCAGATGCCACAACATTTAAAACCGCTATGAGTGGTGTATATCTTGTATACGAACTTGCCACACCAACCACAGAATCAGCAAATGCTTATCAGAATCCACAGAGAGCCTTTATTGATGGTACAGAAGAATTTGTTGATTATGGTGTTCAATCAGCCACAAGGGATGTTTCTATTCCTGTAGGGAATAACACCACATATCAGCTTAACGAAACTCTTCCACCTACAGAGGATTATGTGGATGGAGCATTAAAATTCAAAGCGGCTATATCAGCCCTTGGAACAGATGAAAGCGGAAGAACCACAGCATCAAGGGCATACACAGCAGGCGAATTTTTTTACAAAGATGGAAAAATGTACAAAGTGCTTACATCAATAGCACAGGGCGCAACATTTACCATAAACACAAACTGTCAGCAAACAACACTATTCGCAGAGTTAAAGGCTCTTGCACAATAAAAGGAGGGTAAATTATGACATATGCAATTATTAAGGTAATCAATGGAAGCTATTCTGTACACTCTGAGGGATTCACAGACCTGTCAAAAGCAAAGGTTGACTATCATGGTCTTTGTCAGACTCTTTGGAACGCAGAGGATGTTATAACAGGTGAGGTTATGATTGTTGATGAAAATCTTGATTGTGTAGAGGGTTACAAAGAGCGCATTACACATGAGCCTGTTTATGTAGCACCCGAGCCCGAACCAACACCCGAACCCGAAGAGGAAACAGAGCCAACAGAGTAACTTAGTTCGTTAAAAATTACATTTTGCGAAGTAAAAACGGAGCTGTCACTGTCAAAGGTGGCGGCTCTTTTATTGGGGGAGAATATGAGCGTACAAACATTACTACCTATTTTGCAGATGGTCCTTGCTTTCGGAAATATATGCGTACTTGGGTACGCTCTTATGAACTTTCTGAAAAGACCACACGACACACTGGAGACAAAGGTGGAAGAGTTGAAAAAGAGAGTCGATACTCACGATCTTAAGTTTAAAGAGGTGGAGGAATCACTTCATCATGGAAATGACAAATTCAGAAAGCAGGACGAACTTAACGAGGTCTTTATAAATTGCATGCTGGCATTCATTGATTTTGAAATGGCTTACTGCTCAGCAACAGGATTCAAGGACACGGAAGATCTGGAAAGCGCAAAGACAACATTAAGGAAGTATCTTGCGAAGAGGTAAACCAATGCTGACCGGAATAGAGAGATGCAGAAAACAGGCAAAAAAGAAACCTAAAAAGATTGACCTTATCGTCAGAGGTGTCCTGATCTATTGGGTTGTCTTTGTAACTGTAGCGTGGATCACCTTCTGGGTGAAGGATTCTATTCCGGACACTCTTGTGCAGTATGGCCTCGGTGGTGGAGCCGTGGAGCTTCTTGTCACCGGAGCTATTGAGATATTTAGAGACAAATTAAGCAAGGAGGATGAGAAATGAACAAACTTACGAGTAGAAAGTTTTGGATAACAGTTGCCGCAGTGCTGGCATCACTTGGCACGACTGTGAGCGGTATCATCTCAGGCAATGAGACACTTGCGATAGTTGCATCAATCTGCACAGCTTTATCCGCTGCCATTTATGCAGGAGCAGAGGCATACGTGGACGGTAAGGCAGTAGACAAGGAGTGATGTTATGGCAAGCGCAACTCAAATAGCTACATTCATAGAACAGATAGCCCCATGCGCTCAACATGCTTACAAGGTTCTCGGAAAAGTAAAGCCCTCCGTTTGCATTGGTATGGCTTGTATTGAGTGCGGATATGGAACCGCTGGGAGCACAAAATACCATAGCTATCTAGGCCATAAAGTAGGCACAGGCAAGACAGCGCTGAAATACTGGCCCGGAACATTTAAGACATGGAAAACCCAAGAGGAGTACAAGATCGGAGAGCATACAACCATAGTAGACGCTTTCAGAACTTATGAAAGTATGCAGCAATGTGTTCTTAATTTCTACGAGCTCCTAAACACCGGGCTTTATTCCAGAGTCAAAGCTGACGCTGATTACATTACTCAGATGCACCAGATAAAAGCCTGCTCTTACATGACCAGCAGCAGAGAAGTCAACGCAGTTCTGTCATGTATCCAAAAGTACAACCTTACAAAATACGATTACAACTCAGGAACGCCGAATTATCCCATCCCTGCACGGACTCTAAAGCGTGGAACAAAAGGGGATGACGTGCGTTGGATACAACAAAAGCTCCTTGATCGTGGCTACCCGGTGGGAAACATTGACGGAATTTACGGACTCAAAACTGAGCAGAACGTCAAGGACTTCCAGAAGGATGTATTTGTGGATGGGGTATGTGGCTCCCTGACTTTGGAAGCGCTCAAAAAATAAATGTCACACGTTCTGTCACACGAAAAATAAAAACCCCCAAAACCATGCGGCTTGAGGGCAAGCAGGATACGGGAATCGAACCCATAAAGACCATTTTTCTATTTAAGCCAGTAACTGTGCGGAAATCACTTGAAAACCGCTTAGTTACTGGCTTTTCTTATGTTAATATCTAGCACTAAAAATCACATTTTAACACTGAAAAACCATTATCAAACACAAAAATGTCACACGAAATGTCACACGAAATCACTCGACTATCTTCTTGGATGGGGTGAAGTTTTCCTCAATGTATCTGTTCGCAATCTGGGTGTACTTCTTCCGGGTAGATGTGAGAGTGTTGTCGTAGACACGCTCAAGAACTACAGACCCCGACTCCCAGCGGCCCACTTCTTCGATGTACTTCCGAGGGATGCCAAGGTCGCTTCTGAAACTTGCTGCGAAGTGCCTGAGCGAGTGGAAGTTGAACGGAAAACCAAGGCGCTTCTTAAGGAGGTCGTACCTGTGAGAGATCATGTTCGGATTCATATTGAACACATAGGCTTCAGGATCCTCGGAGCAGGGGAGCAGATCAATGATAAATTTCGGAAGCTGGACAACTCCGGCGAGTGCATTTTTCGGGAAAGGTTTATACACCCACTTGTTGTCATCAAGTACCATGTCAGCGTGGACGTGTACCGTGCACATATCACGGCTGATGTCTTTCTGCTTGAGCGCAGCAATCTCACCACGGCGAAGAGCACCAAAGGCGGCAAGGTAGAGAATGGGCTTAAGCTCCTCCGAGGCATTGTCTAAAAGCATTTTTACATCTTCCGTGTCGGGCGCCTTTATCTCCTTAGATGAGCTGTTGGGGTATCTGATCCGAAACTTCTTATCACACTCTACATAATCGAGAGCGGAGAGCAAAAAGCTGATTCTGTTGCGGCAGGTCTTGGCCCTCACAGATATGCTCCATGCGTTCACTAGCGCCTGAATATCAGCCGTTTTTATCTCGTCCACACAAATATCCATGACGGACTCAAAAAGCGGAATAAGGCGCTTGTAGTTCGTTATTGTGGAAGGGCTGAGAACCTTGGAGCGGTCTTTTATATACTGTTCCAGAGCATCACGGACTTTTATGCCGTAAACTTCGGAATCCTCCGCTGATAGTCTCCACTGCCGGGCGAGCATCTCGGATTGATCCTTGGCTTTGCGCGCATTGCCTTTGCAGTCCTTCGGGTGTACAGTGAAGGACTTGCAAACCACTTTGCCGTTAATGGTCTTTTTTACTTGTGTTCGGTATGCTCCACTTGGGAGCTGTCTTGCTTTTGCCATATTGTTTACTCCTATATTGATCGTAGCGGTTACTGTTCATAGAATGGTAGCTGCTATGATAAACCCCGCTATTCCTCCATCCGAGTAGCGGGGTTATTTTTATAGACCGTTCTGAGAAGCTCCATATTCAGCTTCTTCGTTTGTAAATCCATCAAATTCAAGCTGATCTACCAAACTGCCATGAGAAAAAGCGGAATAGTCAAGATACTGCTTGCCTGCTTTGACGGCTTGTTCTTTCCAATCAGCTCCACAGTTATCGGCTCCGTAAGTTGCCTGTTCTTCAGTAAACTTGTCAAATTCAAGCTGCTTGATAAGCCCAGAATAAGAAAACGCAGTGTAATCAAGGTATTTCTTAGCTGACTTTAACGCCTGTTCATTCCAGTTTGCTCCACAATTATCTGCTGCAAAAGCGGCGTCTTCATCAGAGAACTGTTCAAATTTTAATTGTTCAATAAGGCCATCATGAGAAAATGCAGTATACCCAAGATATTGCTTTGCTGACCTTAGAGCTTGTTCTTGACTAATTGTTGCATTAAGCGTTACTTGATCTACTTCCTGTGTTACTTCTTGGGTGTCAGTTTTTTCCGTTGTGGGATCAGGCATGTCTTTTTTATCAGTAGTGGCTTCTGAAGTTGCGACTTCTTCAGATGTCTTTGCGTCTTCTTCAGGCGCTGGATCCTGTTTGATTTCTTGTGTGGCGTCTTGGTTTGCGACGGTTTGTGTGGATGTCGTCGAATTTGGCTTATAATTTGTTATTCCAACAACTAAAAGCAGTGCTGTGATTCCAAGTCCTACATAAGTGAGTACGTGTTTTTCCTCTTTGCTGCCTTTTGTCAGATCGATAAGACCTGTTACAATTGCCGCCGGGAAAAACAAAATACTTAAGATAATAGTTGCGATGCTGAGCTTAGAATGTTTCATTTTGAAATCCTCCTTAATCATCAATAAATAAATTTTCCATCTCTTTATATTCTCGCCATCTCTCCCTGACCTTTAAGATCGTAAGGACCCTATTCTTTTCTTCCTGTGAAGCGTGGTCATAGCAATACTTAACAAACTTCCACTTTGTTAAATCATCTTCGTCTGAAGCATCAAAATCTGAAGGGGAAGCTTTTTTGCGATTTACAACAACATCCTGGTCTATTTTTCCAACCAAAGTATCAAGTTCAACACCAATCGCACTTGCTACTTTATCAATAGTTTCCAAGCTTGGATTGATTGGATTGCCTCTGGGATCCTTATTATTTTCCAACATTGAAATGTAAGACTTTGATAAATTTGCCATCTTACCAAATTCTTCCATGTTTAAATTATTTAATTCACGAAACTCCCTGATAACATCGCCTAACGTCATTTTTGGCACCTCCAACAGCTGTCAAATACATTTTACACCACAAGTAAAACGTGTTCAACATAATATGTAAAATGTATTGACATGTTTAACAAGATGTTGTAAGTTTAACGTATGTTCAACAATATCTTTGAAGGAGGAATGAGATGGCATACAAGATAAAGGAATTGAGGGAGAAAAGAAAACTGTCGCAGTCGGAGCTGGCGAATCTCTCCGGAGTGTCCAGACCTACGATAATTAGGCTTGAGAACAACGATAATGTCGTTGTAAATTCCAAAACCCTAGAGAAAATAGCCACGGCACTTAATGTGTCAATTCGAACCCTTTTTTTGTCTTGATTGTTTAACAAGGATGACGTTGCATACTTCTGTTAAACATAAGGTAAAACATAGTTAAACTGGTCTGGATGTGAAATAGCAGATCCATATTAACCACCCCCAAAATGGGGTCATTGCAAAGAGGGATATATGAAAGCAGATCTATTCAGGGCAACAGCCAAGAAGTACATGGAACTGAGACACATCACAACGAGGGAGAAGCTGAGAGCCCACACAACCTGTGGGAGCTCGACCACCTTCCGGAAGTATTGGAATGATCCTGATCTTATGCCCATGGGGATCTGGGAGCAGATCATGACAAGCCTCAATGTTCCTTATGAGGAACAATTCGAGATTCTTAAGAAATAGGGGGAGAGATGAGAACAAAGCGATTGCTTTACTTCTGCGGAATCCTTGCAATTATCATCGGAATACTTCTGATGCTGCAGGATAAGCCACAGGAAGAAAAGACGATATGGGAGGAAATACCACCGAATGAAGCGATATCAAACATTATCACGGAAGAAGGAAAAGCAAAGAATATTTCAGAGCATGAAGCTGACAGGCAGGAACCGCAAGGAGATTCAGGACCTTCAGAGGATCCTGGAGGAGAACAGCAAAGGGATGAAGGCAGCAGTCGAGAAGATGGGAAGGCAGCAGGACTCAGCGAAAACGACCGAAAGCTCCTCTTGAGGATTGCGCAGTCAGAGGCAGGCAATCAGGGACCGGATGGCATGTGGCTTGTTATGAGCGTGGTAATGAACCGGGTCAAATCTGATGAATGGCCTGACACAATCAGAGAAGTGATCAATCAGACGGGGCAGTTCAGCCCTATATCAGACGGAAGATTCAACAAGGTTGAGATTTCAGAGGACGCTTATGAGGCGCTGGCAAGGATAGAAGCCGGAGACATAGCGGAATCAATCATTGCTTTTGAAGTAACAGAGTCGAAAGTCCTTGATCAATATTTTGCCATGGCCTTCGACTATAAGGATCACAAGTTTTATACCAGAAAGTGACCTAAATAGGCAAGTAAAGTGACTAAAAAGGGAATAAGAGATGAGATACACGATGACCGAACACACACAAGAAGAGAAAGCTCTCATGCTGGACCTGATCACAGACACCTATATTGAGAACTACAACAGCAAAGCTCCGGTGCCAAGGAAGTTCGGATCCAGAGCAGCGCAGGCAGGATATAAGGTTCTTGAGATGCTGTTCAATAATGGATTCCTTACGGAAGAGGGTATCCATGAAGAAAAAAGAGCAAAAGAAAAACAGCCAAGCTAAAAGCTCAGCTGCATTCCTCAGTGTAATTGTTTTGCACTAATAAAGCTTGGTTTTTGGACAAGACAATTATACCACACTGAGAATCTTTAAACAATTTTAGAAGCTAGATTTCATCTAGTTTTCATAGCTTTATCACCTATTAAAGTTAGGGAGGTCTTGGGGGACTCAATGGGGTATAAAGAATGTGATTATATCTCGCCCAATTTTATCGAGCGAGAATTTTATTTTGCAGGCAATTATGGAGCCAAGGGAGAGAAGAGATCGGAGAGGGAGAAGATCACTCCCTTGCAGGTAGCAAAAAATAATCAGTGGAACAGGGTGAAGAGACTGAGGCGGACATTGCAGCTCAATTTCTTTCCGGGGGATTACTGGATCACTGTGAAATATAGAGCAGGGACAAGAAAAGACATAAAAGCAGTGAAGTCTGATGTAAAAAAGTTCCTTGATGGACTCCGGAAGAAATACAAGGCAAGAGGTCAGCCGCTCATGTTCGTGTATCGGATTGAGATCGGCAAGAGAGGAGGGCTTCATTGCCACATGGTCATAAACCGCATTCAGGACGGAGATCTTCTGATGAGGGATGCCTGGAAGAAGGCAACAGATGATGCAGGATCCATTGACTACACGACCATTGAGGAGACAGGAGGCTTCGGAGGACTTGCGGAGTATATCTGCAAGCTTCCTGATGAAGAGATCACAGGTCAGATGAAGTTTGACATTCCGGACACTGACAAAAAGAAGCTCATTGCGATCTCATCCAGCAGGAACTTAAAGAGGCCATGCCCTGTGGTGAAGAAAAGATCACACTGGACAATGCGCAGGCTCCTCATGGGGGAGATCAAGCCGACAGAAGGATTCATGATCGACAAGGACTCCATCAGGCAGGGAGTCAACAGATTCACAGGTCTTTCATACCTTTACTATACGGAGGTGAGGATTGACCAGCTTGCAAGAGGTGACACATGGATAACATAGACATTTACATATATAGCTCAATAAAAGGCAACAGTCGCAAGGACGGAAAGTTCATCTATATCCTTGAGACTCTGACAGGGAAAGGACCTGCCACACTTACCGGAAAGCCAAAGGAAGTGACAGAAGTGACAGGATATCAGTCGGAGCTCCTGGCATTGGGCGAAGCTTTGAAAAGAATAAAAAAGCCGTGTGGCATAAAAGTCCACGCTTCGAACATGACTCTGCTCACTGTACTGCAGAATGGATGGTATAAGAAATGGGCAGAGACCGGATATAAGAACAGCAAAGGTGAAGATGTTTCCTACGCTGATGAATGGAGAATGTTCAATTATCAGCTGGGAGGCAGCAGCATTACGGACGCAGTGGCAGATAAGCACACATACTCCTCATGGATGGAGTCGGAATGCTTAAAAAGCCAGTAAAGTTCACGTGCGGAGCCTATTTTTATAAACAACAAAGGAGGGGATTATGGACAACGAATTTCCAAAGATCATGGGGACATGTAAATATTGCGGACAGGGTAGACTCATTCAGACTGTCGGAGAGATCTCGCAGGAGAAGGCTGACGAGATGGCATCTGAACAATGTGACTGCCAGGGAGCCAAGGTTGAACAGAACAGGGTGAGGAAGATCCGCAGGGCGGACACCTGGGCAGAAGGGAGATTCAGAGAGACACCACAGGTCCTTGAGATATTCAAGCAGGCTTTCAGGGCTGTCACATATCACGAAGTTGACCAGGTATCGATCAAGGACAATTCATGGAACCACGTTATAAAGCTTGATTCGGACGGATATTTGAACATCAAGAGCACAAAGAAGGTGGAAGAAGAGGTTGATTTCTCATGAGCAGGAGATCAAGAGCATGTGAATTTTCATCTGAGGCAAGAAAGATCATCAAAAAGCGTGATGGTGGCTGCATATTCTGCAGGCTTGGATATATGCTTCCACCGGAGGATGAGTTTTACATATCAACACACAGATATCAGATCATGCACTTCATCCCAAGATCACAGGGAGGCCTTGGCATTCCTGAAAATGGAGCTGTGGGATGCCTGTGGCATCATGGAATGCTGGACAACGGAAAAGAGGGACTGCGTGAAGATATGCTGACCATCTTCGAGGCTTACTTAAGGGCCCGGTGTGAAAACTGGAATAAGAACGATCTGACCTTTGACAAGTGGGGAGGTCTTAAGGGGGAACACAATGCAGATGACAGAGAAGGAGATATGCCAGAGATACCGAGAAGCTAAAGATAAAAGATTGCAGATCGGAATCCTGGCAGAGCTCAATGCAACAAGTAAAGAGTTCATAAAAGAGATCCTTGAAAGGGGCGGAGAAATGGGCAGACCAAAACTAAAAGCAGAATTGCCAAAGGCGGAAGCAGACGAAACGAAAGAAAAAAGAGTTCCGATGCCGGACATCGTAAAAGAGACAATCCAGTTCGGCATAGATGCTCTGGACGTGAAGATTACTGAGCTTGAGGCAGAATACAAGGCCATAAGTGAGAGCCTTGAGGAACTGAGGAAAAAGAAGAGATCCATAGAAGAGTACATGAAGAGGTCGATATGAAGAGAAGCACACTCCTGGATGAATACCTGAATAAGCTTGTAGACGTGAACTTTACTGACGGGACAGAGCTGACAGGGGTTCTCGAATATGGTGCCTGCATCAGCGGAAGGTATTATGCAGGCAAGTACACACTTTATGTCTTTGGATCCGGAACATACATCCTTAAAAGGACCTATGTGAGAAAGATCAGAGAGCATAAATGATTAGGGAGGTAGGAAAAATATGAGCGAATCAGCTTGTAAGCATTGATATTTTTATCATGCGCCGGATATTGAGCCGCAAGATCCGGTGTGCAATTTTCCGTGGTTTGATTACACGGAGGAGGATGTTTTGAAGAAGGCCTGCGCATTTGAAGATGACTACGATGGAGAGCTTGAATATTAAGATCTTTTGGCTTAAAGGAATTTATCACAGAAAAGACTTGAAAGCCATTGAATAAATCCCTGGGCATCGCCCAGGGTGGAAGGAGGGGAAGATGGACGATATAGCATTACTGATCATACTTGCAGCGCTTGCCCTCTTTGGAATGTTCCTGGACTGGGAAGAACTAAAGATCGAGCTGTGGGAAATGAGACAAGATGATGCCGAGGAAGGCAGCAGGAGTGATGACAAATGAAGCTATACATGAAATGCACCAAAGATAAATATGAATTGCCTTTGATTGTTGAGGATTCCATTCAGACGCTTGCAAATAAGGCAGGGGTAACAGTCGGGGCCGTGTCATCAATGATCTCAAAGCACATAGGAGGATATCACCGAATTGAAATTGAGGACGATTTATCGGACACGGAGGAAACATGAGGACAGAGAAGATCTTGGAGTTTGACACCTTTGAGGAATTATGCAAGGCCATGGTCTCTTACAGAAAGCTTGGAGTGGTATGTGAAATGAGATCATGGGAGCAGGTCGGAAAGAACGTCCTGCACATATTTGAGGATGATGAGTGGTGGAAAGTATGGGAAAACGACAAAGAGTGGCAGGTGGGCAGTCAGATGCCATGAGCAAATATGAATGTGAAGGTCAGATGAATATATTCGATTTTATCGAAAAGCCCAAGGAAAAAGCCACATGGACAAAGCAGTGCGAGTCCTGCGGTCATAATGACGAAGGTTTCTGCAAATACGACAATCACAAAAATAATGACTATTGTAACCAGGGCGACAAATGGACTCCAAAAAACGCTCCGATCTGCGAACACTCAAAGCATACTTGCAACAAAAAAGAGCTCTGGAAGATAGCTGACACATTGGATGAGCTCCAGTGCCCTCATGTATGTTGCCGACTCTGTAGTACAAGATTATGCGGTGCAAGATGTAACGGATCAGAGGAACCGGAAAAGCTTGCTCCTGACTTTCCGATCAAAGACAAGGAAGGATGGAGAAGCTTCTCCGATAAGCCTGAAACATTTTTAGACTTTGAGGAGCTGGAGCTTCAGGTCCTTGGCAAATACCGGATGAACAATAAAGACTATTGGAGCCAGTGCCCTGCACGCTTTGATGACAGCAGGATCATTCCTCTTGAGGTTCCCTTCGACATACCAAGACCGGATTGGAAGTATTGGAGAGTCCGTCCTGACAAAGGCATATCGCATGACCGATATGGGAGAGAATACAAAGCTCCAACATGGATGGATGCAAAAAGATGTGAGACATGCAAGTTTTGGGAGATCCTTCCTGCTGAGGAACAGCCGCCTTCAGGATGGGGAGTCATGGGCCAGTGTAATTGCTATCACGAGCCTGAAATGATGAAAAATGGCTATTGGAAAACATCAAAGACAAGCTGTTGCATGGATTATAAGGAGAAAAGCAATGAATAAAAGACAGTGGGAGAAACGTTATAAGCGTAAATGGCAGCAGCTCATGAGCGATAAAGAAGTGAGCTTCTACACATAAAGGTGAAGCCTTCAAGAATAAAGATGAGAACGGAAACGACAGAAAACTCAGTGAGCGTGATCGGATTGATCAGATACCTGGAATTTAAGATCACATTCACAAAGGAGCCGAAAAACGAAGGACTGCACGAAGCCCTTGAGAATCTTTCTGATGAAGAGCTCACGGCTTTACATGAAAAGGTGAAGGAGGCAGCAGGTGAAACTACGAAAAACGAGAAAACTTGACCGGAATCTGGAAATAGTCTCCCTGAGGAAGTCAGGGACAAGCTACAGAGAAATTGCTGAGAAGTTCGACATATCAATCCGGAGAGTGAGACAGATCTTAGAGGTTTGGGAGGACAGAGAGATTGACTAACAGTTTGAGGAATAAGAAATTTAGGCTTAAAGGCAGAATTACAAATGTGGATTGCTCAATTGATCAGATGGCATCAAGGCCAGCAACTTTCACATCTTACATTACGAGTGACAACCACAGCATAACATTGACGCTCTGCCCGGAATTTGAGGAGAGGTGTTCTCATATAGCCTATACAGTGAATATTACTGATATCGTGAAGGCGCTGGAGGGTAAACATGAATGATCAGGAATGTATTGAGAAGCTTGAAAAGATAAGCGGCTATTGCTGCGCACAAAAAGATAAGGATGCCCTTGAGTATGCCAAGAAGCGCCTGAAAGAGATTCCGGGGAAAGGAAGTTGGGAATCCATTGAAATAGACAATAAGCCATGGAGCCAGTGCCCTTTTTGCAACAGCAAATTCTATTTCAATGATGAGGACAGGTTCTCATTTTGTCCCAGGTGCGGAGCAGATCTGACGGAGGAAGAGGCATGAAAGAAAATGATTGCATAAGCAGAAAACAAACCATCGAGCGATTGAAGCTAAACTTCCCAATATCTCAGGGAGCAGATAACTCAAGAGATAGGCATAGATATATGCAAGCTATGGCAGACCTTCAAGCAATAAGGGAAATGCCCTCGGTAGCACCACAAGAGCCAAGATGGATTCCTATGGTTAGAAGAGAACCAACGGATGAAGAGAAAGCAGAGTACCTTGCTCAAAACGGAGAAGAGATTTGTTATATGCTTGAAAATGAAATGCCAGTAAACGGACAGGAAGTTTTAGTATCTATTGGAGAGTTTGTTTCAGAAGATGTTTTTGATGAAGATTTTTATAATTTTGAAAACAATGACATTGAAAATGTAGACGCATGGATGCCATTACCAAAACCATACAAGGGAGAAATTGAACCACAGGAAAGTGAGGTAAACAATGGCTGAAATAAACATTGAGAAAATGGCACAGCGTATTGCTAAAAAAGCCATACAAGAATTAAGGGATAACGGAGTATTTGTCAGCAGATGGATTCCTGTTAGTGAGAGATTGCCCGAAGAATATAAAACCGTGATAGCATCCACAGAGTATGGGGTTTATCCCGAAGCAAGGTACTCAGAAGAAGATGGATGGGCATGGGCTTATGAGTCTGGTGCAGATTATTGGGAAGAATTAGCCGAGGTAAAAGCATGGATGCCATTACCAGAGCCGTACAAAGCAGAAAGTGAGCCACAGGAAAGTGAGGATAAGAAATGATAATAGCTGAATATAACGACCATTGTGGAGATTGTAAAGTTGCTGATTACTGCGATGAACCATATAGCGATATACACCTTTGCTATAATCCCGGGATATGTGACATGTCTCCGGAGAATTTTAAAAAGCTATATAACAACATACAATGTAAGCATCCAAAATGGAGCAAACGCAAGATTTTGAAATTTCTTACAGATATATATAGTGCAGAAAGTGAGGGATAAATGGTTAGACTAGGGAGCAGCGCAGTAGACGACTGGAATTTACTACGGAAGACTACACCTAAATGGTGCCCAAAGTTTGAAGCTGCGAAGACGGCAGCAGGAGGTTGAAGAGTGAAAAAGGTATTAGTTTATGTGATGGCAGCAATATTTCTTTTAACAGGGTGCTCATTAGAGGACGAGGCAGACGTAGCGAGCTACAACATTTCAAAAGAGGCCGACAATTTCAATGTCTATCGAAGCGTGAAGGTTATTAACAATCAATCCGACTGCGTGATGCTTGAATTTGAGGGCTGGTGTTCTATCACCAAAGATAACAGTGACGACCAGTTAGAAATCACGTACAGAGTAGGAGAAGGGCAGTATTTCAAAGACTTTATCGGACTGAATGACCGTACAACCTATGTGATTACTCAGCTTGACGGCAGCAACGTAGACAAATATCACTACGAATGGATGTATCACTCAAAGGGCGATCTAATACCAATCACTTTAAAAGATGCTGACGATTAAGAAAGTAAGGGGGGACAAATGAAGATTAAAACACCGAATAAAAGCAGTAAATACTATATCGAAGCACCATTCTATCGTCATGCAATATCATGGTGCCTGTGCTATTGGTCATGGAAAGATCTGTTGAGTTCCAGGACGGATTCAAGCAAAGCAATCCGATATGATGTCGATAAGGTTCAGACTTCCGGCAATTCCGATCCTACAATGGAGATCGGAACCTACAGAGCAGAGCTTCAACAAAGAATTGACCTGATAGAGAAAACAGTCGAGAAGGTAGCTCCTGAAATCTATAAATATCTTCTTGAGGGAGTAACAGTCGGACTGAACTTCTATCAGCTGGAGAATAAAGGGATGCCATGCAGCGCAAATTATTACTATGCCAAGAGGCAGCAGTTTTATTATGAAATAGCAAAGAGCTTAAGCTTTAAGTGAGGAGGAAGCAGACATGAGTGGAGGATCCTTTGATTATATTTGTTTCGATCTGGCACATGTAGCCGATAGGATCGAGGATAAAGAGATAAAAGAACTGACAAAAGACCTAGCTAACCTATTGCATGATTTAGAGTGGTACGAGTCAGGAGACTACGGCAGAGACACCTATGAGAAAACTCTCAAGGCATTCAAAGAAAAGTGGTTTAAGGGTGACAGAAATGCAAGACTTAAGGGATATATCAACACCATTCTGGACACTGCCAGAGGTGACATTGATAAATTGATTTAGGAGGCAGATGGGAGTTGAAACAAAATGATTGCAAGGTATGACAAAGATGGGAATATTATAGCAGTCGGAGATAACTGCCACGATCTGGCGAGGATCCTCAAGATAACTCCGCAGGCCGTCAGCCATGGAATCCACAGAGGTTCAAAGCTTTATGCCAAGATAGATGAAAGTGAGGAAGAGGAATGCTAATAACTAAAGAAGAGCACGAGATGAAGCTTAAGGAGAAAGACAGGACAATTAGCGAATACAGAAAGGCATTGGATGAAACCACAGCAGAGCTTGTCGAACTACAAAAACAAGTGGCTGAGCAGGCAGCAGGTGGTGAGCCTAAACAATATTACATTAACGTCCCTGTTGAGAGAGAATGCTTAAGCTGCCCAAAGCTTGAACTTCAGACAGTGCAGGAGGTTGGAGACATAAAGATCCATGAATGCAAGCACGTCTCCTTCTGTAAAGAAATCAGGGCGAACTGGGAGGAAGTCAATAAAATAAATTGTGGTGATAACGGAACCCAAAACTGAAATAGAATGTAAGTGGTGATAGTTGGGAACCTTCATGGTTTTCATTATTGGAAATCTCCCACTCGTTGCAAGAGCCATCGGCATAAGCTGGTGGCTTTTGTTGTGGGAATAAGGAGATCACATGAAAGAAGATTATAAGGACGGATGGCCAAGGATTCCGGGATGGTATGACTGTCTTGTGGACGGAGAGCAGATGAGACTTAAGTTCTATGTCTGCCAGGTATCCTGCAAACCTCACTGGCTTGATCCGGATGGGAACTATATAGAGACCATGTACAAGGTTAAATGGAGAAATGAAAACAGCTGATCCCTTTTACAAATCCAAGAAGTGGGAGACCATAAGAGCTAGAGCCTTAAAGCGTGATGAATACATGTGTCAGTGTTGCAAAGCAAACAATCAGATGATTCCGGCTCAGTGTGTTCACCACATATTCCCAAGAGACACCTATTCCCAGTATCAGTTCGAACTGTGGAATCTCATGAGCCTGTGCAACGATTGTCACGATGAGATGCACAATCATTACACGGGCGAGCTCTCTAAGAAAGGAATGCTGTTCCTCAGAAGTCTTGCATCGGTCAGAGGAATACCAATCAGCATGAAGGCTGGCACGATCTTAGTCGTGGGATTGCCTGGAACCGGGAAGAGTTCTTACTGCAGGCAGAGGATGGATGAGTTCTCATTGTGCTATGACCTTGATGCTATAGCAGGAGCATTCAGACTCAAAGGACCTCATGAGGAATACTTCAGGCCAGCAAGGAAGATGGCAAACGATTTTCTCAAAGGATTCCTTGCAAAGGCTCACGACTATTGCAAGAGAGTCTACATCATCAGGACAGCACCGACTGTTGAAGAGCTGGATGAAATCAATCCGGATAAGCTAGTGATCTGCAGGCATCAATACGTCAGCAGACACATGGATGATAAGAGAGGAGCACAAAGAAAGATCGAGCTCCTTGAGCAGCATTGCCTTGAGTTTGGAATAGAAATTGAGTATGTTGACAGACAACCACAACATATTGTGTAACCACCCCCCCACACCCCAAGGGTTAGTGATGCCCCGAGGGAC
>Ga0326511_10000504_pt1 | contig 34375 bp, 13 predicted proteins | sample 0_2496_0518_D_FD_203701 | JGI IMG/M metagenome (GOLD analysis project Ga0326511, IMG submission 203701) | Bovine rumen microbial communities from UC Davis, California, United States - 0_2496_0518 | ecosystem: Host-associated > Mammals > Digestive system > Stomach > Rumen | place: USA...
GATGTTGAAAAGGATATATCTACACAGGCTCATACACTCAATCCTGGTGCTTTTCAGGAAGTTGATGGAGCAGACTCTTACAACCATTATGACTTAGTTGGCAGCATTCATTTTACACCTACGTGGGCTACCTTCTCTAAGGACAATGTCGTTCTAAATTCAGCTCAAGCTCCTGCGAATAGACCGATGGGCTCTATCGCTTTTAACCTCAACGATAGCAACCCTGCTAATACCTATTATTTTGATAATATCTCTGTGGATAAGTATGCCCTCCTGAATGAAGTCAAAAACGATGAATATGGCGGGTTCAGAGTCCTGTTTACGGAATTTACCAATATGCCTGACCTTGTGAAAGCTCTCGTTGGTAAGAAGAAGCGTGCTGTCCTGCCTGAGGAACTTGCTAAGGCTGCTTTCCAGATAACGATTAATGGTACTGAGGCTCCCGTTGAGAGCGTAGAGTACGATACGGACGGTTCGCTCTATGTATTCCTTTCCGAGGACTATCCTGATTATCCTATTGCTGCAACGGCAGATGTGAAGGTGAAGTTCACCAATCCTACCGATGCAAAGTATCAGCTGAAGTACACCCGTGGCAAGAACATCAACACCGCTGTTGAGAACTTCGAAATGAATTCAGTATATGATGGTGAAATTGACATGATTCCTAACAGCTGGCTCAGTCCTAGCCTTGAGTCGAGTGATCCCGAGAACGGTTCGTTCTGTCTGCCTGCTTCAATCAGCACGTTTACGTTGACTTTCGACAAGGGCGTTAAGGCTAACCTGATAGAGGCAAAGCTGGATGGCACTGAAAAACTGACGGTTGCTGGTGATGCAGAGAACAATGAAATAGTGATTTTGACCCGTAAGGCTGGTGCTGCCGCTTTGGCCGAGGGTAAGCACACCATCAATGTTACTAAGGTGTTCTCTCAGAATGACGAGTCTATGTATGAGGACTCACCCGCAGAGCTGACCTTCAGCATTGGTGAGGCTGCCGTTGATGAGAAACTGCAGCGTGCTATTGATAACGCAGCAGCCGCTCTTGAAGAGAGCAGCGACGGACGTTATCAGGGTGAGGCCTATGCTGCCCTGAAGGAAGCTTACGAGAAGTACAGTGCTGAGGCTATTACCTACACGACTCCGAGCCAGGTAGGCGATGCAAAGACAGACCTGAGTGTCAAGACGGAGGCTCAGAGCCAGCACTACACACGTTGTAACGATTACGATAACAACCTGCAGGATGCCGAGGCACTTGTCAGCGAATTTGCAGACAGTAAGTTCAACAAGAACGAGCTCTTTGACAAACTGAGCACTGCTGTCGGCAAGTATTCGGGTAAGCAGCTGACTGACGATGCAGAGCTGAAGACCGCTATTGATGAGCTTAAAGGCACTGCTGCTGAAGCTAAGGCCATGTTCACTACTGGCAAGCCGCATCAGGGAACAACTGGTATCGCTGCCCTCGTTGAGCGCATCCGCATGGGTGCTGAGACCCTGACGACGAACTTCGGTATGACTGATGCCGACGAGCTGATTGTTGCTGCCAACAACGCTCTGGAGGACGACGACGAACTGGCTGCTGAAATCAAGAAAGCCATTTTGGTCAAGTATTATGAGAAGGTCGTTGCCGGCGCTCAGGAAAGCCTGTTCAGCGAGACGGCTGATGATAATGGTGACGGTGATGTCATCGTCTCTGGTCCTAACATGTCCGTGTTCATCAAGAACCCGAACGTCTATCGTCTGAGCAAGAATGTGAATATCAACACGACGGATAATGTTGGCAACTGCCCCGTTGGCTGGACAATCAACTCTGGTAGCACGAAGCTGAGCGACGGTTGGAATGCGGTTGATGCAGACATCGTTGACGCGATGTTCGAGGGTTGGGGCGCTACGTTCGATATCTCTCAGGATATCATCGACCTGCCCGCAGGTACCTATAAGGTAAACTTCGCTATCGGTGAGCGCCAGATTGAGGATGAAGCTGGACGTGAGAACATCTATGCATACGTCAAGACGACTGACACTGAGGAGACGCAGGTTGTTCCTTACATTAACCAGACATTCCCGACACTGGCCCAGAACCGTGTTGTCTTCAACGACGTCGTGGTTAAGGACGGTCAGCTGACGATCGGTTTCCATGGTGAGGGCTCAAGCATCTTCATGGAGGAAGTTGAACTGCAGCTCGTCGGTATCGCCGATGGTATTGACTATGCAGCTGATCTTGAGGCCATCACCAACGGTGTGAAGGACATCAAGACTGTTGTTGCTAAGCGTAGAGTCTACTATGACCTCCAGGGTCGTCGTGTTGCTAAGCCTACGAAGGGTCTGTACATCACGAACAGCAAGAAGGTTATCGTGAAGTAATTAGTAATTATTGCTGCGCCGTTACGTGGTTCGCAGCTCATAAACAATAACGCATCCCCCGGAAGATCCGCGCTTTCGGGGGATGTTCTTGTCTGATTGAGACAAATAGAAAAGTATAAGATACTTTAATGGGCGGCGGTATGGCGGTTTTTTGTTATTTTTGCACCGTGAAATAGAAGTAGCGTAAAAATAACTTAAAACCATAATCCAATGAAGAAACTGTTACTGACCTTAGCAGCAGCGCTCCTCGTAGGAGCTGGCGCACAAGCCACCATCAAGAACCCGATGCTGTGGGCCGATGTGCCCGACCCCGACGTCATACGCGTCGGCGACACTTTTTACCTGGTCTCCACGACCATGCACCTCATGCCCGGCGGCCCCGTCATGGCGTCGAAGGACCTGGAGCACTGGGAGACTGTCGGCTACATCTTCGACAAGTTGACCGACTCACCGAAATATGACTTGCAGGAGGGAACGGTCTACGGCCGCGGACAGTGGGCCACGTCGCTGAAGTATCACGACGGCAAGTTCTGGGCGCTGCTGGCACCCAACGAGGCCGGCGCCATGGGCGACACGTACATCTTTACCGCCCCGAAGGCTGAGGGCCCGTGGACCATCCACGCCCGTCTGCGCCACTTCCACGACGCCACACTGTTCTTCGACGACGACGGCACACCCTATGTCTTCTTCGGCACCGGCGAGATGTGTCAGCTGACTCGCGACCTGAAAGGCGTCGTTGAGGGATCGCTGCGCCACTACTTCCAGCGTGAGGAGGACGAGCGCGGCCTGCTGGAGGGCACCCGTGTCATCAAGCACAACGGCACGTACTACGCACAGCTCATCTCGCATGTATACGCCCCTGGCCGTCACCGCCGTGAGGTGTGCTACCGCACGAAGGACCTGAACGGCAAATGGGAGAAGAACACCATCCTGGAGTCGGACTTCGGCGGCTTCGGCTACCTGGCACAGGGTACCATCGTCGACACCGAGGAGGGCGACTGGTACGGCATCATGTTCCAGGACCGTGGCGGTGTGGGCCGTGTGCTCACCATCTCGCCCGTCCGCTGGATTGACGGCTGGCCCCAGCTCGGCGACGAGAACGGCAAAGTGCCGACGACGATGAGGACGTACAGAAGCCTCACAAGCCTCACCCCCAACCCCTCTCCCAATGGCGAGGGGAGTGATTATACTGCCGGCATCGTCCAGAGCGACGATTTCTCAATTGGGAACGGAGAACTGAGAACTGAGAGGTATGATCAGTCTCAAGGCGGAAAATCCAATGCCAAATCTAATCATACCTCTCAACTCTCAACTCTCAGTTCTCAGCTTAAAAAGTGCTGGCAGTGGAACCACAACCCTGTGGACAAGGCATGGAGCCTGACGGAGCGTCCGGGATTCCTCCGACTGAAGACCAGCCGGGTGGTGCCTAACCTCTACCTGGCGCCAAACACGCTGACGCAGCGCATGGAGGGACCGACGTGCAGCGGCTATATCAAGATGGACGTCTCGAAGATGAAGGACGGCGACTGTGCCGGACTGGCCGCCTTCAATGGCGACAGCGGCGTGCTGACGGTGAAGAAGCAGGGCAAGCGGCTGGTGCTGGAGATGAGCGAGCAGAAGGTGAGCCTCACCGACCGCGAGAAGGCCGTGACGAAGGTCGAGGAGAAGGTCGTCGAGACCGTTGCGCTCAGTCCTAAGCAGACGACCATCTGCCTGAAGGTCACTGGCGACTTCCAGCCCGGCCACGGCGATGCCGCGAATTTCTACTATAGTCTCGACGGGAAGGAGTGGGCGCAGATAGGCACGAAGAACTATCGCATGGTGTTTGACTACCGCCGTTTCTTCATGGGGTCTAAGTTCGGCATCTTCAACTACGCCACGAAGAGCGTTGGCGGCTATGTTGACGTCGACGAGTTCTGCTATGAGGTAGCTGAGAAGTAGTTCCTCTTATTGTGCTCTCCGTAAAAAAAAGCGCGAGAGGACAAATATCAATCCGAGTAAGAGTAAACGCAAATCTGTGTAAGAACAAATAAAGAGAGATTTTTTAGAGAGATGAAGAAGAGTGCAATAATTATTTGTCTGTTGGCTGTTGCGCTGGGCGCGACGGCACAGACGCGGTTTGGAAAAGGATGGGTGACGGTGAAGAAAGTCGCCCGCAATGCCGTGCGCATACAGTACAGCGAGACACGCGAGGTGAAGGACACCCTGCCCGACTGGGTGTATGTGAAGCACGACGAGGTGAAGGATTGTGGTGTCAGCGTAGACACCAAGGGCAACAGGCTGACGGTGCGCGACGCCAAGGGTAGGGTGGTGCTCACCGCCCTGCGCCATGAGCTGGCTGATGGCAGCGCCACACTGGCCGTTGCCTCGCCGCAGGACGAGTGCCTCTATGGCCTGGGACAGTTCCAGGACGGCTTTTTGAATGTCCGCGGACTGTCGCGCCGTCTGACACAGGTGAACACCCAGATCAGTATCCCGATGTTCCTGTCGAGCAAGGGCTACGGCATCCTGTGGAACAACTACGGACTGGTGGAGTTCAACCCCGCCAGCCAGCAGGTGGCACTGGCACGCCGCCAGGAGACTGGTGCTGCCGAGGAGGTGAATGTCACCACCACCGAGGGCGGACGCCGCGAGGTGCGCCGGCGTAACCTCTTCGAGGCTGCCATCGACGTGGCGGAGACGGGCGACTACGCCCTGTTGCTCGATGTCGGCCAGACGATGGCCCGTCGTCATAACCTCGTCATCGACGGCCAGCCCGTCATCGAGATGCAGAATATGTGGCTGCCGCCCACGGCGTCGACCATCGTCCGTCTGACGAAGGGCCACCATCAGGTGAGCGCCGAGCTGTCGCAGGGTGACAAGCCCGTGCTCTATTATGATAAGGTACGCGAGGAGACGGTGCTCCGCTCGCCACTGAGCAGCAAGGTCGACTATACCGTGTTCGTCGGCAGCCCCGACGAGATCATCGCCACGTACCGCGAGCTGACGGGTGAGGCACCGCTGATGCCCGACTGGGCACTGGGCTATATCCACTGCCGTGAGCGCTTCCACTCGCAGCAGGAGATCCTCGAGACCGCCAACCGCTTCCGTCAGGAGCTGCTGCCCGTGGATATGCTCGTCCAGGACTGGCAGTACTGGGGTAAGTACGGGTGGAACTCCATGCGCTTCGACGAGGAGCACTACCCCGACCCGAAGGCGATGACCGACAGCCTGCACCGTATGGGCATACGCCTGATGGTCAGCGTGTGGTCGAAGATTGACAAGAACTCCGAGGTGGGCCGTCAGATGGTGGCCGACAACTACTATATCCCCGGTACCGACTGGATAGACTTCTTCAACCCCGCGGCTGCCGCCGCCTACTGGAAGAACTTTTCCGAGCGGCTGGTACCCTTAGGCATTGACGGCTGGTGGCAGGACGCCACGGAGCCCGAGAACGACGACCTCGTCGGCCGCCGCGTGAACAACGGCCGCTGGGCCGGCGAGCTGGTGCGTAACGTCTATCCGCTGCTGGTGAACAAAACGGTGTATGAGGGGCTTATGACTGCTGAGAACGGAGAACTGAGAACTGAGAGGTATGATCAGTCTCAGGGCGGAAAGTTCAACAGCAAATCTAATCATACCTCTCAGTTCTCACCTCTCAGTTCTCAATCGGTAATGATCCTCACCCGCTGCGGCTTCGCCGGTATCCAACGCTATGGATCGGCACTGTGGAGCGGTGATGTGGGTAACGACTGGGAGACGTTCCGCCGCCAGATAACTGCTGGACTGGGCATACAGGCGGCAGGTATCCCCTGGTGGACCTACGATGCCGGCGGCTTCTTCCGTCCCGGCAACCAGTATAACGATGCCGCCTACCAGGAGCGAATGCTCCGCTGGATAGCCACCAGCGTCTTCCTGCCGCTGATGCGTGTCCATGGCTACATGAGCAATACCGAGCCGTGGAACTACGGCCCGGAGACGATGGCCGCCATCGCCGAGTGCCTGCGAGAGCGTTACAAGCTGAAGCCCTATATCATCGCCTGCGCCCGTCGTGTCAGCGAGGAGGGCTACACGCTGATGCGTCCGCTGGTGTTCGACTTCGCCGACGACCCCGTGGCACTGCAGCAGAAGTACGAGTATATGTTCGGACCGTCGCTGCTCGTCAGTCCCGTCACCGAGCCGGGCGTCACGGAGTGGCGCACGTACCTGCCGGTGAGCGAAGGTGGCTGGCGTGACTACCGCACGGGCCGCCACTACGACGGCGGCCAGACGGTGACGACAACCGTCGACAAGGCCCATATCCCCGTCTTCGTCCGCGAGAAAACCGCAGGAGAACTAAAATGAAAAGAGGAAACCAGTCGACATAACGAAAACCGGTCGACATAACGTAATAACGTTATAACGACATAACGAAACAGAACAACAAAACAACAATAAATGAAGAAAAGAATGAAGACTTGTAGGGGGCTGGCGATGCTGGGAGCATCGCTGATGCTGACAGCAGCGCAGGCCCAGAACCCGTTTGTACAGACGTGGTTCACCAGCGATCCGGCACCGATGGTGGCGGGCGACCGTATGTACGTCTATACCGGCCATGACGAGGACAACGCCGACTTCTTCTGGATGCAGGAGTGGCGCGTCTACTCCACCGACGACATGGTGAACTGGCAGGATCACGGCAGTCCGCTGGCCTTGGAGAGCTTCTCGTGGGCCGACGACCGTGCGTGGGCCTCGCAGACCATTGAGCGTAATGGCAAGTACTACTGGTATATCTGTGCCCACTCGCGTCTGTCGAAAGGCATGGCCATCGGCGTCGCCGTCAGCGACACACCGACGGGCCCGTTCCGTGATGCCATCGGCAAACCGCTGTTCGAGAACGGCTCGTGGGACCATATCGACCCCACGGTGATGATTGACGACGACGGACAGGCATGGCTGATGTGGGGTAACCCCCAGTGTTACTACCTGAAGCTGAACGAGGACATGATCTCGTACAGCGGCGAGCTGGGCAAGCTTGATATGACCGAGGAGGCCTTCGGCGGTCCTATGATGAAGGAGCGTCAGCAGGGCAAGCAGTACAAGGACTCGTATGTCGAGGGACCGTGGCTGATGAAAATGAGGAATGAGAAAGGAGATGTGAAGAATAAGAAAGGTGCCGTGAGCAACAGCAATCGATATGCGCTGCTCTATGCTGCCGGCGGTGTGCCCGAGCATATCTCGTACAGCACGGCACCACACCCCACAGGCCCGTGGACCTATGCCGGCGAAATCATGCCGCTGAGCAACACCGGGTCGTTCACGAACCACTGTGGCGTGGCCGACTACAAGGGTCATAGCTACTTCTTCTACCACACTGGCAAGCTGCCCGGTGGCGGTGGTTTCGGCCGTAGCGTCGCCGTCGAAGAGTTCAAGTACAATGCCGACGGCACGTTCCCGACCATCCTGCCTACCGACGAGGGTGTGAAGCCCGTGGGTGTGTTCAACCCCTTCCGTAAGGTGGAGGCCGAGACGATGGCGTTCTCGAAGGGCATCAAGACCGAGCAGAACGACGAGGTGGGCGTCTACGTCACCGACATCCATAACGGCGACTGGATTAAACTGCAGAACGTCGCTCTCGGCAACAAGATTCCCCGTACCTTTAAGGCTCGTGTTGCCAGCGGTCTGCGTGGCGGACAGATAGAGATACGACTCGACAGCATCCGCGGTAGGCTCCTCGGCACCGTGAATGTGCCGGGTACCGGCGGCTGGGAGAAGTGGCAGACGATAAACCTCGATTTGGACTACTCGACCCTCACCGATATCAATGCGCCTACACGCACCATCGCAGGCGTCACCCTGCCCGAGACTGCCGACCTCTATTTTGTGTTCACCGGCCGCAAGGGTCCGAAGCTGTTTAACTTCGACTGGTGGGAGATGCAGGGACTGGAGCAGGTGAATATGCCGCTGTTCCAGACGAAGTACACCGCCGACCCCTCGCCGCTGGTCGTTGGCGACACCATTTTCCTTTATACGTCGCACGACGCCTCGCCCGAGGACATCCCCGATGAGAATGAGAAGAATTCCGCCGGCTTCTTCATGTACGACTGGCTGCTCTGGTCGACCACCGACATGGTGAACTGGACGGAGCATGGGGCCGTCGCCTCGCTGAAGGAGTTCTCGTGGCGTAGCCGTGAGAACGGCGCCTGGGCAATCCAGACCGTCGAGCGCAACGGTAAGTACTATCTCTATGCCCCGCTGCACGGTCACGGCATCGGCGTCCTCGTGGCCGACTCGCCCTACGGTCCGTTCAAAGACCCCCTCGGCGAGCCGCTGGTGTGGCAGAAGGAGCACTGGGACGACATTGACCCATCAGTGTTCATCGATGATGACGGACAGGCCTATATGTACTGGGGTAACCCCCAGATTTATTATGTCAAGCTCAACGAGGATATGATCTCGACCAGTGGCGACATCTATGTCGTCAGTCCTGCTGACGGCGTCGCACGTCCTGTCAAGGAAGAAGGCGCAAAGATAAACCTCCGTGTGCCCTGGAGTCAGAAAGCCAACTGGGCCATACAGCACTATCAGGAGGGACCGTGGATCTACAAGCGCAACGGGCACTACTATCTTGGCTATGCCAGTACCTGCTGTCCCGAAGCTCTGGGATATGCCATGAGCGACTCGCCGACGGGACCGTGGACGGAGAAAGGCTACATCATGCGCCCCACCGAGCGCGACCGCGGTAACCACCCGGGCATCTGCGACTTCAAGGGCCACTCGTACGTCTTCGGACAGAACTACGACCTGATGCACCTGGAGACCTTCGTACACCATGAGCGCCGCTCGGTCTCGGCACAGGAGATTACCTACAATGCCGACGGTACTATCCAGGAGATTCCCTACTGGCTCGACCAGCAGCCCATGAAGCAGCTGCAGTGGCTGAACCCCTACCGTCGCGTAGAGGCAGAGACCATGAACTGGGGCTTCGGCCTGAAGTCGGCGAAGATGGGTATCGAGAACACCGGTGTGGTGAAGGATATGCCTGCGTCGACGGGTAAGAAGAATATGTACATCTTCGACATCAACGACGGCGAGTACATCCGTCTGCGTGGCGTGGACTTCGGTAAGGGTGCCAAGACGTTCAGCATCGTCGCTGCCGCCGCTGCTCAGTCCGGCTGTACCGTCACCCTGCGTCTCGACAGTCAGGACGGTCAGGCCATCGGCACCACCGTCATCAAGAGCACCGACTCCGTCGACAAGTACAAGACGTTTACTGCCAAGGTGAAGGGTGCCAGTCAGGTCCACGACCTGTACATCTGCTTCTCGCAGGCCAGCGGCGACGTTCGTCTGGACTGGTGGCAGTTCAAGTAATCCATCTATCATGAGCACAATCCCAAAACCAAAAACAATATGAAAAAAATCTTTTTGTCAATGGCTGTGGCTGCTTGTACAATGGTCGCCACAGCACAGCCGCAGGGCGGCTTCGGAGGCTTTGGCGGTTTCCAGCAACAGGCCAAGCTTGAGACGTCGCAGGAGTGGAAGGACGTGAACTACGCCGGCGACGACAAGGCGTTCCATACGTGTGACATCTATCTGCCGAAGAAAGAGGCAGCCAGCTATCCCGTGGTCATCCACATCTATGGCAGCGCATGGTTCAGCAACAGCAGCAAGGGTGCTGCCGACCTCGGCACCATCGTCAAGGCACTGTTGGATGCCGGCTATGCCGTCGTCTGCCCGAACCACCGTTCGAGCATGGACGCGAAGTGGCCTGCACAGATTCATGACATCCGTGCCGTCATCCGCTTTGTGCGTGGTGAGGCTGCGAAGTATAAGTTCGACACCTCGTTCATCGCCACCAGCGGCTTCTCGTCCGGCGGTCACCTCGCCTCGACGGCTGCCACGACCAGTGGCGTGAAGCAGACGAAGGTGGGTACCGTCGACATCGACCTCGAGGGTAACGTCGGCAACTACCTCAACCAGCCGTCGACCGTCAATGCCGCCTGCGACTGGTCTGGTCCCGTCGACCTGACGGCCATGGACTGTGGCGAGGGCATGAAGATGGGTGAGAACAGCCCCGAGGACGTGCTCCTGGACTCGAAGCTCTCGAAGGAGCCCGATAAGTACAAGAGCCTGAGCGCTACCTACTATGTCAACAAGAACAATCCCCCAATCATTATCTTCCATGGCGAGAAGGACAACGTCGTTCCCTGCTGCCAGGGAAAGATGTTCTTTGAGAAGCTGCAGGAAGCTGGCGTGAAGAGCGAGGCAACGTTTGTGCCTGAGGGTGGTCACGGCATGGGTATGTACAGCGAGGAGAACCTGAAGAAGATGGTGAACTTCCTAAACGGCGTCCGTGGCGGTGCTGCCGCCGGTGCACCGAAGAGCCGTGTCATTGAGGACGGTGGTACAGGTCAGTACAAGGCCATCCTGAAGGAGGAGCCGACGCTGCCCGAGCACACGGTCATCGTTCCGCAAGACCTGAAGTCTTTCGGACCGCAGAAGAAGCTGCCCGTGCTCGTCTGGGGTAACGGTGCCTGCACCAACTCGCCCTGGGAGCACATCAACTTCCTGAACGAGATTGCCTCTAACGGCTACATCGTCCTGGCAACGGGTTTCATCCCCATGGACGACCAGCCCTACCGTGGCCCGATGTCGCGCACCGAGCAGCAGATAGAGAGCATCGACTGGATCATTGCCCAGAACGCTGACCCGAAGTCCCCCTATTATAATAAGGTGGACGTCAATGCCATCTGCGTGGCTGGTATGTCGTGCGGTGGTCTGCAGACACTCTTCAACTGTGCCGACCCCCGTATCAAGACCCTGATGATTTGCAACAGCGGACTCTTCAACCAGCAGAATGCCAATCAGGCCGTTGGCGGTATGCCCATGCCTCCGAAGGAGAAACTGAACGAGATCCACACCCCAATTATCTACATCCTCGGCGGTGAGAGCGACATCGCCTATGGTAACGGCATGGACGACTTCAAGCGCATCAGCCACGTGCCCGCTGCTGCCGCGAACTTCCCCGTCGGTCACGGTGGCACCTACCGCCAGCCTCATGGCGGCGAGTTCACCGTGGTGGCCCTGAACTGGCTGAACTGGCAGTTGAAGGATGACAAGGTGGCCGCCAAGCTGTTCACTGGCAAGAACCCCGGACTGGCACAGCGCAAGGACTGGACAATCCAGACGAACGCGAAACTTGCTGCGATGAAGTGATTTTGACCACGAATTACACGAATTGTTTTTAAACAACGAATTAAGACGAATTTCACGAATTGTTTTTGAACAACGAATTAAACGATGAAATACTTTAGACTTAGAACTGTGCTGATGGCCATGCTGATAGCATGTCCGGCACTCATGGCCACTGCCCAAAAGAAAGCAACGGCTAAAAAGAAGGCTACCACAGAGAAGGCAGCCGATCCCGATCCGAATTTCTACATTTTCCTCTGTTTCGGACAGTCGAACATGGAGGGTAACGCCCGTCCTGAGGCGGTTGACCTGAAGAGTCCCGGTCCCCGCTTCCTGCTGATGCCGGCTGTGGACTTCCCCGAAGTCGGTGAACGGCCTGCCCGTAAGATGGGCGAGTGGTGCGAGGCGTCGGCTCCGCTGTGTCGTGCCAATACGGGTCTGACCCCTGCCGACTGGTTCGGCCGCACGATGGTGGCTTCCACGCCCGATCATATCCGCATTGGCGTCATCCACGTCGCCATCGGAGGCATCGACATCAAGGGTTTCCTGCCCGACAGCATCAAGGATTATGCCGAGAAGAAGGCACCGGGCTGGATGAAGGGTATGCTTGCCGCCTATGACAACAACCCCTACGAGCGTCTGGTCACACTGGCCAAAAAGGCCCAAAAGGACGGTGTCATCAAAGGTATCCTGATGCACCAGGGCGAGACCAATACCGGCGACCCGAAGTGGGCCGGCATGGTGAAGGAGGTGTATGAGAACCTCTGTGGCGACCTGCAGCTGAAGCCCGAGGAGGTGAACCTCTACGTAGGAAATATCGTTCAGGCCGACGGCAAGGGTGTCTGCATAGGTTGTAAGAAGCAGATTGACGAGCTGCCGCAGACCATCCACACCTGTCAGGTCATCTCCAGCGACAACTGCTCGAACGGTCCCGACCGTCTGCACTTCGATGCTGCCGGCTACCGCGAGCTCGGCTGCCGCTACGGTGAGGCTGTGGCCCGTCACCTCGGCTTCACACCTAAGCGTCCGGCCAATATGCCTGTAGCCATTAAGAAGATCAACGTCCCTGCCGACGCTGTATCTGGTGAGTACAACGTGCCCGGCAACGAGTTTCCGAAGGTGGACAGCCAGCGCCGTGCCTACTTCCGCATCCAGGCTCCTGAAGCCAAGAAGATTGTCGTCGACATCTGCAGCAAGCAGTACGAGATGCAGCCCCAGGGCAATGGCGTCTTCATGGCTGTCACCGACCCGCTGCCCGTTGGCTTCCACTACTATTTCATGAACATCGACGGCGTGAACTTCATCGACCCCGCCAGCGAGACCTTCTTCGGCTGTAACCGCGAGTCGGGCGGCCTCGAGGTACCCGAGGGTCCTGAGGGCGACTACTACCGTCCGCAGCAGGGCATCGCCCACGGTCAGGTGCGCAGCATCTACTACTGGAGTCCGAACAGTGCGGTCAGCGGTTCTGCCGCTGACAAGAAAGGCGAGTGGCGCCACGCCCTGGTCTACACGCCCGCCGAGTACGGAAACGTGAAGAACGCGAAGAAGCGCTATCCAGTGCTTTACCTGCAGCACGGCATGGGCGAGGGTGAGACCAGCTGGGCCCTGCAGGGCAAGATGCAGCACATCATGGACAACGCCATCGCTAAGGGGGAGGCCGTGCCGATGATTGTGGTCATGGAGAGCGGCGACATCAAGCAGCCCTTCGGCGGCGGCAACAACCAGGCAGGACGCTCGGAGTATGGCGCTTCGTTCTACCCCGTGCTGCTGAACGACCTCATTCCTTACATCGACCAGAACTTCCGCACGAAGAGCGACCGCGAGAACCGCGCTATGGCCGGACTCTCATGGGGTGGTCACCAGACGTTCGACGTGGTGCTCCAGAACCTCGACAAGTTCGCTTGGCTTGGCACGTTCTCGGGAGCTATCTTCGGCCTCGATGTGAAGACCGCTTACAACGGCGTCTTCGCCAATGCCGCAGAGTTCAACAAGAAGATCCACTATATGTATATGAACTGGGGTTCCGAGGACTTCATCAAGAGCCAGCCCATTGTCGACGGACTCCGTGAGCTGGGCATCAAGGTAGACTCCTCTGTCTCCGAAGGCACCGGCCATGAGTTCCTGACCTGGCGTCGCGGCTTGCACGAGTTCATCCCGCACCTGTTCAAGAAGTGACTCTTTGTAACTCACTAATTGGAGTACGCAGAGCATGGGTAACCCCCGCTCTGCGTACTCTTTTGTATGTGGGGTGATACAAGGACAATAGGTTTTGAGACGTAAATAGGTGGGGATATGGATTTTTCTTCGTACCTTTGCAGCCGCAAAACCTATGACAATGAAAAAGATACTCACTATGATTCTTGTGTGCTGTGCTGCGCTGACGGTACAGGCACAGACGACCCTGCCGTCACTCCATGTCGACGGCAAGTGGATTGTTGACACGTACGGTAACCACGTCGTGCTTCATGGCGTCATGGACACGCCGAGCCAGTTTTTCAATGATGGCCGTTGGGGTGATTGGCGAACAGGTGTCGGTTATGATGCTAACGGTGCGAAGAAGTGTGTCGCTTACTTTGAGAAAATCCTTGCCGGTCTGAAGCAGGCAAACTGTGACGTATTCCGTTTGCATCTCGATCCTGCATGGACGAATGATAACAGTTATAAATACATCGACCAGAACAATCAGCCTGAGCACCAGACAGGTGATGCACCAACTAATGAGGCCGTCATTGAGCACTTCAACCCGAAGCGCCTGTCGGCCTTCCTGAAGTCTGTGTATGTGCCTATCATGATGAAAGCGCTGGAAAATGGTATGTATGTCGTCGTCCGTCCGCCGGGCGTCTGCCCTAATCCTATCATGGTCGGTGGCTACTACCAGAAGTATCTGGTTGAGGTCTGGGACAGCGTGACGAAGAACGAGACCATCCGCAAGTATGCCGGACAGATCAGCATCGAGCTGGCTAACGAGCCGGTCAGCGTAAAGAATGCCAGTGGCACGTCCTATGATTCCAACAACAGCGGTACGCATCAGATTCTGCGTGACTTCTTCCAGCCCGTTGTCGATAAGATCCGTGAGAATGGCTTCACCGGCATCATCTGGATTCCCGGCTCTGGCTGGCAGTCTAACTATGTCGGCTACAAGAATTATCCCATCAAGGATCCCCTGAACAATTTCGGTTATGCCGTTCACGACTATGACGGCTGGTATGGTATGGCGGATAAGGACTGGCAACCATCGGATGTGAAAGCCCGGACGTCTGCAAAGATTTCTGCCTTTAAGAACTCGATTCCAGTCATCGCTACTAACCCCATCATCGTTACCGAGATTGACTGGAGTCCGAAGAAGCCTGGTGCAGGTCACTACAATGAGCACGGTGATTGGGTGGAGCCCAACTACGGTACGTGGGCCACGGGACGCACGTCGGTATGGGGTACTGTCACCAAAGGCGTGTACGACCATTATGGCAATGTGTCAATGACCCTCTCTGGTACCGCCTGTCTCATTGATATAGACAAACTATTGGCAACAGGTGTGGCGGAGCCAGCATTTGATGGCGTCGAGGAAGCCTGCGGTAAGGCTTGTTTCGACTGGTATGCCGAGTATGCCAAGGTGAACAACCCCGAGCCCGACTACGTCAACATCGCCCCCATCAGCGATCTTGGTAACGGTAAGTACCAGAACCCTGTGGTGCGTGCCGACTTCCCTGATCCCGATGTCATCCGCGTCGGCGACACCTATTATATGGTGACGACGACGATGAGCCTCTTCCCCGGCGCAACCCTTATCAAGTCTAAGGACATGGTGAACTGGGAGTACTGCGCTCAGCCGCTGCAGCAGCTGTCCGAGCATGACGGCTATCTGCTGAAGAACGACAAGAACGCCTATGCCTGCGGTATGTGGGCTCCTTCAATGAAGTACTACGACGGAAAGTTCTATATCCTTATCTGCGAGCGCTATCCCGTCGAGAACTGGAGCCTGAACGGCTATTTGCTGACAGCCGAGGATCCCGAGGGTACTTGGACGATGAAAAAGCTGTCGCGTGCCTATTACGACCCGGGAATGCTCTTCGATACCGACGGTAAGATCTACATCGTGCAGGGCATTGGCAACCTCTCCGTCTGTCAGGTAGACAAGAACTTCAACACTACAAAGGAGCAGACCGTTATCAGCGGTAAGGACGGTCTGGAGGGTAGCCACTTCTATAAGAAAGGTAAGTACTACTATATCTACTCCACTTACGGCGGCTACCCCTCCGGACAGGCCGTGTTCCGTTCGACGAGTCCTTTTGGACCTTATGAAGAGAGAATGGTGCTTGAGAAGACCATCAACGGCAAACCCAACACCATCCACCAGGGTTCGCTCATTCAGGATGTGAAGGGCAACTGGTGGACCATCATGCAGGAAGACCTCGGTGCTCTGGGCCGCTTCCCGAACCTGCAGCCTGTAAAGTGGGTAGACGACTGGCCAGTCGTGGGCAACAACGGCGTGCCCTACGAGACCTATGACAAGCCCGCCTCGGCTGACGAGTATCCGCTGACGAAGTATATGCCGACGACCGACAACTTCCGTACCTATCCTCTCGACAAACAGTGGGAGTGGAACCACCAGCCCGACAACGACAACTGGAGTCTCTTCCGTCGGCCCGGCTGGCTCCGTCTGACGACCGGCAGTGTTACGGGCACGCTGCCGAAGAGCCGCAATATGCTGACACAGCGTATCTTCATGGACAAGGACAAGGCCACGACGGGTACCGTCCGTGTGGATGCCTCCCGTCTGCAGGAGGGCGACCGTGCCGGTATCTGCATCTTCCAGGATCCCTTTGGCGCCATTGCCGTCGAGATGAAGGACGCCAAGCTCCAGCTCGTCTGGTTCCAGGACAATGTGAAGAATGCTGACGCCAGCTCCGTCAAGGAGACGTACAAGGAGGTGAAGCTGACGGACAACATCGTCTACCTGCGTGGTGCCATCAAGTTCGGCGAGAACAAGGCCCGCTTCTACTACTCTACCGACAATAAGACGTGGACGCAGCTCGGCGGCGAGACGTCGCAGGGCTTCAGCCTGAACACCTTCTTCGGTGCCCGCTTCGGCCTGTTCTGCTACTCGACGAAGAGCGCCGGTGGCTTTGCTGACTTTGACTGGTTCTCTACGGAGAGCAACTACGACGAGGAGGAACTGTATGGTGAGTTCAAGTCTACGATGGACGAGAAGATGTTCACCGCCACGAAGATTGTACCGTCAAAGCCGACTGTCGAGGTTATGATTGGCGGATACATCTCGCCGAGCATCACTGCCACCTTTAAGGACAACCATACGGAGAACGTCACCTCGCTGACCACCTTTGAACCTGCCGAGCAGGGTGTTGTGGAGTTCAGCAAGGGACAGATGAAGGGCTTGACCTACGGCAGCACGCGGGTTAAGGCAACGTATACTGACAATCTTGGTAATACGTTAGACACCGCCTTCACGGCTCGCGCCAGCTACTTCCCCCTTGATGCGCAGTACATCACGACCACAGTTGTCGGTGCTAACACCTACAAGTACTACAACACGACGTCAGGAGACTACGGGTTCTTTAAGTTCGCCGCTGCCGACAACCAGATGGGTTGGGTCTATCCCAATAAGCTCAACCTCTACGACTACCATTACATGGTCATCAAGCACAGGATCAAGCCGACAGGTGATTTTACGTGTAACTTCCAAGTCACCTCGAGCGCAACGGGTACACAGTCGGCTGTGCCTATCAAGAAGAACGTCCTCGAGACCGTTATCTGTCTCGACACGCTGAAGTACACCACGAAGAACAACTACGGCAAGGCACTCAACAGGAAGATTCTCACCAGAATCACCTTCCAGGCAGCCAAGGCCAACACTAGTCTGACCGTTAGTGAGATACTTCTCTATGCCGACGATCCCACATGTATCAATGAGGTGGCGTGGAAACAGGAACGCCAGCAGCGCCAGACGGTCAACGTCTACACGCTGTCGGGACGCATGGTGCGTCGCGCCGTCAGCCGCGGCACCGCCCTTCAGGGACTGCCTGCCGGCCTCTATCTGGTGGATGGCCAGAAGATTGTGGTTAGGTAACAGTTGAGAAAAGCTCATAAAGAAGGTGACCTTTAGCGCGCTAAAGGTCACCTTTTCAATTCTAAAGCTTACCTTTGTCAGGGAAAAGCTTACCTTCTTCTGAGAAAAGCTTACCTGCTTACTTGATGGCGACTTTCTTCCCGTTCTGGATGTAGATGCCGCGGTCTGCATGGCCGCTCATGCGGCGCCCCTGCAGATTATAAAAAACCGCGTTCGTTCCACTCTCATCGATCTTCGTGGTGCTGATGGCTGTCGGCGTGACAGCAATCTGTATGCCAATCTCGGCGGCACTGGTCCATGCGCGGCCGTTAATCTCGCTCTTCGCCACGAATTTCATGTAGCGGGCGGTCTTCGGCGACGACAGCTTAGCCACCTGTAGGGCGGTGGTCTTCTTGAACTCGCCGCTGACGACGGCCGTGCCCCACGTTTTGCCGTCGGTGCTCAGGTATACTTCATAGCCCTTCACCATACCGTTCTCGTTACCGTCCTGGCGCGAGAGGTAGGTGATGGCGCTGACGTTGTAATTGGTACCCATGTCGATGACGATGTTGTGGGGACAGTTGGGCTCGCTGGGGCTCCACTGTGTGTGCCAGAAGGTAGTAGTGCTACCGTCGATGGCGTATTTTGCCTCGTTGCCGCTCTGATAGCTGTCGGCACTCACCACCTTCCATGCGCTCTTGTTGACGTAGGCGTCGAAGTCGTAGCTGACGACGGGGCTGTCCATCAGTCCTTCTGCCGAACAGTAGGCAGTGACGGTGCAGTTGGCGTTATTCGTGATGACCGTCGTGTACTTCTGGTACTCGCCGCCGTCGATGCTGTACCAGATGGTGGCACCGCTGGTCTTCGTCGACATCTTCAGCTTGCCGCTGGTATTGCGCTCCACGCTGACGGGCAGGCAGACGGGCATGCTGACACGGGCGGCCTCGGCTGCCTTGACACCGGCCTTCAGGGGGATGATGAAGAAACGGAAGGAGGTATTGGCGGCCTTCAGCTCATATTTGTCCATCACGTCGGGACCGCACGAGTTGTTGCCCAGGCCACGGGTGACGGCATCGAGGTTGACGACGCTGTTGGCGCACTTCACGAACTCGTAGGTGTGCTTCTTGCGTTCATTGCTGTTGGTGTAGTTGTCCTCCGGGCGGAAGTGGACGGCTGAGGCTGCCATCTGGTCGGGAGCGGCGAAAAGCAGTCCCAGACCGTCGCTGTTCGTCACAGCCATCCAGCGCACCTCCTGCTTGGTGCCGTGCTCCTGTGGTAGGATGTACTCCTCGTACTGGTCGGTGACGGTACTCTCGTAGATAGCCGGTAGACAGGCCTCCTTACGGTCGCGGTAGCTGTCCCACGGGCCACGGCCGAACCACGCAAGCTGTTCCATCTCCTTCGGCATCTCCAGACGGAAGCCGAGCTTCGGGATGATAGCACCCACGTTCTGCGGACGTATCAGCGAGTTGACCATGATGGTACCATCGGCACAGACGATAAAGCTGAGGGTGACGTCCATGGTGTTTGCGCCGCTGCCGTAGGTGCTTGTCATGTTGACGGTGACGGTCTTGGCGTCGTCAGCCGTCGTCACCTTCGTGCCTGTGCCTTTGCCGGTGGTGCCCAGCTTGGGCAGTCCCAGGGCGTCCCAGCTGCCCTTCTTGCCGCCGTCGTTGTCGGTGGGCAGACGGAAGGCGTTGAGCTGCATATACTTGCCGGAGCCAATCATCGACACGCCGTCGTAGGTGTAACCCGACAGCGTGCCCTTATTCTTATTGAAGGTAGCCTTGAAGTTCGCACCGCTGACGGTGATGGCGCTGTTCGTCTCGGCCACCGTCAGGGCTTCAGCGCTGGCGAAGCTGAGATCCTTCATAGGCTTCGTGGCGCTCTGTAGCTGCAGCTTCTCCTCGGCGACGACGTAGCCGGCATCAGCCCAGGCGGTCTTCTCGCGCTGCTTGGCGCAGAAGTAGATGAAGTACTCCTTGGAGCCCGCCGTTGAAACGGCGGGAGTGGTGGCTTCCAAACTGTTCGTGGGAGTGGTGGCTTCCGTAACGGCACTCAGGTCGATGGTGATGGTCTGCGTCTTGCCGGCAGCAACGTCGGTGGTGATGGGCGCGCTACTGAGGACGTTACCCTCCTCGTCCATAATCTGGTAGCTGACGTCGTAGGTGCTGCTGGGCAGGAACGCCAGTTTGTTCTTGATGCGGAACGTGCTGTTCTTCAGGTTGACAATCGAGAACTCCAGGGGCTGGTAGATCTTCTTCGTGTTGTAGCACTTCGAGGTCCACGTCCAGTCGGGGTGTACCAGACCGTTGATGCAGAAGTTGCCGTCGTTGGGGTTATCGCCGAAGTCGCCGCCGTAGGCCCAGTATTCCTTGCCTGTCGAGCTCTTCGTCAGCAGTCCCTGATCCTTGAAGTCCCAGATAAACTCACCCGTCAGACAGGCGTAGTTGGTGTTGTCGTAGAGGTCGAACATCTCGCGGACGTTACCCATAGAATTGCCCATCGAGTGGCTGTTCTCGCACTGGATGTGCGGACGGTCCTTCTGTTGTTCGCCCTTACTCTTGATGCCGTTATAGTCCCAGTACATCGATGAGGTGACGTCGGCATACTTGCTGGCCCCCTCATAGTGCGTCAGACGCGTCTTGTCCAGCGCCTTGATGGCAGTCTGCACGGCAGCGAAGTTGTTGCCGTCGCCACTCTCGTTGCCGAACGACCACATGAAGATACAGACGTGGTTGCGCATCCAGCGCACGTGGTTCTGTGAGCGTTCGACCATGGCGTTCTTGAACTTCGTGTTCGACGACAGCGACCGTTCGCTGTGGCACTCCACGTTTGCCTCGGCCAGCACGTACATACCATACTTGTCGCAGAGGTCGTAGAACACCGGATCGTTGGGGTAGTGTGAGGTGCGGATGGCGTTGATGTTCAGACGCTTCATGCAGAGGATGTCCTGCTCGATCTCCTCTGGCGTGATGGCACGGCCGTTCGTTGGCGAGAAGTCGTGGCGGTTCACGCCGTGGAACACCATGCGCTTGCCGTTGATGAGCAGGGCGCCGTTGCTGCCGATGCTCACCTCGCGGAAGCCCACCTTGCCACCGCGGCGGTCGATGACGTTACCCTGTGCGTCCTTCAGCGTCAGCACGAGGTCATAGAGGTTCGGTGTCTCGGCGCTCCACTTCTTCGGGGCAGTGACGTTCATGTCGAGGGAGAGGGAAGCTGCGGCTGAGCCACTACCTGCGTTGAAGGACTCTGTGGCTGTGGCGATGGCGCTGCCGCCGTCCATAATCTTGGCCTCGAGGGTCATCGTTTCTCCTTCCTTGTTCCCCGTTCCTTGAATATCTACCTTCACGTTAGCCTTGGCGTTGGTATAGGTGGCGTCGAGGTCGGTGGTGAAGAAGTAGTCGCGTATCTGCGTCTTCGGTGCCGACCAGAGGAAGCAGCCGCGGTGGATACCCGTCAGGCGCCAGTAGTCCTGGCTCTCCAGGAACGAGCCGCTGGTGAAGCGGTACACCTGCAGGGCGATGGTGTTCTCGCCCTCCAGGAGGTAGTCGGTGATCTTGAACTCCGACGGCAGGTAGGAGTCCTCGGAGTAGCCCACACGCTGGCCGTTGACCCAGAGGTAGTAGCCGTGACCGACGCTGTTGAAGCGGGCGTAGACGTCGCGGCCTTTCCACTCCGCAGGGATGGTAAATGTGCGGCGGTATGTGCCCACAGGGTTAGGCATCGAACTGTTATAAGTGTAGTAACTGGGACGGTCGGCCATCACCGAGAAGGTCGATTTATTGTACGAGAAGGGGTACCATACCCAGTTGACGTACAGCGGCTTGTCCCATGACTTACCGTGGTTCACGCCCCACACCTGCCAGCTGCTGGGCACGTCGATGTCCGTCCAGGAGGCGTCATTGTACTCCTTGGCACACCATTCCTCCTTGGCACTGGTGGGCTTGCCTACCCACATGAACTTCCACTTGCCGTTCAACGACTGGAAGTAGGGCGACAGCGTCATGTCGTTTTGGGCGATGTCGGCCTCCGAAGCCATTGGGATGGCGATGGTATGGGCCGTCTCGCGGTTTACACTGGTCTTGAGTGGGTCGTCCCACTCCTTGCCCGTGATGGTCGTCTGGGCGTGGGTTGTGGCCATGCTTGTCAGCAGGGCCATGGTTAGTAACAGTTTGTTTGTCATCATAGCGTAATAATTGTTATAGTTTTTCTTTCCTGTACTGAACGGCGTATAGACGGTGACATCCTCGTCAGTGTTGCTACACGCTTTATCGTACAATGACCTTTCGGCCGTTCCTGATGTACATGCCTTTTGTAGGATGTTTCACCTCCTGACCGTTCAGATTGTAATACTTATTGTCATCGGTCTGTTCACGATGAGCCATGTCAATAGAAGTAACTTCAGGCTTCGGAACTAGATACATTCCCTTCACCGTGAGCTGGCCGCCACTGTTGACCTTGATCGTGTTCAGATGAACAAAACCGTCAACGCGCTGCTTGCCATTGGAATCATCCATCTTTGCAATCTGCTCCAGCGGAATAGAAATCACACCATATTCTGAATCCCAATAGGAACTCCATTCATTCACATCGGTAATGAACTGCTTATAAGGCCCATGGTCCACAAGGCGGTTGGCAATGATACGTAATCCGCTGCCAGACCCTCTGACAATCAGCCGGTCATATTGACTGAGGTCGGCATACTGGTTGTAAGTCACAGAGTTAGAGCCTACAACAACATTTCCGCCATTCAACGATCGTCCGAAATTCCAATCAACATTCCATGCTTTCACAGGCTGTGCATCAGCCCCTGTACCGTTCCATTCATAGAACATATCAGGCGAAAGAGCTACCCAGTCTTCCGGCGCTTCGAAGTCGTCAATATTCACATATCTCAGAATGTCATCCAAGACCTTTGCGCTGCGACTTGGGAAATAGTCATACAGCAGGCGATTACGCTCAGGGATATAGAACTCGTCAACGGTATATAGTTGTCCGCCACTCTGCCAACGATGTACATCACGGCGATAGTCGCCCCAGCGGGCTGCCTCATCATAAAGGGCGGTCTTGATAGTATTATAAAGACTGTCCCATACCTGAACCACCGACTGCTCGCCCAGCAGTCCATCGTCAGCCAGTACTTCCTTGGCTCGTCTTACATACTGACGGGCAAACTTCTCGTTTCGCAACAGGCTATTAAAGATACCCGTAGGGTATTGCTTGCCGTTATTGGTGCTGAGCACATTCTCCCACTGATTACCGAAAATCAGTTCGGAGTCCCAGCACAGGAAATGGAAGCCTTTGCTGACGGTGCTGTCATTATTATGGCGACGGATGGCATACCAGTTGTGATGATCCCAATCGGTATTACCCGCATACTGATTGATCAGCATATAGTCAATAAAGCTATTGATGTCGAGCAACGTGTCCAACGCTGCATAGTATTTGTCATCAGCTGCCTTGGCTGCTATCTCGGTCATCTGTTGCCAAACCGTCAGGTCGCCCTCGCTCGCTTCAAGATGATTGCCGCCATCCTCTTCAATCTTAATGACATCAATCTCGCTCTTCTTACCACCTAGATGGTCTTTTCCGTATTGGTCATCCACACGCTCAGCGATATTATAGAGTCCCCAGTACATACCATTGATAAAGAGATGTACATAGAGAGCGTTCACACTGGTATGTCCCATCTTGCGTTGCATACGGCGAGCCCACACGTCACGTGTATACTGGGCTCGCTGACGATTGTCCTCACCCCAGTGTTGCCAGGCATTTCCGAAATGGCAACGCACCACCAGCTGATCGAACTGACTCGGCTCATCCTTACCAAAGACAGGATACTTCATGGTTTTCTTACCATATTCCTTTTTGAAAACCAGTCGGAACGAGTGCTTGGGATTCTTCTCTGCCAGTCTGCCATGGCCGCCATGCAAGCGCACGCCACAGCCCCCCGTGTAATCATGAGCCTGTGGGCCACCTATAAGCTCTACGCTGGCAGGACGTGTCCATCCGTGACCTGTACCATCACCCACAGGAGGACCTGTGAAGATATAGATACCACCTTTAACAGAGTCATTCTCATGGCTGAAGAAGTTATCCTTATCGGAAACGATGGAGAGAATGGGCAGATCCTTCAGGCCGGCAGCAATCTTGGGACGCAGCGTCTGATCGCCCGTCATCTCCGGATCCATCTCATAGTCGGCCTTTGCCGTTCCACTGATTTGCGTATATCGTCCCCACGTGTCAGGATAACCATCTGGATTATTCGGCTGACTAAGCACCGAACTGGTGAAGATATAAGAAGCAGTGGCGATGGCCGATAAGGAGTCACCCATCACCTCTACGGCTCTGAGAATGGTTGTCTTCTTCAACGTCAGCGGAGCCGTGTACTTGGTACTCGATACCGTCGGCTCACTACCATCCGTCGTATAGCGGATGACTGAGCCTTCAGTTCCTGTAATCGTGACAGACAGGCTGCTCACATCATACAGGCCATGGGGCTTGCTGAACTTTGGCTGAGCGTTGGCATTAGTGACAAGAATAGCCACTACGAGAAGATAAAAGAGACGTTTCATTATTTTCTAAGGTGTTTATGGCCGTTACTAATCATCAGTCCACGGAAGCGGGCATCAACACGCTGACCGTGTAGATTATACATTTGATGATTCATGATTGATGGTTCTTTCTCTATTGACAAGATGCCCGTTGGCGTAGCGATGGGAAGGACGTTGTCCGACAATAAACATGGAACGGTGTTTATCTCACCAGAGCCACGGAACGTCACCTCACCCTTCGCCTCGATGAGTACGGGCTGGTTGGCAGGCACCATGCCGCTAACAGCCACCGGCTGCAAATCCTCGGTAAGCGTGTAGACGATAACATTCTCTGGGATGGCAGCTTGGAATGGCAGTTGGACGATGTGCTGACCGCTGACCGTGCAGGTGTAGGCAGCGTTGGTGACCGTGAAGGGCAAGGCCGGACGGAAAGCGCCCCATGCTTCATTGACTACCAGCGAGGCGCAGGTACCATCTTTCACCACGTTGTCGCCCGACAACTCCGAGTCGGCAGCGATATAGTCCACACGGTTGTTGCCGCCTATCCAAGGCAGGGTAGCGGGAAGATCCGTGACTGCCGTCAAATCCATGCTGGTGCAGGCCGGATCGCTACTAAACTCCAGTACATTTGAGTCGTCAGCCACAAATTTACCAGAGAGTGTGCCAGCATACAAGGCATTGCCGCTGGTCAAATAGACGTCTCCGAAATTGATGGTCAGGTGCGACTGTGTATTGTCACAGGTTAGTGATAAGAGACCGATACAGCCATCTGGCAGTGCCGCCGTCGACAGGTCGAGTACCACATCAAAATTCTCGGCTTTACTCAAGTCCAGTCGTGCATACTCATGGGTACCCAGCGCACCCTTGGCGTTGACATAGTAAAGTGTCGGCTTGCCAGCTGTCAGCGAACCAGTTGTCGTAACCTTATTAATGTGCATAACGAGTTGCGTATAGGTGCCGTCAAGGGCAATATAGCCATAGGTCAGGTTCTTGCGGCTGGAGATGAGCGAATTATCGCTATCAAACTTCTTGCCAGTCTTTCCGGAAATCTTGTAAGCCGTGCCGAAGGTGGTTTTTGTCGTTGTCATATCGTCCAGACGCTTGCGGTCGAAATAGGAGGCATCGCCCTTCATGTTTGACACCTGCCGGTCACGCGACTTAATGAACTGTACCGTGACCACACTCTGAGCGGCAACTTTAACGACAGGCCGGCAGGCCTCTGTCTCCAGTGCTATTGCCGTCTTCTTGAAACTCTGACTCTTATCCGTTGTCCGCAGCTCGCCCTGCTGGGTGTAGAACGGCAGGTCGAAGGTCATGTCAAAGACATTATCCGTCGCATTGGCCATCACGGCAACAATCGTATCCCCCGTCTGTGACAAGAATGCCGAGCCTTCCAATCCACCTAAGGTAGCGTCAATGCGGGTCATGCCTGTGACGAACTTAGCGAAGTGTGCCATGATATAGCCGCGCTTCGTGATGGTGCCCTCGCTTCCCGCTCCTGTGGTTCCGTCGCCCAGAAAACCATAGTAGCGCTTGGCAGCATAGTGAATCCAGGCATTGAAATCCCCCAGCATACAGGTGTTGATGGAACGGAAGAAATTGAAAAAATCTTTTGTGAAGTCAAAGTTACGAGTCGTCGTCTGGTTTTCATTCCAGTTTATCAGATACTCTGTCATCCAGATTTCCTTGCCCTTTTTAGCTAAGTTCTTATATGCCGATCCGATGCCGGAATACTGGTGACCGCCATAGATGTCGAAGCAATTGAGCACATCCGTCTTGTTCAAGGCATTAGCATAACCATCGGAACAGCCGATGGATTCCGGGGTAATAATCTTACAGCTAATCTGACGGCCGTAGGTCTTCACGAACTCAGCCATATCGCTGGTCGACCAATAGCAACCTGCATAGGTAGGTGTCCAGTCGGGCTCGTTCTGGATGGAGATGGCATCCAATTCTACGCCGTTCTTACGCAGGTACTGAACATATTTCTCCAAGTAGGCAGCATAGTCTGGCCAGTTTTCTTTCTTCAGAGAGCCTACCTCGTCGGCATCGTTCTTGGCATTGATTGAATTGTTGGTTTTCCACTCCTTTGGCTGTCCCCATGGTGAGGCAAAGAGGATAGCTCCTTGCTTCTTAGCCAGTTTGGCCGTAGCCAACGATTGTCCCCACGAATTTTCACCTACGGGTAAATAAAGACGCATGATGTTGCAGCCTAACGTGCTTGATGGGCCCCATACTTTCTTGATCTCACTATCCTTCATGTGTCCAAACCCGAACTGTGGTGAACACACGAAACCACCGAAGCCAGTGATATGCTGATGCTTTACTGACGTATCAAAACGTACAGTACCCTTTGTTTGTGCAAAACAGGCTGTAGAAAGAAGTATAAGCCCAGCAAGTAATATACCTTTATTCATTGTTATTGGTTTTTGCGTGCAAAGATAACAAAAAAGCGGCACCTACGTGCCGCTTTTTGTTTCTTTTTGTTTGGGATTTTTCGCATTGCTTACTTGAACAGGCTCTGAGCCATTTTTTGGAGGCAGCGACGCCACGTCAGGAACTCGTGGGCGGTACCTTCAGAGATCAGTCCCTCGGCGTTGTAGCCGGCAGCCTTCAGGTCGGCAACGCTCTTGTTGATGCCGTCGGGATTCTCCTTTGAGCCACAGCCCTCGAAGATATACTTCACCAGCTTCGGGTCCTTGATCTCGTCGGGCGCATACTGGCCGCCGCTGAGCAGACCCCATGAGCCGAACATCTCAGGACGGCGCAGGGTGATGAGCTTGGTCTCGATGCCACCCATGCTGAGGCCGGCCATGGCGCGGCTTTCCTTCTTGGCGATGGTCTTGAAGTTGGCGTCAATATAGGGCACGAGCTCGTCGCAGAGGACGGTCTCAAACTCCTTGGCGGTGAACTGGCCGATGCCGCCGAACTTGATGTCGTTGGTCATGCCGTAGGTCATGACGATGATGAACGGCTTGCACTTACCCTCGGCGAGGAGGTTGTCCATGATGAGGCCAGCGCAGCCCTGTACGGGCCAACTCGTCTCGTTCTCGCCCCAGCCATGCTGCAAGTAGAGCACGGGGAAGCGCTTCTTGCCATCGTACGTCGGCGGCAGGTAGACGTTGGCGACCTTCACCAGACCAGTGCTCTTCGAGGGAAACAGCACCTGTACCATGTTGCCGTGCTTGACGTCCAGACGGTTGGCGTAGAAATCCTGGTCGGGAGCGGGAATCTCGATACCGCTCTCCCAACGGCAGGAGCCGAAGAAGTTGCCTGTGCCGGGGTCGTTGACGGTGGCGCCGTCGATGGTCAGGTGATAGTAGTGGAAACCGGGATCCATGGGACCGTCGGTGGTGCCTTCCCACACGCCGTCATTATTCTTCTTCAGCACAGTGCCGCCACGGCCGCCGAGGCCCAGGCTGACGATGACCGACTTGGCGTCGGGAGCCTCGATGCGGAAGCGGGCGTAGCCCTCGCTGTTCACCTTCGGCCACTCCTGACCAGGCTGGTTCAGGGGATTAGCGACGAAGTCCTCCTTCGGTACACGCTTGTCCAGTGCGGGGTCGAAGTCACGGATGGCACGGTAGCAGGCCTTCGGACGGTAGTTCTCGTCGAAGGGCAGCGGGTGGTTGTTCACGCCGAGCCATGAGTCACGGTCGCCGAGGTTCCAGAAGGTGACGTTGTCGATGACGTCAGCGTGCTTGCGGAACACCTTGAAAAGACGGGCATACTGGTCGGTCTGCAGCGTAGCCATATAAGCGGGCTGAGGCTTGGCCTCGCCGCGCGAGAACATCAACTGACCACCGCTCTCGTTGTTCATACGGAGGTCGAGCTCAGTGATGTGGATATGCTTCACCAGTTCCTTGAAGCGGACGATAGCCTTCTCGAGTTGCTCCTCGCTGGGGAAGTAGATGTTGTAGTGGCCCTGCATACCGATACCGTCGATGGGCACACCGGCGTCCTTCATCTTCTTCACCATGTTATAGATGCGCTCGCGCTTACCCTCGTCCACACAGCTGTAGTCGTTGTAGAACAGCAGCACGTCGGGGTCGGCCTCACGGGCGAACTGGAAAGCTTTGGCGATGAACTCGTCACCGCAGAGCTTGAAGTGACGGCTCTGACGGTAGGGGCTGGGCTCCTGGCCACCACGGCCGAAACCCCAGCGGGGACCGCCACCGTCATCGGCCATGGCCTCGTTGACCACGTCCCATGCGTAGACGACGTCCTTGTAACGTTTCATGATGGTCTGGATGTGGTCGCGCAGACGCTCGTAGAACACTTCCTTAGTCACTTCCTTTCCCTTGCTGTCGGTGAACATCCAGTCGGCAAACTGGCTGTGCCAGCACAGACAGTGACCGCGCATCTTGATGCCGTTCTGACGGCAGAAGTCAGCAATCTTGTCGGCGCGCTCGAAGTTCCATACGCCCTCCTTCGGGTGAATTTCTCCGGGTTTCCAGTCATTCTCGGCGGTGACGCTGTTGAAGTCCTTGATGACAAGCGCCTTCTGTGCGTCGTCGCTGACGTTGCGCTGGTTCAGCGCCACACCGATGGTAAAGTAGTCTTTGTAGGCATCCTTCAGTCCGACGTTCGCACGAGGATCGGCTTGGCGGAACTGTGCCCAGGCGGTGCTGCTCATGGCGAGAAGCACGGCCATTGCAATAGTCTTCATTTGTTTCATTGTGTTATTGGTTTAATGGGTTAATAAAAACTTTCTTTCCGTTAAGTATGTAGAGGCCCGGACGCAGGGCGCTACCCTTCACGCGACGGCCCTGGAGGTCGTAGACAGCTCCGTCTCCTTTGGAGAGGGCAGGTGTGGGGCTCTCAATGCCCGTTTGCTCCTTCTGCAGCGTGCGGTGGCGCAGGGCGGAACGGACGGCGTACCATGCCTTTTTCTTGCCCATGCCGGCATCGTAGAGTAGGGGATTCGAGGCGCTGCGCCAAGAGTCGTTGTCCTTGATGCCCCAGATGACCATGTAGGGGCAGTTGTCGTTGTTCAGCATGATGTCGGTGATGACGCGGTACAGGCGCGCCTGCTCTTCGAGGTTGGCTGCCGACGTCGAGGAGATGCCCAAGTCGAGCTCGGTGATGACACACTTCAGTCCGTCCTCAGCGAAGCTGCTGAAGGTACGTGCCAGCTTGACGGAGTCCACCTGACCAGCCGTGAAGTGACACTGCAGTCCCACGCCGTCGAGGGGAACGTTCTTCTGTTGCAGGTGCTTCACCAGATTGCGGAAGGCTACTGCCTTGGCCTGTCCCTGCTGCTCGACGTCGTAGTCGTTCAGGTAGAGCACCACTGAGGGGTCGGCTTGGCGGGCATAGACAAAGGCCGAGTCGATATAGTCGTCGCCGATGGCCAGCTGCCATACCGTCGGACGGAGCTTGTAGCCGTCGGGGTTCGTACGGATGAGCGACTGGTCGTCGTCGAGACACTCGTTGACGACGTCCCATTCCGTCACCTTGCCCTTGAAGTGCTGCATGACGGTGGTGATGTGGGTCTTCATGATGTCGAGCGCCTCCTGGCGTGTCCAGCCCTTGTCGTTCTTCTTGCCGTCGCTGCTCACCCAGCCAGGCTGTTGCATGTGCCAGACGAGGCAGTGACCGCGGACGGTCATCTTGTTGTTCTTGGCCAGGTTGACGAGGGCGTCAGCACCACCCCAGCTGAAACTGCCTTTCGACGGCTGGAGGGCGTCCATCTTCATCTCGTTCTCGGCCACCAGCAGGTTGAACTGGCGGGCGGCCTCATTGCGCTCGGACTCGTAACTCTTGTAGGTGCAGAAGGCGGCGCCTACCTGCTTGCCGTTCTGTTCGGCATAGTAGCGCAGGGTCTTGGTGTCGGTATTGTCGTTGATGCCGTCATCGTAGAAGGCGCCCATGGTCGACTTCGGGGTGTCGGGATCGTCGGGATTGACAGGGTCGTTGGGATCGGCATCGTCGGTGGACACGAGCTTTGCCACCAGCTTGTAGCCATTGCCGTCGGTCTTCTCCTCCAGTGCCCATGTGCCCTTGCCGGGCTGCTGCAGCTGGAACAGCCAGTCGCCGGTCTTGCTCTTAGCGGTGAGGAGGGTCAGCTCGGTGCCAGCCTCAGCGGCAAAACCGCTGAGCACACTGAGCTCGATGACGGGCTGCTTGTCGCTGGTCGAGAAGTCCTCGGTGGTGGTGTTGTATTTCAGCGTGCCTGCCACTGCCAGCTGGTCGTAGCTGTCGGCGGAAGCCACCTTGAAGCGCAACACCGAGGCCGGATGGACGGTGAGGTTGGCGTTCTTCGTCGTGGTGGCATAGTTCTTCAGCGTCAGCGTGCCGGGGGTGTCGTCGCCGGGCTCGATGGTGCCGTAGTTGTCGACGGCACCGCCGATGCTACCCGTTCCGCCGAGGACGCCCTTGCCAAACACGAAGACGATGGCCTCGTTCTCGCTGGTCTTGGCACCGGTGCCGCCGCGCAGCTTCTTCGACTCTGCCTCGGCACGGTTGTTGTTCACCAACAGGCGTCCGCCGATGATGCGGAGGGCTCCCGTGAGGTAGTTGTTGTTGCCCGTGATACGGTAGGTGCCCGTTCCTTCCTTGATCAGTCCCAGGATGGTACCGTCGTTATTGCCGCTGGGGGCGATGGTGCCCGCCAGCGTGGCGTCGGTGTTCAGGTTGCCGAACAGGTAGTACGACGCACGGCCGGTCTTCATGTAACCCTGTAGGGTAGAGCCGGCCTCCATCTGCAGCTCACCGATGCGGAAACCGCCGGCGTTCGTATTGTTGGCCTCGTTGCAGAGGATGGCGCCGTTGTGTATCGTCAGCTTACAGTTCTGCAAGGCGTTGTTCAGCTTGCCGCCCTTGATGCAGTCGTCAATCTTCTCAGGTGAGAAGACCTTGCCGCCGTGGTTCAGCACAAGCATGAAAGCGCTGGCCTTGTTGGAGTTCTCCTTGAAGGGATAGACATGGGCATCCCCCCTGAAGTTCGTCCAGTTGGCCCAAGCCGACTTTGTTCCTAACCAGCAGCGCTCGCCACCGACATAGAGGTTGACGGTGCCCTTGCCACTGACGGTAGAGTTGAAATAGCAGTAGCGGGCCAGTTTCACATCGGTCGTTTTGCCAGAGGTTACAGAAAAAGCCTTCTCGTAGGTGATGTAGGATTTGTCAGTATTGTCGCCATTGCCTTCTCTGATATCAATGACGGTGTTCTGTGCCGACAGACTGCTGACGGCCAGTAAACTTCCTAAAAATAGAAAGAATTGTTTCATGCCTGCAAAGGTACAACAAAAAAGCGACACATACTGTTTGCGTATGTGTCGCTTTGTTTTCTATATGTCTCATTACTCGGCTGTGAGACGATACGTCTGTCCTGCCACGGTCTCAATGTCGTATTCATAGACCTTTTGCAGCGGCAGTTGCTGGAAATATTTCAACTCCGGCGAGTGCAGCGGTTCGCGGATGATGGCCGGTGCGAAGAGGGCGTTCGGGCATGCACCCTCGGCGGTCTTCAGCGTGGCGCCCTTCGGTCCTTTGGCCAGTCGCAGGGGTACATAGGAACGCAGACGGAGCACGCCGCCGATGGTCGACTGCACCACAGCGGAACGAAGTTTTGCTTCGTTCCATTCCTCGTCGACCACGAAGCCGCCACGGGCCCTCAGACCCTTCACGCTACCCTGACGCCAGTCGTCGGGGAGGGCGGGCAACAGGTGGACGGCACCGTCGTGGCTCTGGACGAGCATCTCACAGATACCGGCAGAGACGCCGAAGTTTCCGTCAATCTGGAACGGTGGATGGGCGTCGAAGAGGTTCGGGTACGTGCGGCCGTTGGGATGCTGGCGTGCCGAACGGTCGTCGGGCAGCAGGTGCAGCATATTCTTGATGATGGTGAAGGCGTGGTTACCGTCAAGCATACGTGCCCAGAAGTTGGTCTTCCAGCCGAGGCTCCAGCCCGTGGCCATGTCGCCGCGCTGCTTCAGCGTGTTGGCGGCGGCTGTGAAGAGGTCGGGGTGACTGTAGGGTGACACCTGGTTCGAGGGATACAGACCGTAGAGCTGTGAGATGTGGCGGTGCTCGTCCTTCGGGTCGTCGCCGTCGATCATCCACTCCTGCAGCTGTCCGTGACGGCCAATCTGCATCGGGGCGATGTTCGAGAGGGCGAAGCGTAGCTCCTCGGTGAACAGGCTGTCCTTCTCAAGCACCTTTGCGGCTTGGAGCACCTGCGACAGGACGTCGAAGGCAATCTGGTTGTCCATGGTCGAACCGGCGCATACGTTCGTGCCCTTGCCGCGCGGGCCGTGCTCGGGCGACACCGTGGGCACGGTGACCAGCCAGCCGGCGGCCTGCTTGATCTCACCCGTCGAGGGGTACACCTGCATATAGTCGAGCAGGAACTGTGCGGCACCCTTCATCACGGGGTAGTACTTGGCGAGGAACGCCTTGTCGCCGGTGTAGAGGTAGTGCTGCCACAGATGCGTCGTCAGCCAGGCTCCCCCTGTGGGGAACATACCCCAGGGCGTGCCGTCGACAGGACCGGCGATGCGCCACAGGTCGGTATTGTGATGGGCCACCCATCCGCGGCAGTGGTACATCGTACGGGCCGTCTCGGCGCCCGTCTCGCTGAGGTCGCTGATCATCGAGAACAGCGGCTCCTGCGTCTCGGCGATGTTGCCGATGAGGGCGGGCCAGTAGTTCATCTCGGCATTGATGTTGATGGTGTATTTCGAGTCCCACGGAGCGTTCACACTATTGTTCCATACACCCTGCAAGTTAGCGGCCTGACCACCGGGCTGCGAGCTACTAATCAGCAGGTAGCGGCCATACTGCATCATCAGCGCAACCATGTCAAGGTCGCTGGCATCTTTCTCAAAAGCTTCCACACGCTTGTCGGTTTCCAAGGTAGAGTTAGCCGACTTCGGCAATGTCAGCTGCACACGGTTATACTGCTCCTGATACTTGGCGATATGACGCATCAGTAGCTGCTTATACGACTTTCCGTGCGCCGTGGACAAACGCTCGTTGACCTTCTTCATGGCATCGCCGCTGACATCGTGGTAGTTCACGAAGTTGGTAGCTGCCGCAATGTGTAGGGTAGCCGTCGTGGCGTTTTCTACGGTTATTGTCTTTTTGTCATTGCTATCCACTTGACCGTCTGTCTCCACACACACCGAGCAAGCCGCCTTCAGCCCTGGCTGAATGCCCTCATGCTCCACGCCATCGACAGTCATAAACATCTGCGCATCATGCAAGCCGTTCTGCCAGCCAGAGATACTGCCAATCAACGGTTCATGATTCGTTTTCTGCAACGGAGAGGTGAGCTCTAAATTGAACGACAGTGCGCCTTTCTTGTCGGCCTTCAACTGAACGACAATCACACTATCAGCCTGCGAGGCGAAGACGGTGCGCTCGTACTTCACACCATTATATATATAAGAGGTGGTGGCGGTGGCGTCGCCGAGGTTCAGCGCACGCTGGTAGCCTGTGACGTCCTTGTGGCCTAGCTGCAGCTTCAGCGAGCCCAGGGGCAGGAAACGCATACCGTGGGGGCCTTTGATGAAGTGGCGGTCTATGAGTTTCTCGGCAGCACGCTCCTTGCCCTCGTAGATGAGTCGGCGAACCTCGGCCAGGGCACCAAAGGACTCCGTGGAGTTGTTGTTGTGGGGCGAACCGCTCCAGAACGTCTCTTCGTTGAGTTGAATCTCCTCCGTGTCGGTGCCGCCATAGACCATGGCGCCGAGGATGGAGTTACCTATGGGCAGCGCTTCCAGCCAGTGACTGGCGGGTTTGGCGTACCACAGACGGTGCTGCTGGGCAGCGACAAAAGAGCAAACAAGGCTCAGAATGCAGAGAATGGTTAGTCGTTTCATCATAAGTTATGGTTTTTGTTGCAAAGTTACGAAATAATTTGGATAGTTCCGCATTTTTTTGTTACTTTGCAACAAAAATAATATTAAAAACCTAAAAATGAAAAGATTTTTTGTACTTTTAGCCCTCGCGGCTACGCTCACAGCCTCGGCTCAGATAGCTACCCGTATCGAGACCTTCCCCATCAGTAGCGTCCGACTTGGCAACAGCCAGTTCCTGAAGAACCAGCAGCTGGACATCAGCTACCTCCTCGGGCTGGATGCCGACCGTCTGCTGGCACCTTACCTGAAAGGAGCCGGACTGACGCCGAAGGCCGAGAACTACACCAACTGGGAGAACACCGGACTCGACGGTCACATCGGCGGCCACTACGTGTCGGCGCTGAGCTATATGCTGGCTGCCACGGGCAACAAGGAGATTGAGG
>Ga0326511_10000505_pt1 | contig 34366 bp, 32 predicted proteins | sample 0_2496_0518_D_FD_203701 | JGI IMG/M metagenome (GOLD analysis project Ga0326511, IMG submission 203701) | Bovine rumen microbial communities from UC Davis, California, United States - 0_2496_0518 | ecosystem: Host-associated > Mammals > Digestive system > Stomach > Rumen | place: USA...
CACCTCCACGGTTTCTGTAGTTGACCATACCCCTCAACTACATTATATCACAAATATTACTTTAGCGAAAGCACCTTTTTCATAACCCCATTGGTGCCTTTCGCAGAAAGGCGGGTTATAATTATGAAAAGGTCGAAACCGTAATGAATGATATGGCAAAAGATGGTTGGAATGTTGTATGTCAATCACCGCAGCCAGGTGTTGCCAACACTTATTTACTGATAACTTTTTGCAAGGAAGAAGTGTAATAACTTCTGATTTATCGAACAAAGGAAAGGAAGTTTTCATTTGAAAAAGATTATGTTTTTCGACATTGACGGCACTTTGATGGAAGATTCGTCAAGTCATTTCGTTCCTGAAAGCACCGTCAAGGCGTTACAGCTTGCGAAAAAAGCAGGGCATTTATTGTATGTGAATACTGGTCGCCCTGTCATCAATGTGGATGCAGATGTGAGAATTTTAGGCTTTGACGGTTATATTTGTGGGTGCGGTTCGTATATCGAGTGCGATAATCAGGAATTATTCTACCATACCAACCCCAAAAGCGTTTGCATGGAAATGGTGAAATTGATTCGTGAAACAGATTGTTCCCCATTATTCGAGCGCAGAAATGCATTTTTCTTTGACCCGAAAGCAAGGGAACTGCCCTTTGTAACGGAAATCCGTGATACGTTCCGGATGCAGGAAAAAAACGTCTGGAGAAGTACCGAAGATGAAGATTTCTCTTTTGACAAATTTGTGATTGCCTACGACGAAAAAAGCGATTTGGACACATTTAAAAAAGGAATTGAACCATATTTTACTTTTATCGACAGAGGGTATGGCTTTGCGGAAATGGCTCAAAAAGGTTATTCCAAAAAAACTGGTATGGATTTCGTGCTGAATTATCACGGCTTGACGAAGGAAAACGCTTTTGCAATTGGTGACAGTCTCAACGATTTACCTATGTTTGAGGGGGCTGGCACATCCATTGCCATGGGGAATGGTGAAAAGCTCATTCCCTATGCGGATTACGTCACGGCAGATTTATGGCATGACGGCATTTATCAGGCTATGGAACATTTTGGATTTTTTGAATCTTAATCAAAATACACAAGCAAAATCGGGATATTTTCATAATATCCCGATTTTTACCCATTTAAGGCTTGATTTTTTTGGAAAAGTGTGTTATGATATAGGGGGCTTGGGGGAAAGTTGCGCCCTCAGTGCATTTTGCATTAGTTTTTTGCAAAATGTGCTGAGACACCACAGCGCAACGTCCCCCATTTAAATAAAGATGCTTGTAATACAAGAAAGGAGTCACTATGGCGAAGAAAAAGAAAGAAAATTACGGAAATGAAAGCATTACCATGTTAAAGGGTGCTGATAAAGTAAGAAAACGTCCGGCGGTTATTTTCGGTTCGGACGGGCTGGATGGGTGCGCTCACTCCGTGTTTGAAATTATCTCAAATTCCATTGATGAAGCACGTTCCGGCTATGGCAACAAAATTATCATTACCCGATGGAATGACGGCACAATTGAAGTAGAAGATTTCGGGCGTGGCTGTCCGGTTGATTTCAATAAGGCAGAAAATCGCTATAATTGGGAATTAGTATATTGTGAACTGTATGCAGGCGGTAAATTCAGCGACGACGAATATGATTTTTCGCTTGGCTTGAATGGCTTGGGACTTTGTGCAACGCAATTCGCTTCTGAATTTATGGATGTAGTTGTCCATAGAGACGGTACGGAATATACCTTGCATTTCGAAAAAGGCGAAAATATCGGCGGTTTACAACAGTCTCCCTACAAGAAAAAACAGACCGGCACAAAAACCAAATGGAAGCCCGATATTGATGTTTTCACGGAAATTCACGTTCCGGATGAATTCTTTCATGAGACGTTGAGAAGACAGGCTGTTGTCAATCCCAATTTGCTTTTTGTGTATCGTTCGGAACAGCAGGACGGTAGTTTTCTGGAAACAGAATATATCTATGAAAATGGTATCTCGGACTATGTGCAGGAAATCGCAGACGAAAAAGCAATGACTCCGGTGCAGTTCTGGACGGCGGAAAGAGTCGGACGTGATAGAGAAGATAAACCAGATTACAGGGTAAAATTGAGTGTGGCTCTCACATTCTCCAATCAGTTGAATTTATTGGAGTATTATCATAATTCCAGTTTCTTGGAACATGGCGGTTCACCAGACAGGGCGGTGAGAAGTGCATTTCTCTCTCAAATCAATGCATTTCTGAAATCTTCCAACAAGCTACAGAAAAATGAATCTTTACCAATTTTTGATGATATTAAAGACTGCCTGATTCTGGTTTCGTCTTCCTTCTCCACGCAAACTTCCTACGAAAACCAAACCAAAAAGGCTATCAATAATAAATTCGTTCAGGAGACTATGACGGAATTCCTGAAACATCAACTCGAAATCTGGTTCATTGAAAAGCCGGATGAAGCCAATAAAATTGTAGAACAAATTCTCATTAACAAGCGTTCCCGTGAGAATGCCGAAAAAACAAGGCTCAATATCAAGAAAAAATTAGCCGGAAATATTGACCTTGCGAATATGGTTGAAAAGTTCGTGGACTGTCGAACCAAAGACGTAGGACGGAGAGAAGTTTACATTGTGGAAGGTGATTCTGCTCTTGGTGCGGTCAAATTGGCAAGAGATGCAGAATTTCAAGCGGTCATTCCGGTGCGTGGTAAAATTCTCAACTGCTTAAAAGCGGATTATCCACGAATTTTCAAAAGCGATATTATCACGGACTTACTGAAAGTATTGGGCTGTGGTGTCGAGGTCAATTTGAAAAATACCAGAAATATCCCTCAATTCAGCCTTGACAATCTGCGCTGGAATAAAATTATCATCTGCACGGACGCAGATGTTGACGGCTTCCAGATTCGAACGCTCATTCTGACCATGCTGTACCGTCTGACTCCGAGTTTGATTGAAAAGGGCTATGTTTATATTGCAGAGTCCCCATTATACGAAATCACCACCAAAGCAAAGACCTATTTCGCCTACACCGAAAAGGAACGGCTTGACATTCTCAAAAAAATTGGCAATTCCAAATTCACCGTTCAGCGTTCCAAAGGTCTCGGCGAAAATGAACCCGAAATGATGTCCCTCACCACCATGAACCCCGACACCAGACGTTTGATTAAAGTCATGCCGGATGATGCCATTGCTATGGAAAATATGTTCAATTTGCTATTGGGTGACGATTTGCAGGGAAGAAAAGATTATGTCGCTCTGCATGGGGCTGATTATATTGACTTAATTGATGTTTCTTGATAAATCAGAATTTAATAGCTTGACAAATTTGACAAAAAATATGTAAGCTCTATATAATTGGTATATAGGAAAGTCTCACATAAAATTTGTCATTTTTGTCAAATTCCGATTTTTCGCACTCCTCCACAAAATAAAAATCCCCTGTCTTTTGAATTGGGACAGGGGGAATTTTTATGCTTAGCTCATTTCAAATGCGCCTGTATACAGTTGATAGTACACTCCGCCTTTTGCAATGAGCTGTTCATGTGAACCACGCTCAATAATTCTGCCGTGGTCTAATACCATAATCACATCAGAGTTGCGAACAGTGGAAAGTCTATGTGCAATGACAAATGTAGTACGTCCTTCCATGAGCTTATCCATGCCACGCTGTACAATCGCTTCTGTACGAGTATCAATGGAGCTTGTTGCTTCATCCAGAATCATGACAGGCGGGTCAGCAACTGCCGCACGAGCGATGGCAATTAACTGCCTTTGACCTTGTGAGAGGTTCGCACCGTTTCCGGTCAGCATGGTCTGATAGCCTTGAGGAAGTCGGGTGATAAAATCATCAGCTCCGGCTAATTTGGCAGCGGAAATGCATTCTTCGTCAGTGGCATCTAATTTACCATAACGAATATTATCCATGACAGTACCTGTGAATAAATTCGTCTCCTGCAATACCAGACCCAATGAACGGCGCAAATCGCTTTTGACAATCTTATTGATGTTAATGCCATCATAGCGAATTTTACCATCTGCAATGTCGTAGAATCGGTTAATCAGATTGGTGATAGTGGTTTTTCCTGCACCAGTCGAACCAACAAAGGCAATCTTCTGCCCACGTTTCGCATACAATGTGACATTATGCAAAACAGGCTTTCCGGCTTCATACTCGAAATCGACATCATCAAGGGTAACGTCCCCCTTTAATTCGCTATAGGTGACAGTGCCGTCAGCCTGATGCGGATGTTTCCAAGCCCAATGCCCTGTATGCTTTTCGGTTTCGGTGATAGTACCATCTGGGGAAATTTCCGCATTGACAAGCTTCACATAGCCTTCATCTGCTTCGGGTTCTTCATCCATCATGGTAAAAATTCTTTCCGCACCAGCTAACGCCATGACAACAGCATTGATTTGCTGTGCCACCTGATTGACATTCCCTGTGAATTGTCTTGTCATGTTCAGGAATGCTACCACAATACTTACATCAAGAACCGTCTGCTTTGTCACAAGCGCATAGATGCTGGGATTATTCACACCAGCCAAAACCAGCAAACCACCAATTACCGCTAATAATACATAAAGAATATTACCGATATTCATAACAACAGGTCCAAGAATGCTTGCATAAGTATTCGCCTTAAATGCATCATCGCACAGCTCCTCATTGATTTCGTCAAACTGCTTTTGTGCGGCTTCTTCGTGGCTGAATACCTTGACAACCTTCTGACCGTTCATCATTTCTTGAATATAGCCTTCTGCTTTACCAACGGACTTTTGCTGACGAATAAAGTATTTCGCAGAGCCACCGCCCATTTTTGCAGACACTGCCATAATGGCAATCACCCCGACAACAGTAATCAATGTCAACCACATACTGTAATATACCATGATAAAGAATACTACAATTACCACTGTACCAGCCCTTAATAATGTCGGCATTGCCTGAGAAATCAACTGCCGGAGTGCATCAATATCATTGGTGTAATAGCTCATAATATCGCCGTGCTTATTGGTATCGAAATAACGGATTGGGAGATTCTGCATTTTCTTGAACATACTTTGACGCATTTTATTCAAGTATCCTTGTGTGATGAATGCCATTAACTGCGTATAGAGAGTGACGGCTACAATCGCTACAAGATACAGAATTACCAAAGTCACCATCATCGGGAAAATTTTGGCTTTGGCTTCATCCCATGACCAGCCGTTTTCTGTCGCATCTGTAATGACTTTGATGACACGCTGAATATACATATCCGGAATCGCAGAGGCTACAGAGGAGAACAAAATACATACAATCGTAACCGGCAACATGACCGGATAAAATTCCGCTAACATTTTCAATAAACGTCCGAGAACGTTTTTATTCAATGTAGGCTTTCCGCCTGTTGGCATAGGTCTTGGCATTACTCCTCACCTCCGTTTCCGTGGTTCTGCTGTTCGTAAACATCACGATAAATTTCAGAATTTGCCATCAATTCTTCATGAGTACCGACATCTTCCACCGTGCCATTATTCATCACAATAATCATATCTGCATCCTGTACGGATGAAATACGCTGTGCAATGATAATTTTAGTGGTTTCGGGAATAAATGTGCGGAATCCTTGACGAATTAGCGCATCTGTTTTCGTATCAACTGCACTGGTGGAATCATCCAGAATGAGAATCTTCGGCTTTTTCAATAATGCCCTTGCAATACAGAGACGTTGTTTCTGACCGCCTGAAACATTTGTACCGCCTTGTTCAATGTGAGTTTCGTAGGCATCTGGAAAACTTTCCACAAATTCGGAGGCTTGCGCCAATTGACAGGCTTCTTTGATTTCGGCATCTGTTGCATTGGGATTGCCCCAACGTAAATTTTCCTTGATTGTACCGGAAAAGAGTTCATTCTTCTGCAATACCATTGCCACCGCATCACGGAGCGTTTCAAGGTCATAGCTTTTCACATCTGTCCCCCCAACTTTCAATGTACCTTGTGTGACATCGTAAAGTCTGGGTATCAATTGTACAAGGGTAGATTTACTTGAACCAGTACCGCCGATAATGCCGACTGTTGCACCGCTTGGGATATGTAAGTTAATATCAGAAAGTGCAAATTTTTCAGCTTCTGCGGAGTATTTGAAATTGACACCATCAAAATCAATCGAACCATCCGTAACTTCCTTGACAGGATTTTCAGGGTTATGAATGGTAGGAACTTCCACCAATACTTCATAAATACGCTTCATGGATTCTGCGGACATTGTCACCATGACATAAATCATTGACAAAAACATCAATGACATTAAAATTTGTACTCCATAAGTAATCATTGCAGAAATCTGACCAATATTGACAGACTGGTCAACCAATGCCATTTTTGAACCCACTGTCAAAATAAAAACCATATCAAAATACATACAAAGGCTCATTAACGGCTGGTTCATTGCAACAATTCTTTCTGCTTTGGTGAAATCTGCACGAATATCTTCCGCAGCAGTCCCGAACTTCTTTTTCTCGTATTCTTCACGGGAAAAGCCCTTGACAACACGCATTGCACGAACATTTTCTTCAATGGATTCATTCAAGCGATCATATTTTTTGAATACGCTCCGGAATGCCGGCATTGCATATTTCCCAATCAATGCCAATCCCACAATCAAAACCGGAATCACCACAACGAAAGCCATTGCCAATGAACCACCCATTTTAAATGCGGCAATTGTGGAAAGGATGAACATTAAGGGACTACGCAAACCCATTCGAATTATCATCATGAACGCCATCTGAATATTATTCACATCTGTTGTCATTCTGGTGACAAGAGAGGAAGAAGAAAATTTATCAATATTCTGGAACGAATACTTTTGAACATTTTCGAACATATCATGACGCAAATTCTTTGAAAATCCGGTTGCTGCTTTGGAACAGGTAAACGCTGCCAATGCACCACAAGCCAATGAACAAATTGCCATTACTGTTAAAATTAACCCCACTTTGACAATATCGGACATTGGCGAACCGCCTTGTACTTCATTGATAAGGTCGGCGGTTTTGGTAGGAATCAGCGTTTCAATAATCGCTTCTCCCAAAATAAATAGTAAAGTCAAATAGGTTAATGTCTTATATTCCCGAACGGCGGAAAATAATTTTTTAAGCACAGTCACCCTTCCTTTCCTTGTCATCTTCCGGAGATGATAACATTTCCGGTTTCATTTCGTTGAAAACGGTTTTCAGTGTTTTGAGTGCATTGAAAAAATCATCCTTATCTTTTTCAGGCACGGCATTCAACATCAAAACATATGCTTCTTTTGCCAATTGTTCCAAATGTTGCATATACTCCAGACCCTTTTCTGTCACCTGCAAACGAACCATGCGCCTATCATTCGGCTCATCAATCCGCTCCACAAATTCACATTCAATCAGCTTGCTGACCATCTTGGACATCTGCTGTTTGGAACATTGTGCAGTTTTGGCAAGTTCACCCATAATGACAGGGGAATTGTACCAGCGTAACATTTTCAGCGTGTAGTACATCCCCATACTGACATCATTTTCGCTCAAAAGCTTTTTGAATGGCTTCACCATCCAATAATGCCATGGGGGCATGAGTTCCAACAATAACTGTTGCATTTCTTCTTCCTGCATAAAAACTTCTCCCTTCATTCAAAAATCATCAACATTTGTTCACAGTCAATCAATGTGAACAGTAGTTATTAGTTTACTATCAAGATGTGTATACCATAGGGGAATTATGTGTATATTATGTGAAAAGATTCACGGCTTGACGAATGGGGCGATTTCTGCTATAATAATACAGAAAGGAGATGAAGCTATGACACCTAATCTTTTTCGAAATGTCGCATCTTTTCCGGAAAATTCCCATTACATTAAACATATTCACAGAGAATTCCAACTTTACCAACGAGAAAATGAAATTCGTTCCCCCTATGACAGGGATTATGATAGAATCCTGCATTCCTTAGCCTATCGCAGGTTAAAGCATAAAACACAGGTATTTTTCAATATTGACAATGACCATATCTGTACACGAATGGAACACGTCCAGCACGTGGAATCCGTCAGTACAACAATTTCCCGATATTTGGGACTGAATACCGAACTCACAAGGGCGATTGCAGTCGGGCATGATTTAGGACATACCCCTTTTGGGCATGAGGGCGAAATTGAATTAACCAACATCCGCAAAGAGTACAAGCTTGATAAATTTTGGCATGAGCGAAACAGTTTGCGAATGATTGACGATATTGAACTATTGCAGGATAACGAGGGGAATTATCAAAATCTCAATTTAACGTATGCTGTCCGTGACGGAATTATCTCCCATTGTGGAGAAGTTGACGAAATCGGCATCAAACCTCGAAGGAAATGCATCGACTTACAAAAATTCCGAAAAGCGGGACAATTCCAGCCCTACACTTGGGAAGGCTGTGTGGTGAAACTTTCCGACAAAATCGGCTATTTGGGGCGAGATATTGAAGATGCCCTCCGTCTGCATTTCCTTGAACCGAATGAAATTGATGAACTTTATCAGATTTCCAATCGTTACGGATTTTCGGAAATCAATGTAACGGTTTTGCTTCATGCGTTTATTATCAGCGTCTGCGAACATAGTACCCCTGAAACAAGCATTCACATGAGCGAGGAAAAAACACAATTACTCAACGAAATCAAGCATTTCAATTACAAGCATATTTATACCAACCCACAACATGAAGTTTATCGGAAATATGTCAGCTTGATTTTGCGCAGTATTTTTGAAAGGCTCATGTCTTGTTATGATGGTGACAAAACTCCCGAAAATTTGCAGAAACTCCGCCGGACTTCTCCCTTGATGGCAAATGATATGCTGGAGCATTTGTGCCATTATTCTGAATTGGAAATTTCAGGATTTCAAGAAGAATCCAAACGCTGTCACAATCGGAAAATTTATGCGCATCTGGAAACAGAGGTTCTCTATGTGCAAGCAATTTTGGATTACATTTCCGGTATGACAGATAAATACGCTATCAAAATATTTAATGAGATGATTACTTATGAAAGGACTGAATTTTTTTGCTGTTAAAAGCGATTGATGTAAACAAAATCTATAATGGGATTCCCCTTTTGAACAATATCGACTTGCAAATTGAAGATACGGACAGAATTGGTTTAATCGGGGCGAATGGCTGTGGAAAATCAACCCTGCTCAAAATTTTATTGGGGCAGATTCTCCCTGACCATATCAAGGAAGAAGATGGTCAGATTATCCGTGCATCGAAAACAAGTATTGGCTATTTGGCGCAGTCCGCAGCGTTGGACTCTGATAAAACCATCTGGGAAGAAATGCGCTCCGTTTTTGCGGAATTATTGCAGGCACAAACTCAAATGCATGAACTCGAAAACGAAATTGCAAAAGGGAATCTCTCTGTTTCGGCTGAATATGATAAGCTTTCCAATTGGTTTTTGATGAATGACGGTTATAACATTGATGTCAAAATCCGAACGGTATTGTTTGGTATGGGCTTTACAGAAGAGGAATTAAACCGCACTGTTTCGGGATTTTCCGGCGGTGAAAAAACACGGCTTGCACTTTGTAAATTGTTATTGGAGTCGCCAAATTTATTGATTCTGGACGAACCCACCAACCACCTTGATTTTGATACCATCCAATGGCTGGAAGAATATTTACAAGGCTCAAAAAATGCGCTTTTGATTGTCTCACATGACCGCTATTTTCTTGATAAACTCTGTACCAGCATCTGTGAAATTGAAAGGGGCAAATTGACCCGATACAAAGGCAATTATTCCGCCTATACCATCTTAAAAGAAGCTGCTGTGGAACGACAACAAAAAGAATATGATATGCAACAGAAAGAAATTGCCAAGCTAGAGGATTATGTTGCCAGAAATATGGCTCGTGCTTCTACCTCTAAAAGTGCCAAATCCCGACAGAAACAGCTTGACAAAATGGAACGTATCGAAAAGCCCATAACTTACCAGAAAAAAGCAAGCCTATCCTTCACCTATGAAGTTGAACCGCCCTTAGACGTGCTGGAAGTCCGGAATGCTGATATTTCCGTTGGAGAGGGTTCAGCACGGAAAACTCTCATGGAACAAATTGACTTTGCTGTGAGACGTGGCGAAAAACTGGGAATTATCGGGGCGAATGGTATCGGGAAATCCACCCTGTTAAAGGAAATTTTGGGTGTTCTCCCTCATAATGGAATCATGAGATTTAATAAAAATATCAAGCTAGGCTATTTCGACCAAGAAAGCACTAACCTCAACCCCCTGAATACTGTCATTGATGAACTGCATGACCGTTTCCCTGCTATGCTTGACGGCGAAATCCGGAATATTCTGGGACAAGTCCGCATTATCGGCGAGGATGTTTTCAAGCCCATTTCTGCATTGAGTGGCGGTGAACGTGCAAGGGTTTGCTTTGCGTTGCTGATGTTGGAACACGCTAACGTGATGTTATTGGACGAACCCACCAACCACCTTGATTTACCTATGAAAGAAGTTCTGGAAGATGCACTGGAACATTACACGGGAACGCTTTTATTTGTATCGCATGACCGCTATTTCTTGAAACGGCTTGCAACACAATTACTAGAACTCACTCCGGAAGGGGCTGTATTGCATCCCTACGGCTTTGAAGACTACCTCGAAGAAAAAGCCAAACAGAAAGCCCTTGCCATTGCACAGGAACAACAAAGACAATTCGAACTTGCTCAACAGAAAAAATCTTCTGCACCTTCTCATAAATCTAAGGCGCAACGCAGTGCAGATGCCGCCAGACGAAATCGAATTCGTGAATTAGAAAAAGGCATTGAAGAACTAGAAGTTACAATTCAGAAACTAGAAGAACAACTCACACTGCCTGAAATTTGCACCGATTACCAGAAAATGCAGGCGGTTTGTGATGAGCTGACCAATGCCAAAAACCTTTCAGAAGAGTATTTTTCGGAACTTTGCACATTAGAAGAGGGTTAATTTTGTGAACTTCTCACAAATCAATTTTGAAAGTGCTTGTAAAGTTCGGATATTTTTCATCTTGCACTTTTTCTGAAAATCGTGTATGATAGAGATACTGACAGCCGGATATATTTCAAATTTGTAACGGTGATTCAGTCAATATTTCAGTTCATGAATTATTTACAGAGTTGTTACAAAATTTCAACTCTGGCACAGAAAGAGAAAAGAGGAGTTTATGATGAAAATGAAAAAATATCTCGCTTGTTTGATGGCTGCTTTGATGATGGCTGGTACAATGGTTGCTTGTGGTGATAATGCAGAGGGCGGAAACGGCGGCGCAAATGCTCCTGCTGGTGATGCTGGTTCAAGCGTTTCTGTTACGGATGACAGTGTGGATGATGAAATTGGAGATACTGAAAGTGACATTGATTCCAGCGCAGATGAAGAAAGTGCTGTGGAAACCATTCCAGCTGCTGAATTTGAAGATGCAGTGCAAGTAACAGATGGTCAGGCTTTCCTTGCTTATACGAATGGTGAAGAATGGATTCGCTATGATGGCGACCCTGTAGGAAACCCTGAACAGAATCAACTTGCTTATGATGCTGGTGTTGTAGATATTACTGGAAATGGTACTTACACTGTTTCCCTTAACGCAGATACTAACGGTTTCCGCTATGATGCAACAACAGATACTGAAAGTGATTTTCTCCCTTCTGGTGTAGCTTTTGCAGCGGTTGTTATCAAGGGCGGTGAAGCATTGATGCCTGATGCGATTATTACCATTGATAAAATCACTGTAGATGGTACAGAAGTAGAAATGAATGCAAAAAACTATACTTCTATTGAAGATGGTAATATTCGTTCTAATATCTATAACAAGTATGTGGAAGCTCCTTCCAGTGATGCCAAAAGCACAGAGGGCGCACTTTATGATGAAGATGGCAACCCCGTTCTTGATAATGTAGACGAATATTCCCCTAATATCATTGATGCGAGTGCTATTGGAGAATGGAAAAAGATTGAAGTTACTTTCACTATTTCTGGTTTGAGTGCGCAGGCTGCGTCAATTGATGCGGATGATGCAGACGCTGTGATTGATGCTGATGCTGAATCTGCTGATGAAGATTCCAGCACGGCTGAGGATGCTCCTGCTGTTGAGGATTCTGATGCAGATGCTATTGACAGTGATGTTGATTCCGTTGATGATGAATTCTAATCCTTTCGTTTGAGAAACTATGATACCGGCAGACAATTTCGTCTGTCGGTATTTTTCGATAAAATTTCGTAAATTGTTTACAAATAAGAATTGCTTTTTTCTGAAATATGTGCTATAATAGTACTGTATATTTCAAAAATAAAGGAGCTTGATTGTTATGATTGTAAACCTTGACAAGAATTCTTTTTCAACTGCTATCCAGAGTGAAAAACCCATTTTGGTTGACTTTTGGGCTACTTGGTGTACTCCTTGTTTGATGCAAGGGGAAGTTCTTCACCAAATTGATGATAGCTACCCAAATTTACAAATTGGTAAGGTCAATGTTGATGATAATAGAGAACTTGCTATCAGATTTCATGTTGATTCCATCCCGACTATGATAATGTTCCAAAATGGTGAACCGATTGAAATGCTGATTGGTCTCCGTCCTGCGGATGTATTGCTTGACCTTTTCAAAAAACATGGAGCTGATGTATAATGTCTGTACGCTTGAATGAAAATCCTGAAATCGTGAAACAAATCCGTGAAGGATTAAAGCAGACGGGCGGTTATTGCCCTTGCAGGCTTTCACGAACTCCCGAAACCAAATGTATGTGTCAGGAATTCCGTGAGCAAATCGCTGACCCTCATTTTGAAGGGTATTGTCATTGTTTGCTTTATTACAAATCTATCGACCATGAATAAGAGAACCGTTCCGGTGAAAATGCCGGAACGGTTTCGATTTTATTCAGAAGCAACTAATTCTTTCATTGCTAAAAATTCGCCGATGTCAACATAATTATTTGCACCAATATATGCAGAATATTGAATAATAATTGTAGCATCAATTACGTCAATTCTACCATCACTATTTACATCTGGACTTGTTGGCTTGGGAGTGGGATTTTTTTGTGTTCCTGTGGTAGTAGTTGTTACAGGTAATGTTTCTGTAGCCATAGCAGTTGTTGTTTCAGTTACTTTAATGGGTTCTTCAGTGACAGTTGTTTCGATTCTTTCAACTGGCTTTGCAATGTCAGTTGTTGTTGTGGTTGTTCGTCTTGTGGAAGTCGTGGTGGTAGTTGTCGTTGTGGTTGGTCTTGTGGAAGTCGTTGTGGTAGTTGTTGTTGTAGTTGGCATTGTGGAAGTTGTGGTGGTAGTTGTTGTAGTTGGCATTGTGGAAGTTGTGGTGGTAGTTGTTGTAGTTGGTCTTGTAGAAGTCGTGGTGGTAGTTGTCGTTGTGGTTGGTCTTGTAGAAGTCGTTGTGGTAGTAGTTGTTGTTGTGGTTGGTCTTGTGGAAGTCGTGGTGGTAGTTGTCGTTGTGGTTGGTCTTGTAGAAGTCGTTGTGGTAGTTGTCGTTGTGGTTGGTCTTGTAGAAGTCGTGGTGGTAGTTGTCGTTGTGGTTGTGGTTGTAGTCGTAGTAGTTTCAGCAGTTCCTTCAATTTCAATCCAGCCACTTTGGGAATTGACCAGCCCTAATTCAACATAATTTTGCGGCTCAAAAATAAATGTTTCCCCATCTGAACTGGTTGCAGTACCTGAATATGTATTTTTCCAAAGTTCTCTTGAATTTTTTCCGTCTGTTCTGGTGACACCATTATCTAAATACTGGATGTCAAAATGTGCATTTGGAACAGCGTATTCTTTCGGCACAACTACATACAACGCAATCAAATTCATATGGGAAAATTCACCCTTCTGATAACGAACCACTTCATCAATATCTGGTTTCGATTGTGCATAGGCATACCACGTCATATTTTTTTGCTGCACGCTATTTTTGCTCTGCATATAAATATCAATGAGTTCGTTGTCACTGGAAATACTGCTGATTCGGTTATTATTGGTAATGATGGAATATTCACAACGTTCATCAACATAAGTACCAAACTCAATGGCATTTAATATGGGCGTGTCCACTCTCACATAAATCAAAACACCTTCTTGTGCTTCCTCCGCAGTGACTGTTTTCCTATCAATTGTCACATTCAGCGGATTTTCCTGTGTGATGACCTGCGCTGTCATTGCACTTTCCGAAAGTCCATTTTGACTTGGAACACTAAGACCCAATATCATTGCAACGGACAACATACAAGAGATTGCTTTTGTTGCTTTCATTTCATTTATTCCTTTCTATGTTTTTAGGATACAAAAATACATTTGTATTATAACATTTCAATGCTAAAAAAATGTAACGATTTTATGAATTTTTTGTTAAAAATAGAAACTGCTGTATTTTGGACATACAGCAGTCTCCATTTTCATTTTACAGTTTTGCTAATCCTACCAGAGATTTGAGAATCTGCATTGCATCTGAATCACTGACAAATCCATCATTATTGACATCAACACAAAGCTGTGCATCTTTCGAAATATCATTGATACCCAGTAAATACTGATTCAAAGCAAGCACATCCGCAATATCAACGCTTCCACTACCATCGAAATCACCAACACGACCGCCGACAGATGAAACCGGTGTTTCATAGTTGCCGTCGCCATCTGCATCCGCAGAAATTCCAATGGTGTTTTCATCAATTTCATAAATCAATACGTTGTCGTAGTTGGTAGAAAATTTCTTTCTTGTGGATACATTTTCATTGTGTGCATCAACAATGACATCATTCAAATTATCTGCGCTCAGAATATAGCCATTTTTTGCGCATTGATAGGTTAATGTATTCACATTTGTTCCGTAAATTTTCATACTATACCAATCTGTTACCATCATATCTGAATCAGAAAGCATTTCAATATCATAGTGTGCATTTCTGCCTGTCATCTCAAAGCATCCATCTGGATGGAATGTAATAGACTTGGAATTCGTTGCATTAGCGAAATAAATCACATTTTCATAATCCATTTTCAAATCGAAATCAGAGGGAGAATCATAGGAAAGTCGATATGTTCTCTCTGGATTCCACAAAGCGTAGCTTTCAATATTGGTATTGTCAAAATCTCCATCAAAATTAAGAATGTAATCTGCAACATTTGAACCGCCTTCACCCATGAAATCCATATCACTTTCATGAGAATCATAAACTTCGGAAACTTCGCCCTTACGTCTGCTTACATTGTCTACCTCTAAGCCTGCGATATATTGGGATGTGGTTTCACTGGACATTAAACTTTCAAATTCCAAAGAACTTCCACCATCGAAATACTTTGCAATTCGATAAATATAACCATGCTGACGATTCTCAATTTCGGGATTCCAGTAGCAATGATAAACCGTCCCATCTTTACTAGTGTAATTCTGATATTCAATCACCCAACTATAATCAGAGGAATTGTAATAAATACAAGCATCATTGACTACACCATTGATATGGAGAAAAACAGGGTCTGCAATTAAAATTTTCTTGTCGTAATATTTGTTTGTCACATCAGAATAATGAACACCATCCTCTGCATTCTCTACACCATAAGCAATGACGGAATGTCCAGCATCTCTTTGACCTACCCTTTCAATTCCATAACAAACATTGACCAAGCAATTTTCATTTTCCAGAACATCGACTAAAGTTTGAATGTATTCCGGTTGTTTATGTTGGTTTCCTCCGTCAAATGCCTCTTGCCGGAATGTCTGGCTTACTAAGCTATTGTTTTGTAATGACTGAATAAAATTGATGACAGAAATCATATTCTCTGTAGCTTCATTTTGATTGACTTGATTGATTCCGCCATATTTTGTCAAGTCAAGATTTCCTTGTTTTACCATAATCTGAGACACCGTCATACCGAAGCATGAACCGCCCCATTTATCCTTACTCTTCATGGCAATTGTTCTGTCTACTTCATCAGACCATATATTCCACTTTTCTGGATTTTCTGGCTTAAACTCTTCTTTCATCTTTTCTTGGATAGACGGTTTCACGCTCCAACCATTCGGGAAATTGACTGCTGAGTTGCCGAAATTCCAGTTATCTTTTCCCCATTCAAATTTTGCTTCTGTGGGTCTGGTGGGAGTTGTAGCCTGTGTGGTAGTGGTTGTGGCTTGTGTAGTAGTTGTTGCCCTTGTGGTGGTAGTCGTTGCCTGTGTGGTGCTGGTGGTAGTCGTTGTTGTGGTAGTGGTAGCATTTGTTGTAGTGGTTGTGGTAGTAGTCGCTTTAGTTGTGGTGGTAGTGGATTGAGGTGTTGTGGCGGATGGTGCATCAACCGAACTGTGACTAAAGTAACTTTGATAATTGGGTAAATCTTCACTAGTACAAATCATCCTTAACTTTGCACCATTTTCCGAACTAGCTCCTTCCGCTTTTGGGGCAATCCACGAATAATCGGAAGTATTGAAGTAAATACAATAATCATCATAAATAGCATTAGTTACAATTTTTACATCGTAAGTTTTATTATTGTAGGTATATGAGCCATACTCAATGCCGGTAGCAATTGCACTAGTAGTATTGGAATCATCAGGTATGGAAAAGTAAACCAATGCAAGCGGGTCTTTTTCCAGAGCAGAAATCCATGTTTTGATTTTGCTTTCTTCCGTAGCTGTATTGACTTCTGCCATGAGGCGAGCGAATGCATCAGAATAAGCATACATTGCATAGCAATTGATGAGTGAAAGTATTTCCTTGGTTGGTTGAAGGTCAGCTATATGAGTTGCACCCTCTTGCCATTCAGAAGGTATAAATATTCCTTTTTTTGCTAAAACCACCAATGCATTGTACCCAAACCCACTGCCATTCCACGGATTTTGGAGGACTTCGGAAATTTTTTCTTTTTCCGTTGCAGAAAGACCTGACAACAATGCCTGACGGTGTTCATCTGTGATAACATAGGTATCTCCGAAAATTTCGCTAGTATCATCAAAGCTCCAAAAGTCTCTGCTCACTTCGAATTCAGTACGGTTGCTTTTTGTTGTAATATGAGGGATAGAGTTGATATGTTCGTCATACCATTGCTTTTGAAATTCCTCATAAGCAGAGTCATCAGCCGTAGCACCCATATCTTGAATATAATTTAATATGAGTTGTGCATCACTGCTATCAATTTTATCATCCAAGTTGACATCTGCACATTTCAGCTGATTGGTGGTAAACTGTTCCATATTTTGGATATAATTATTCACCAATGCATAGTCAACAGCATCAACATCTCCGTCACAATCAACATCCCCCCACATGAGGGTAGTTCCGTCACTTAGGGTAATTGTACTGTAATCACTTGCATTTACAGTAATGTTTGACGGTACAGAAATCCCAGAATACAGGGAAACACATCCTGCCATCAAAGCCACTGACAACGCACAGGATATTATTCTTTTCACTAATTTCATAAAAACGTCTCCCTTCCTATTTTGATGAAAAAACTGTTTCGAACAAATATTGTTAATACTACCATTATAACTAAAAAAGAAAGAAATAGCAAGTATTTTTATTTAATTTGTACATATTTTCTGAAAATTAAGAAACATTTCAAATTGAAGACATATTTTATTCATTTTTTCTGGAATATTTCACCAATTATCAAAGGGTCAATTCGTTCACATTGTCGTATGGTGACAAAACGATATTTTTTATCGAAAAACTGCTGTACCCATAGAAGGGCACAGCAGTCATATCATTGTTTTCGTGCAATTTTGTATTCGTCGCCATCACGATAATAGGGACATTCTTTGTATTGGAGCATCCGGACATATTCGTCTTCGTCCAGATTGGCTTCACAGACATATTCTTCCCAATCGTCATCATAGGAATAATAGGCGCAAGTTTCACACTGATTCATGACAGCAGGTTTTCCCCTTCGCCCATCATGGGAATGTCAACGGCGGTCGCATTTTCCAGATGGAACACCTTCATGATTTTGTCATCTGTGTAAATTGCTCTCAATTGGGGCATGGTCTCGAAAGCCTTGTCCACATATTTTTGCTCAGTTTCAAATACAGCTGTACCAGTATAACGCAGCCAATGTCCGTCAGGCTTGCAAGCGACAATCTCAGTCAGAGGGTTGGCAACCAACTGTTTGTAAACGTTCTTGAAATTGCCAACTCCGAACAATACTTTTCCATCCAGTTCAAAAACCAAGCCAAGGGGTCTTAATTTCGGCTGATTGCCGTCAGTGGTTGCAAGGAAAAAAGTCCCTGCTTCTTTCAAAAATTCATATACTTTGCTCATTGAAAAGCTCCTTTCGTGAAACGGAATGTATTCAAGTTTCAATAATCGTATTATAGCATATTTTACAGAATTTGTCAAGTACTTTTGATAATTTTATAAAATTTGCGCATTAGATAGTTTCATTCACGTTCACACATGGTCAGGACGATTTCAGCCACTCTTTTTGCTGCAAGTGCTTCAAATTCATCAAAGGACATTGCACCGTCATCATCTGCCAAATCCGAAATGCAACGGATGCTGACAAAGGGGATTTTATTTCTCCATGCGCACTGTCCGATTGCAGCGGTTTCCATATCCACAGCATAGGGGTCATGTGCCTGAATCAAGTTTGCTTTCACGGTGCTATCGGTGATGAATGCATCACCGGAAATAATTCTGCCGGAATGGGTGACAATTCCCATTTCATCACATACCGTTTTTGCAAGGGTCTGCAAATTTTCATCAGCATGGAATTCACCACAATAAGGCGGATAATCTTTCAGGAAATGTGCGTCAAGGTCGTGAGGGAGGACACTGCTTGAAATGACGACTTCCAGCACCTTGATACCAGCTTTCATTCCCCCTGCAATGCCTGTATTGATGATGCAGTCAACCCCGAAATGGTCAATCATCACTTGGGCGCACACTGCGGCATTGACTTTGCCGATTCCACAGCAAGCTGTCACAATTTGATTTGTACCGTGTGTACTTTCATGAAAGGAATAGCCTGCAATTTCCTTGACTGTTGCATTTTCCTGCACAGACTGAATGTCCTTGAGTTCGGAGGGCATTGCTCCAATAATACCAATTGTCTTCATTCTTTTTGCTCCTTTAAGGTAAACTATTTCCCTTCTATCATAACATATTTCCGGAGATTTGTCAATTCTTTGACAAATTTTGTTATTCACATACAGCGGATTGTTTCTGCGCTTTCTTATCTGCATACATTCTCTTATCTGCCAAATCCAGACAGTCACGAACGGAATCTTCCAAATTTGTCAGGCATGCCACACCATAAGAAATGCTGATGTGCTTATCATAAATGCTGTACCGATTTTCCTCATTTTTTAGCAGATGAATATATTCCTCCGCATGGGAAATATCTGTTTCCGGCAAAACCAATATAAATTCATCTCCACCCGTCCGGAAGATACGGCTTTCTTTGGGCAAAACCGTTTTGAATAATAATGCCGCCATTCGGATGTACTCATCCCCGACAAGATGTCCATAGGTGTCATTCATCTTTTTGAGATTGTTGCAATCTGCGGAAATGAAACTGATTGGAAACTGACAGCCTTTTTCCATTCCGGTGATAAATTGTTCGAAACAACGTCGATTGTCAGCACCTGTCAATTCATCTTTCATTGCTTTTTCTTCAAGGCTGATGCGCATTTGCTCTTTTTCCGTCACATTATTGATAAGTGCAATGATTCCGGTGATATTTCCTGCATCATCCCGAACAGGCTCTTTAATGATTTCCAAATATTCCTGTATGCCGTCTTCATTGATTTCAATAATGTAGGAAGTTCCTTTACCAGAAGCCATCAAAGCTTTATCACTTTCCATTGCTTTGATGGCATTTTCTTTGTCTTTGCGGATTTCCACATCTGTTTTCCCTCGGATTGTCCAGTCAGGAGTATTGGATTTGTCAAGGTGATGCCAATAATGCGTAGAAAAAACATAGCGTCCTTTTTCATCTTTCAGATAAATCAATGAAGGAAGCTCCTTCAACATGCGTTCTATCTCAAAAAATGTTGCTGAATCTTTCAGATGAATGGCATTCTTGATACGGTTGAGAATAATTCCCTGATGTAATGGCGGTGTGATAATATCCACCGCCCCTTTTTTCAGGCACTCTTCTGCTAGGGAGATATCATCCTCATAACCACAATATATCAGCATGGGAACGGAAACAAGCATACTGTCATGTTTCAGCCATTCAAATAAGCCGAAATTTTCTGCTGCTGCATCCTTTGCGCAAATTATGGCTACTGAAATATTCCCTGCTTGTTCCTTGATATGTTCAAAATCACGTACTCTATTATCATGCATGAATACTCTGTATTTCGTTTCTAAAATCATGCACAGTTCTGTCAAATCATTTTCCTCATCTGCGACAAGCAGTATGGTTCTTCTTCTATCACTTGAATTTATGACTTCCACAACAATCACCTCAGTAAGTGTTATATTTTACCACAAAAATAACTTATATCTATTATAACATATCTTACTGAAAAAAGCAACAGAAAAAATTTAATGCTCTGAAAAATCATTTGCTGAATTTCATCTGTAACATTTCATGTTTCAAATCCCACAATTTTTGACTAAGGTCAACAAAATAAGGCTGTGGATTTTCGAAACGTTTGGTTTCCTCCCAAATCGTTTCCAATTGTTCTTTGCAATACTGCTGAATTTCGGGCAAAGTCGGACTTTCATAGACACATTCGCCACCCACGAAAATCGGCACTTGCAATTTTTTGGCTGTGAAATTGGTTAATGTCTTGCGCTTGTAAGTGTGAACAGGGTCAAAAATTTCATAAGGCTTTGTATCGTCAATTTCTTCATTATATAATGTCATGACATCTGCAAGGGCTTTTCCGCTTTCACGGTCAAATAATCTCCAAGTGGTTTTGAAGCTGGGATTAGTCACTTTGATGATGTTTTCAGAAATTTTGATTTTGGGGATGATTTTCCCCTCTTTCTCAATGGCGGATAACTTGTAAACACCCCCGAACACTGGTTCAGATTTGGATGTTACCAATCTTTCACCAACTCCGAAACTGGTAATCTGTGCGCCCTGCATAATCAAATCACGAATGATATATTCATCTAACGAATTGGATGCTACAATTCCGACATCATTCAAGCCGGCATTGTCCAGCATCTGACGGCATCTTTTCGACAAATAGGCAATATCTCCGCTGTCAATGCGGACACCTTTCCCCTTGTGTCCATTGGCTTCCAGCTCTTTGAATACGGTAATTGCATTCGGTAAACCGGAATGTAATACATTATAAGTGTCAATCAACAGAGTGCAATCATCAGGGTATACTTTGGCATATGCCCGAAATGCATCTAATTCTGTATCATACAATTGTACCCAACTATGCGCCATTGTGCCAAGTGCCGGAATCTGGAAAGCCCTGTCAGCGATTGCACACGCTGTTCCAGCCACTCCCCCGATATATGCCGCTCTTGCACCGTAGACAGCTCCATCATATCCCTGCGCACGTCTTGAACCAAATTCCATGACGGGACGACCCTGTGCAGCAGTCACAATTCTGTTTGCTTTGGTAGCAATCAAACTCTGATGATTGATTGTCAATAGAATCATAGTTTCCAATAATTGGGCTTGCATGGCTTCACCACGGACTGTTACAATCGGTTCATGTGGGAAAATGGGTGTTCCCTCAGGAATCGCCCAAACGTCACAAGTGAACTTGAAATTCCGTAAATAGTCCAGAAACGGCTCATTGAATAATTTCTTGCTCCGTAAATACTCAATATCTTCCTCTGAAAAGCTCAGATTCTTGATATACTGAATCACCTGTTCCAATCCTGCGGAAATGGCATAAGCAGCATTATCAGGGGCTTTTCTGTAGAACATATCAAAATAAGCGATTTGCTGACCACAGCCATTTTCTAAAAAGCCGTTCCCCATTGTCAATTCGTAAAAGTCCACCAACATGGACAAATTTCTGTTATCCATCATTTCAATCAATCTCCTTTGTTAAAGTAATACCTGCCTGTGCCATGAATTGCAATGCCATCATTCCGCACAAATCCGCATTATGATTGGGTGCGTCATAGGTTTCCACAGCATTCACAGGAAGGATAATGTTCAAATTGCGTTCACTTTGATTGCAGAATGTTTTCAATGTCAATGCAAACTGCATGACACATATATCTGTACAAACTCCGCATACAATCATTTTGTCAAGTTCGGGGTGATTTGTCAAAAACTGCTGAAATTCCGGTGTCAAAAAGCCATTTGTCGAATTCTTCTCAATTTTGAGATAACCGCCGATTTGTTGCAAACTCTCTGCAATTTCGCTTTCAGACGTTCCACGAATGCAATGGGGCGGAAAGCTCTGGAATTCGATACAATCCGGCTCGTGACAGTCCGCAAAGGCGACAACTGGCATTTTGGATGCATTCGCCATTTTCAGCAAATTTTCCACCACTGGCAAGACAGATGCCGAACGTGGGCTTGAAAGCACTCCCTCTGTCAAAAAGCCGTTCACCATATCCACAATGACAAGCCCTGTTTTTCCGTCTGCTAGGGTTTTCATTGTGATTGTGGGGAGTTCGGAAAGTTTCGTTCTCCATTCTTCTAATACGTTTAACATATTGATTCCTTCTTTCTGTAAATGCGACTGGGGCGGTGAGCTTCTCCGGAAGTCATTTTTTCCGTGGGCTGAATTTTATCAGCAATCTTTTTCCGGAAATTGGCTTTATAGAGTTTCTGCCCCAATATGATTTCATAGACTTTCTGGAGCTGTGGCAAGGTAAATTCTTCCGGCACGAGTGAAAAGGCAATATCTGTATAATTGACTTTGTTCCGGATTCGTTCTATCCCATAGCGGATAATTTGAGCGTGGTCGAATGCAATGTCACCATGCTGTAAAATTTTCTCCGCCGGATAAAATGCCACGTCCTCCCCTAATGGTGTCAGGCTTTCCGCCGGAACTAGCGCATAATATGAAACGGAAATAACCCTCATTCGTGGGTCACGGTTCAGATTGCCCCATGTATAAAGCTGTTCGAAATAAATGTCATGCAATCCGGTTTTCTGATGCAATGCCCTCATGGCTGCCTCATCCAGAGATTCTGCAATCCCTACAAAAGTACCTGCTAAGGCAAGTTTCCCCTGAAAAGGGTGTTCCCTTCTTTTCGTCAACAATACCTGTAATGTTTCGTCCAAAATCGTGAATAACACAAGGTCAACTGTCACGGATGGACGGTCATAATCTTCACGGTGATACTGCTGCAAAAATTCCTCTTCGGTCATGTTGTCACCTCTTTGATTTGATAGTAGTAAATTGCTACTTTTGATAATTCTATGATAGTATATTTTTGCTACTTTGTCAAGGGGTTTCGCATAAGTTTGTGAGATGTGACAAATTTCAACAAGTGAATTTGTTTATTTCAGCGAAAATATTCCCTATTGGTGGGAAATGCTTCCATTTTGCAAGATAATCTGCTATCATAAAACCATGCAATTAAAGGGGGAATATCATGGTTTATCAAAGAATCCGAAATCTAAGAGAAGACAACGACCTGAAACAGAGAGAACTTGCGGAATATCTTCATGTTTCACAGAATACCTATTCCCAATATGAGAATGGTATTATTGCATTGACGGCTGAAATGGTGGTGCAGTTAGCGAAATTCTACCATACAAGTACGGATTATTTGCTTGGCTTGACAGATGTCAAAACTCCCTACCCACGGAAAAAAAGACAATCATAAAAATTCCCCTTGTCATTCCAACAAGGGGAATTTTGCATGAATCCATACAATTATTCAATAATCTGATAAATCATAGGGGTGAGAACTGCCGGAGCATCTTTGAGACGGATTGCTTTCATGATACGATTGCAAGCAATCTCACAAATATTTTCCGTCTGTCCATAAACCGTGAAAAGCGGTTCGCCTTTCGGCACATAATCCCCTACAAAATGATGGAATACCACTCCTGCACCCCTATCAATATTGGGATTGTCTGCCGTCCGTCCTGCGCCCAATCCCAAACAAGCAAGCCCCACTTCTTCACTGTGAATTTCCGTGATAAATCCGTCATTTCGTGCGGAAATGGTACGATTGACACGAGATTCCGGCAACAGTGACAAATTGTCCACAACATGAGCGTTTCCGCCTTGCGCTTCTACCATTTGAGCGAATTTCTCTAACGCCTTTCCAGAAGTCAGGGCATTTTCTGCCATCTGGCGACAGGTGATAACATCCCCTTTTCCGGAGAGTGTCAGCATTTGTGCGGAAAGTGCAAGGGATAATTCCGTCAATTGGTTTCGGCTTTCTCCACGGAGCATCTGTATCACTTCTTTGACTTCCAAAGCGTTCCCGACTGCTGAACCTAACGGCGCATTCATATTGGTAATGACTGCACGACAATTTTTTCCGGCTTCTTTCCCCACGTCTACCATTAAATTGGCTAATACGCTCGCTTCTTCAGGGGTTTTCATGAACGCTCCATAACCATACTTGACATCCAATAAAATACAGTCCGCACCCATTGCCAATTTTTTACTCATGATACTGGAACAAATCAAGGGAATGCTGTCAACTGTTGTTGTCAAGTTACGGAGTGCATAAATTTTCTTGTCAGCTGGTGTGAGGTTGCCACTTTGGGAGATGATACAGCAACCAATTTCATTGATTTGCTTGATAAATGCGTCTTTGCTCATGGTAACGGAAAAATCAGGAATGCTTTCCAATTTGTCAATTGTCCCCCCAGTAAAGCCTAAACCCTTACCGGACATTTTCGCAACATATCCGCCACAAGCTGCCACAATGGGCGCAACTAACAAAGTTGTTTTGTCGCCAATGCCTCCGGTACTGTGCTTGTCAATGGTGATACCATCCACTGCGGAAAGGTCAAGGCACTCCCCTGAATCTCGCATTGCAAGAGTTAATTCTGTTGTTTCCTCCACTGTCAACCCTTGACAACATACCGCCATTAACCATGCGGACATCATGTAATCTGGAATACTGCCTTCTGTATATCCGCCAATCAGGAAACGAATTTCCTCCGTGTTGAGCGGTTCTAAACGTCGTGTTTTCTGAATCAGGTCATACATTTGCATGAAAAATCCCTCCTCTGATAAAATTGTTACTATTATCATACACCACTTTCAAGAAATTATCAATACTTTTTTGTAAAATTTTCCAGCCAATGTATAAAAATCTTTATTTTCCCCATACTCAAAACAGAGGTGATGTTACATGAAAAAATTTGAATTGGCGGCAATTTTGGGCTTGATACTTGCAATATGCTGGGGAAATGTCTCCCACTTTGAGCAAAAACTGAACGATTTGCAAAATGGTGTTCTCCGCTTGCATATTTTAGCAAATTCAGATTCTGACCGTGACCAGCAATTAAAATTATTGGTTCGTGATGAATTGTTGAGACAGTCCAAAACGCTTTTTTCCGGATGCAATACCCTTGACGAAATGAAAGAACGTGCCATTCAACAAAAAGAAACCATCCGTTTAATCGCTCAAAACGTCCTTGAACAAAACGGCTGTCATGACCGTGTCACGGTACAATTAACCGAAATGGAATTCGATACGAGGGAATATGAGGAAATTACCATGCCTGCCGGAGCTTATGAGGCTTTGCGCATTCTCATTGGAGAAGGTGAAGGGCATAATTGGTGGTGTGTGATGTATCCGCCGTTGTGCTTGCCTGTTGCCTCTGACCCTTCGGAATGGTTTGACGGCGAAACTGTCGAAATCCTCACCCAACCAGAAGAATATGAGATTCAATTCAAATGCGTGGAACTTTGGCACGAATTACAAGAGAAATTGGGAAAATAAAAAACTCCTCTCCTGCACATGGAGAGGAATTTTTCAATTTTGTTGTTTTGTTCTTTTTGGATAGGGGTAAAATTACTTAGCCTTGCCCTGATTTGCAACGCCTGCCATCTTAGCAGCTAACTCATCGGGGTCGCAGAGGTACTGCTTGCTGATGACATTGAAATCATCATCAAATTCATAAACCAGCGGAATTGCAGTCGGGATATTTTCGTTGATGATGTCTTCATCGCTCATTTTGTCGAAATACTTCACCAAAGCACGGAGAGAATTTCCATGTGCTGCAATCAGGACACGCTTTCCAGCCAACATCTGGGGCTTGATTTCCTCTTCAAAGTAAGGTACAGCTCTTTCGATAGTGGTCTTCAAGCTTTCCTGTAAGGGGAGTTCAGCAGGGTCAACTTCTCTATACTTGGGGTCTTTTGCAGGGTTGCGAGGGTCGTCTTCGGTCAATGCCATAGGCGGAATGTCAAAAGAACGTCTCCAAATTTTTACCTGCTCTTCGCCATACTTTGCAGCAGTTTCAGACTTATTCAAGCCCTGCAATGCTCCATAATGACGCTCATTGAGCTTCCAGCTCTTCACAACAGGCAACCATTCTCTGTCCATCTCAGCAAGAACATTATTCAAAGTATGAATTGCTCTCTTGAGGTAGGAAGTATAGCAGATGTCGAAATCATAACCAGCTTCTTTGAGCGCACGACCGCCCTTTTTCGCTTCTTCCACACCGTTTTCACTCAGTTCAACATCAGTCCAACCAGTGAACTTGTTTTCCTTGTTCCATTCACTTTCGCCATGGCGAATTAAAACCAGTTTCATGCTCATTGTTCAAAATTTCCTTTCAATCAATATCATTTATCACACGCATTTTCAGCGGTGACGGACTTCTCAATAATAAACTCTGAAATAACCTGTTTTCTCATTCAGCATCCAGACAGCAGTATTTTCATACCCATTCCAAAAAAGATAAACTTCCGCTCCATCCATATCATTGACAGATGCATTATGTTCACGCATATATGAAAACCATTTGTCTCCCTTCCCTTCTTCCGAATCGGCATCTTCAATAACACGCTCCGCCCCAAAAGACTCCGCCCGCTCCTTGTAACCGGAGATGACTTCACTTTCAGTATAGTAGAAAATATCTACCATTGCCGAACCCTGTAGGAATTTCGGCACAAACTTTGCGTGATATTCTTCCGCTTTTTCGGGAAGACGTTTAGGGATAAGTATATTCAGATTCTCTCTCGCTTCCTCCGTATAGGTCGACAGGAAAAGTTCTCTCTTCCAGCGGTAAGCCCATTTTCCATCTTGTGATGATAGAAAAAACGGAAATATCAAACCGCCGATTGCTACAATATACAGGATAGTGCGTAAAATTCCCGTTGTACACCGGAAAATTTTATTTTGCAGGTTCTCCTCGTCATATTGCTTTCGTACAATCTGTATCCCGAACAGAGAGGGAAAGCTCATCATCCATACTAGCTCATAATAGCGATAAATTCCGGCAACCATTGCCCCTAGGAAGAACACAGTCACACATAATAACACATCCAAATAATACCAGACAGAAACCTGATAGCTTTCCTTTTGGTCTGTTGCCGTTGGCTTGGAATTTGTCAACATATTAAATCATCCTATCATGCGAGAAAGTCCGTTTTCCGCTGTATTGCTGTGAAAAATTAGCCGTTGACTGCTGCCTGTACAATCACATTAAAGTCCTCAGCCTTCAAAGATGCGCCACCAATCAGACCGCCGTCAATGTCGGGCTTTGCAAGGAGTTCAGCAGCATTCTTAGCGTTCATAGAACCGCCGTATTGGATAGTAACAGCCTGTGCAGTTTCTTCATCATACAGCTTTGCCAACTGCGCACGGATGAAAGCACAAACTTCCTGTGCTTGGTCAGGTGTTGCTGTCAGACCTGTGCCAATTGCCCATACAGGCTCATAGGCAATTACAACCTTCTTTACGTCTTCCTTGGAAACAGCCCAGAGGTCAAGCTTAATCTGACGTGCAATCACTTCTTCAGTAATATTGCACTCACGCTCCCATTTCAGTTCGCCTACGCAAACAATGGGCTTCAGACCAGCAGCCAAAGCAGCAGCAGTTCTCTTGTTGACGGTTTCGTCAGTTTCACCGAAATACTGTCTTCTTTCGGAGTGACCAATTACAACATATTCCACGCCAACTTCTACCAGCATATCAGCAGAAATTTCGCCGGTATATGCACCACTCTTTTCAAAGTGTACATTCTCTGCACCAACCTTGACATTAGAACCAGCTGTGGTATTCACAGCGGTTTCCAGATTAGTGAACGGTACACAAGCGATAACCTCAATTTTTCCCTCCGCATTGGCAACAAGAGGCTTGATAGCTTCCAAAAGCTCCTTAGCTTCGGGGCGAGTCTTATTCATCTTCCAGTTTCCGGCAATAATAGCCTTTCTTACAGACTTGTTCATTGGAAAAACTCCTTTCATTCAATGAAATTACTTTTTCTTGCAACACTTGCGGAATTTTTTAGGCTTTTCGTCTTCTTCGTCCTCGTCGTCGTCATCATCTTCAAAGGAAGTAATGGAATTATTACTGCCTATGCTGACTCCTTTCTTGACTGGGGCAATGAGAAAACCACAAATCATACCAATCAGAAACCCAATCAACAGCGCAAGATATAAAGGGGTATTCGGGTTTTCTGCGATACGTTCCACAATGTCAGTTTTTTTCAGTTTCATGATGAAACACCTCCCTTTAGGGGGAAGGGTGAACAAATGCCATCTGCTCACCCTGTGAAATTGTCAATCTCAATTATGCCTTATCAGCGATAACTGCAACACCGGGGAGAACCTTGCCTTCCAGATATTCCAGAGATGCACCGCCACCTGTAGAGATATGGCTCATCTTATCAGCAAAGCCTAACTGCATTACAGCTGCTGCGGAATCGCCACCACCAATAATGGTAGTTGCATCAGTTTCAGCCAGTGCCTTAGCAACGGCAATTGTACCCTTTGCCAGAGTCGGATTTTCGAATACGCCCATTGGTCCATTCCATACAACTGTCTTAGCAGACTTAACAGCCTCTGCAAAGATAGCCTGTGTTTCTGTGCCAATATCCAGACCCATCTTATCAGCAGGAATTTCACCAGCAGGAACGTTTTCCACTGCGATTTCTGCATCAATCGGGTTCGGGAATTCAGCGGCTACTGTGGTATCTACTGGGAGCAGAATCTTCTTGCCGAGGGATTCAGCCTTAGCAAGCATTTCCTTACAATAGTCAAGCTTCTCATCATCTACCAGAGACTTACCAATGTTACCGCCCTGAGCCTTGATGAAAGTATAAGCCATACCGCCACCAATAATCAGAGTATCGCACTTTTCAAGCAAATTAGAGATAACATTCAGCTTGTCTGCAACCTTTGCACCGCCGAGGATTGCAACGAACGGACGCTCCGGAACTTCTACAGCATTACCAAGATACTTGATTTCCTTCTGCATCAAATAGCCAACTGCGGTCTCCTTGACAAACTTTGTCACACCAGCAGTAGAAGCGTGCGCTCTGTGAGCTGAACCAAATGCATCCATTACGAAAACTTCATCATCTACGAGGTCAGCCAATTCTTTAGCGAATTCTTCACCGTTCTTGGTTTCTTCTGCGCCACGGAAACGAGTATTCTGGAGAACAACAATTTCACCATCATTCATAGCAGCTACAGCAGCCTTAGCATTGTCGCCAACGACGGTATCATCATTTGCGAAAGTCACCTTTGCAGAAACGAGTTCAGCCAATCTGTCAGCAGCAGCCTTGAGAGAAAACTTCTCCTCTGGTCCATTCTTCGGCTTGCCGAGATGAGAGCAGAGTACAACCTTTGCGCCGTTCTCTACGAGCTTGTTAATGGTGGGAAGTGCTGCCTGAATTCTGTTGTCGTTGGTGATGACACCATCCTTCATGGGGACATTAAAGTCCACTCTGACGAGGACTTTCTTGCCCTTCACGTCAATGTCTTCTACTGTAACTTTGTTCAAACCTGCCATTGTTATGACATCCTTTCAAATAAATTTCGGCTTGCGCCGTTGAATAAATCCGGCATGACAGAAAAATATCACACCTACATTTCTATTATACACTATTTTCAAAAATTCTGCAAGAGGTAATTGCTAAATTTTTATGAATTTTCACAAATTTGCCTGTCGATTTCCGAAATTTGACAGTTCAGCAAAATTATTTGCTGAATTTCTGACTTTATCTTGACATTTTTTCCGGAATATGTTATGATTACTAGAAAAGGGGGGTGCAGTGTCTTTGATTCTGCGTATCCAAAAGACAGAAAATTTCAACAAACGACAATATATTTTAAAAATCGGGATAGTATTATTATCTCTGACATATGTTTTTTGTATGCTGTACCTGTTATTTTTCCTGAGAATCAGCAATCGTGCAGGTTGGATGAGTGGGGAGGCACAGAAAATCGGCTATTGGCACACTATCTGGAATCATACTAACCTGATACCGTTTCAGACAGTCATTGAATTTGCGTGGGATTTCAGGCGAGCCCATAAAATATTGAGTTTTTCGTTCATCAACTTAGCCGGAAATGTCGTCATGTTTGTACCGCTTGGCATATTTCTGCCGTATTATTGGGATTCCATGCGAAATTTCCGGAAATTTGTTCCCGTTGTGATGCTGATGGTGATTGTCATAGAGGTGACACAAGTTCTGACATTGACGGGAACGTGTGATATTGATGACTTCCTTTTGAATACTGTCGGGAGTTGTATAGGCTTACTCCTGTTCCGTAGCATCTGTTTATTGAAAGAGAGGTTTTTCCATGGAAACAGAAATTCAGAAGATTAAATATGTTTGCCGTTTGCGTGACGGCAATTATACTGAAGATACAAATAGTTCAATTCCGGAAGATGCTGTGCAATATGCGGAAATGCTGTTACATTCTTTTTTCCCTGAAAAGCTTGTCAGACAGCTTTCCCTTGAAACAAATCCCGAAAAGGCTGTTCTTGTGTTTCGGACAGATACCAGACAAGTACAGGAATTTCAGGAACTTTTGCAACTGCACGAATTTTCACTTGACTCTTGACATTTTCACGGAAATATGATAGACTATTGATAATAGGATAAATTTTGTTTTCATGTTCAAAGGAGGAAATGACAATGGATTTCAAAGATAAAATTTTCAAGCTTGGCGGTGATGTCAGAAATTCCGCCGGAAAACTTGCAGGCGAAGCGGTAGACGGTGCAAAAAAAGCCGCTGAAAAAGTCAAAATCAATGCGGCTATCTCCAAATCTGAAACCGCCATCAAAGACGCTTATATTGCCATTGGTAAAAAGTATGAAGAACTGCACAGCAATGACCCTGAACGTGTTTTTGTGTCATTCCTTGATATTATCGAAAAGGAAAAGGCAAATATTGCCTCTCTTAATGGGGAATTGGCTGCGGTAGATAATGCAACTGTTTGCAAGAAGTGCGGAAAATACGTTCAGCAGGGGCAAAAATTCTGCCCTTCCTGCGGTGCAAGACAGGATGAACCCGAATTCATTGATTTGAATGCTGAAAAGTCCATTCCTGTGAGTGATGATTCCGAACAGTAATTCATAACAATAAAATGCCGTCCGATTGGGCGGCATTTTTGTTAATATTGATAACCATACACAAGCCAATAAAATGAACCAAATAGCCAATCATGGACTACTGTGGAAGTTTGCTCTTTGTAATTTTCATCCAGCAGGAAATCAGAACTCCCCACTGTCATGATAATTGAATTATGTCGGGTATCATCACGAGAATACATCATCGTAATCAATTGTTCATTTTCAAAGGTAATGGGGTCATCTTGAATTCCTCCAAATGGTTTCCCGATAGCAGTTACTGCGGTTTCCAGCATCGCATCCTGTTTAATGGCACTGTAATTATCACCATACACCATATGAAAACTTCTTGCATGGTGCATGAATCCTGCAATATTGGCGGTATTTTCGCCAAGGGGCATTCTGCTGGGGACTTCCACTTGTTCAATACGGAAAAATTCAGGGTCATCATTCAAGATACGCTGATTATCTGTTTCTGTAATCATATCATAATCCATTTGAATACAATATTCTTCTAATAAGCGTTCGATGTACTTGAAACGGATTTCTCTTTCATCTGGTGGCAATAACAGGAGCATTCTTCCGCCATTATCAAGGTAGGTATCCAAAAATGAAAGCTCTTCATTGGTGATGTCCTCTTTTGGGGAATTGATTAACAATATCATGCAATCCGAGGGCATATTCAAAAGGGAATCTTCCTGCCAAGTATAGCCAATTTCTGTGGCTTCTGCAATCAGGCTTGAAAGATTGGCGGTATCTGTTGTACCGTGGTCAGTGACATAATAAATTAAGCCCTCAGGCTTATTTTGTACGGCTTCTTCTGTTGTTTCTTCTGATGCAATATCAGGTGCAGTACCTTGTGAAGTACTGCACCCTGTCAACATCAATGAAACTGCCAAAATTATCGTGGATATTTTGAACTTCATGATAACTTTCACGCATTCCAACGCTCACGGAACTGTTCAATCAATGTATTGATTTCTTCTGAAACAGCTTCTTTTTTCAGTGTGAGAATGACCAAAGAACGCTCTTCGGAAAGGTCTCCCAGCCCATGCAAAGGCACTAACCCTTCTGTAGCAACTGCACATTCGTAGGTGAAGAAAATTCCCTTGTCTGCGGCTGCTAATGCTTGCAGGGAAAGCGGAGTATTGCTTGTCAATACCCTTGAAAAGCTTGCAAAGGGCATATCACGTTTGCGGAGCATATGCTCTAAAACGTCTCTGTCGCTTGCACCCTCTTCACGGAGGAAAAGCTGTTCTTCAAGCAACTTCTTTGCAGTCATATTAAATTCTGTGTGTTCATTGCCGGAATATCCCCCAAAATGTACTTTTGCAAAAGGCTGGCTGTTATACTGCGCTTCTGCATACAACTTATCCGCAAGAACAAAATCAACTTGACCACCTTCCAACATACGAAGCATTTCCGCAGTATTTCCGGAAACCATGCTCACGGCTATACCATTTTCTTCCTTGGCAAGTTCAGCTAAAATAAGGGCGGCTTTCTGTTCACCTAATTCAGAGGGGAAACCAAAACGGATTTCTTTGTTTTCGTTCATTCTCTGTAAGTCTGCATAAACTCTCTCACTCATTTTCAGCATCAATTCAGCCTGTCGGCGGAAATATTCACCTTCGGGAGTGAGTCGGAGCATCTTATTTTCATAGATAAACAACTTACAATGATACTTGTTTTGCAGGTACTTGACGTGCTGTGTGACGGATGGCTGAGTAATTCCCAGCATTTTAGCGGTTTTTGTGTAACTTTTCGTTTCACAAAGTTTCAAAAAGGTTGTAATTCTGAAGTCTAACATAGTTCATTCTCCTTTACAGTAAGTCTCCTATACCATATACTATTATTATACAAAATAATATATAATCTGTCAAGTGTTTTTTGAAAAAACTTGATTTTTCACTAATTTATCACGTCTTTTTCATCTTATTGATACACTGGACTTATTAAAAAAATGTTTTTCCTGATTTTCGATTATCTGAATTGTTTTGGTCACATTTTCTTCATGAACTGCATATACTATGTTCATGAAAGGAGTGATATTTCATGTGCGGAATTGCTGGTATGATTTCATTTCAAGAAAATCTGCATGAACAAAGGCGCATTTTGGAGAAAATGCAGGATAGTATTATTCATAGAGGCGGAGACCAGAAAGGCATCTTCATTTCTGAACATGCGGGATTGGTTCACACAAGATTAGCTGTCATTGACCCCGAATATGGTACACAACCAATGCAGTATACAGATGGTCATGAATTATTTACCATTGTCTATAATGGCGAACTCTATAATACTGCTGAAATTCGTGAACAGCTCCAGAAAGAGGGCTGTACTTTTGCAACCCATTCAGACACGGAAGTCATCTTGAAAGCTTATGCCACCTATGGGGAAAATTGTCTGGATTTATTCAATGGTATTTTTGCTTTTGCGGTCTGGGAAGAAAAACAAAAACGATTATTTTTAGCAAGGGATAGAATTGGAGTGAAACCGTTATTCTTCTATCATGAAAGTGAAAAATTCTTGTTCGGTTCAGAAATGAAAGCGATTCTCGCCAATCCTTCTGTTCCTCGTGAAATTGATATGGATGGTATTAGTCAATTATTGATGTTCGCCCCCGGACGAACTGCCGGTTGTGGGGTATTCCGTGGGATGAAGGAAATCCCTGCTGGACATTGTGCCTATTATTCCCAAAAAGATGGCTTCCAAATGCGCCATTATTGGAAACTCCACGCTGAACCACATACCGATAATTTTCAACAAACGGTGGAACAGGTGCGCTATCTCCTGACAGATGCCATCAAAAGGCAATTGGTCTCTGATGTGCCAATTGGAACTTTTCTTTCAGGCGGTCTGGATTCCAGCCTGATTTCTTCCGTGGCTTCCAGAGAATTCGCCAAAGACGGACGAAAACTGCACACATTCTCCGTCGATTACCGTGACAATGATAAATATTTCCAGAAAAGTAAATTTC
>Ga0326511_10000506_pt1 | contig 34353 bp, 25 predicted proteins | sample 0_2496_0518_D_FD_203701 | JGI IMG/M metagenome (GOLD analysis project Ga0326511, IMG submission 203701) | Bovine rumen microbial communities from UC Davis, California, United States - 0_2496_0518 | ecosystem: Host-associated > Mammals > Digestive system > Stomach > Rumen | place: USA...
CGAAGATGGTGGTCAACAGAGCCACTTTCATACCGCCGGCGACGACGGTCGGGCTGATGTCACCAGCGACCTCGATGTCATCGAAGGCCTGGACCATACCGACAACGGTGCCGAGGAATCCGAAGGAGGGAGCAAGGGCGATGAACAGGCCGATCCAGGTGAGGTTGTTCTCGAGGCGGGCCATCTGGACACCACCGTAGCTGGTGACGGCTTTTTCAACGTTCTCCAGGCCCTGGTCCATACGGTCGAGGCCCTGGTAGAAGATGCTGGCGACGGGGCCGCGGGTGTTGCGGCAGAGTTCCTTGGCGGCCTCATAGTTGCCGCTCTTGACGTTGTCCTCAATGCCGTTGAGGAGCTTCTTGACGTTGGTGGTGGCCATGTTGAGGTAGAGGATACGCTCGATGACGAGGGCCATACCGAAAATAAGGCAGAGAAGCACGGGGGTCATCCAGCCGGCACCACCCTGGATGTACTTCTCTTTGAGCACCTGGTGGAAGGACTTGGTGGTCTCTTCGGCAGCGGGGGCTGCAGTCTCTTCGGCAGCGGTCTCGGCGACGGCTTCTGCGGGGGCAGCGCTGTCGGCGGTAGCGGCAACCTGTTCGGTGGCTTCAGTCGTTGTGGCATCCTGTGCCATCACGCCATTGAAGTTGGCAAATGTCAATAATCCTACTATTGACATCACAGCAAATACTTTTTTCATGTTGTGTTACTTTGTTGATTATTAATTTATTGTTTGTAATTCCGTTGTTTTATTTCAATGTGCAAATATACACCTTTTTTCTAATTCCACCAAAAAATATCATTTTTTTCTTCCATTTAGTGTTTCCATGAGTTCGCGGAGAGGTGTTTTTCGGGGTTCGTCGGCATGGATTCCGTCGAGTTCCTTGCGGGCGGTTTCGAACTCGTCGGCGATGGCTTTTTCGATGGCGTTTTTGAGGTTCATGGCTTGGTAGAGTGCCAGGACCCGGCGCACTTTTTCTTCTTCGTCCATGTTGTCCTTGGCGGCGAAGAGGGCCAGGAGTTCTTTCCGCTGTTCTTCGCTGGCGTTTTTCAGGGCCGTCAGCGGGAGGAAGGATATCTTGTTGTCGCGGATGTCCTGTCCGGTTTTTTTGCCGAAGACGGCGGTGTCGCCGTAGCCGTCCAGCAGGTCATCCTGCATCTGGAAGGCGAGGCCGAGGTGGATGCCGAAGGCGTAGAGGCGTTCGACCTCGTCGGCGGGGGCGCCGGCATACAGGGCTCCTATCTTCAGGGCCCCGGCGAGCAGCACGGCGGTTTTCTGGCGTATCATGTCCATGTAGTTGTCGATGCTGACGTTGGCCAGGCCCATGCGTTCGAAGTTCATGTCTTTCTGTTGCCCTTCGCACACTTCGATGGCGGTCTCGTTGAAGCATTGCAGGATTTCCTGCAGTTTAGGTGTGGATTGGCGGAGGAAATAGCGCCAGGCGAGGGCGAACATGGTGTCGCCACTGAGGATGGCGGTGTTTTCGTCCCATTTGGTGTAGACTGTGGGCTGGCCGCGGCGCAGGGGCGAGCGGTCCATGAGGTCATCGTGGAGGAGGGTGAAGTTGTGGAAGGTCTCGATGCCGAGGGCTGCATTGCGCACCTGCTGCTCGTCGCCGCCGAAAAGGGCGTTGGCCATCATGAGCATGGTGGGGCGAATGCGTTTGCCGCCCAAGCGCAGGGTGTATTCGATGGGGGCGTAGAGTTCGCGCGGTTCGGCGATGAATTGTTCGGCGTCGAAGATGGCGCCCACCTTGTCGAGATAGTATTTTATATTGTTCATTAGTTTTAATTACTGATAATACTGTTCAATATGCAATGTTGTGCTGCGTGCACCATTTCTGGGCACCTCTGTGGCCCAGCTTGGCGGCGCGTTTGTAGTTGGCCTGTTCGCGTTTGGGTTGTTTCTGTTTGGCGTAGAGTTCGGCAATGCGGACGTAGGTCTCGGCGTCTTTCTTGTTGATTTCCACGGCGCGCTGGTAGTTGCGGATGGCTTTGCCGAATTCGCCCATTTCGGCGTAGGTGCGTCCCATGAGCCGGAACGACTCGCTCTGCCTGGGGTTGATGCGCGAGGCGGTGCGATACTGCGCGAGGGCTTCGCGGTATTCGTCTTTGCTGAAATAGATGTCTCCCAAGCGGTTGTAGGCATGGATGTAGGTGCTGTCGTATTTGATGACCGTTTCCAGGCACTCGATGGCGTTCTCTTTCTCGCCTTTGAGCAGGTAGGCCCAGCCCAGGCAGTAGATGAGCTTGATGGAATTGCGCTCCAGTTTGAGTCCTTTTTTGAGGGTGTTGATGGCCATGTCGTAGCTGTTGCGATAGCAGTACATGGTGCCGAGGTTGAAGTAGGCGTCGATGTTCTTCGGGTCGGCCTGTATGGCTTTGCGGAAGGTCTGAGTGGCCTCGTTGTCGTTGCCTTTGTAGAAGTAGATGATGCCTGTGACGTTGAGGGCGCGGGCCGACTTGGGGTCCTCGGCTTGGGCTTTGTGGGCCCAGGTGGAGGCGTTGGTGTAGCTCTCGTCGACGCAGTAGACCATGGCAAGCGATGCCATGGCCGAGGCGCGGAGGGCGCTGTCGGCAGGTGCGGAGAGTTCGATGGCCTTCTCGGCGGCCTTCTTGGCGCCTTCCCAGTCGCGTTGTTCGCAGAGACATTCGGCCAGGTGGCACATGGCCGTGGCACTGCTATCGGCTTTCCCCAGCCAATGGGCGGCTTCAGCGAAGTGCTCCATGCGCTGCAGCAGGAGCCCCAGGTGCAGGCGGGCCTGCGCATTGGTGTCCACGGCCTCGCGATAGTAACCGACGGCAAGGTCGTTCAGCCCCTTGCTGTCGGCATTGAGGCCTTTCTCGAGGCTCCCCTGGGCGGTGGCACCCAGGGCGAGCATCGTGATACAGGCGGTGAGGAGCAGTCGGCGCATCATTGTTTTATCCGAGGTTCTCGATTTGTGCTTTCAGGGCGGCAATCTTGGTTTCGGCATCGCGCTGTTTGTTGCGCTCTTTCTCGATGACGGCTGCCGGGGCCCCGTTGACGAACTTCTCGTTGGAGAGTTTTTTCAGCACACTGGCCAGGAAGCCTTCGGCGTACTTCAGTTCCTCGTTCAGTTTCTTCAGCTCGGCATCCTTGTCGACATTCTGGCTCATGGGCACGAAGCATTCGGTGGTGCCAATCATGAAGCTCAGTGCGCCGGCAGGTTTTTCGCTGACGGCTTCCACCTTGCCGACATTGGCCAGCTTGCGGATGATGCCCTCGAAGCGGGAGACCTGGAAGCGGTCGTCCTTGGCGATGTAGCTGACGTCGAGCGACTCCTTGGGCGAGAGGTTGCGGGTGTTGCGGATGTTGCGCACACCGGCGATGACCTCGCGGGCGGTGTCAAACTCGTCGAGCATGCGCTGGTCGAAGAAGACACTCGTGGGCATGTGCTGGTTCATGATGCTGTAGTTGGCATTGATGAAGGCGGCCTGCTCGTCGCTCTTGCCGAAGCCCTGCAGGATGTGCCATATCTCTTCGGTGACGAAGGGCATGAAGGGGTGCAGGATGAGCATCAGGCGGGAGAAGATACTGACGGTGGCCTCGTAAGTCTCGCGGTCGATGGGAGTGCCGTAGGCGGGCTTCACCATCTCCAGGAACCACGAGCAGAAGTCGTCCCACACCAGCTTGTAGCTGGCCATGAGGGCCTCGCTGAGGCGGTACTGCTCGAAGTCTTTCTCGATTTCCTCGAGCACCTGTGCCATGCGCTGTTCCATCCACAGAATGCTGGTTTCGTTCTCCTTGCTCTGCTGCTGGTCGCCGATTTGCCAGCCGGAGACCAGTCGCAGGGCGTTCCACATCTTGTTGCTGAAGTTGCGGCCCTGCTCGCAGATGGCCTCGTCGAAGGGGAGGTCGTTGCCGGCAGGGGCGGTGAGGAGCATGCCCATGCGGACGCCGTCGGCACCGTATTTCTCAATGAGCATGATGGGGTCGGGGCTGTTGCCGAGGCTCTTGCTCATCTTGCGGCCCAGCTTGTCGCGCACGATGCCGGTGAAGTAGACGTTGTGGAAGGGGACATCCTTACGGTATTCCTCGCCGGCCATGATCATGCGGGCCACCCAGAAGAAGATGATGTCGGGGGCGGTGATGAGGTCGGCGGTGGGGTAGTAGTATTTGATTTCGGGGTTGTCGGGGTTGCGGATGCCGTCGAAGAGCGAGATGGGCCAGAGCCAGGAGCTGAACCAAGTGTCCAGCACGTCCTCGTCCTGACGCAGGGCGCCGGTGTAGCCGTACTTTTCGGCGGCCACATTGCGGGCCTCCTCCTCGTTGCGGGCCACGATGGTCTCCACGCGGCCGTCCTTCTCAAGGTACCATGCCGGTATGCGCTGACCCCACCACAGCTGGCGGCTGATGCACCAGTCCTTGATGTTCTCCAGCCAGTGGCGGTAGGTGTTTTTGAATTTGGTGGGGTGGAAGCGGATGGTGTCGTCCTCCACCACCTCGAGGGCGCGCTTGGCGAGGCCCTCCATCTTGAGGAACCACTGGGCCGAGAGCTTGGGCTCGATGACGGCGTCGGTGCGCTCGCTGTGGCCCACCTTGTTGGTGTAGTCCTCTATCTTCTCGATGAGGCCAGCCTCCTCCAAGTCTTTGACGATCTGCTTGCGGCAGGCGAAGCGGTCCATGCCGGCGTATTTGCCGCCGTGCTCGTTGAGCGTGCCGTTGTCGTTGAAGATGTCGATAGACTCGAGGTTGTACTTCATGCCCAGGTTGTAGTCGTTGATGTCGTGGGCGGGGGTGATCTTCAGGGCGCCGGTGCCGAACTCGCGATCCACGTATTCGTCCATGATGATGGGCACCACGCGTCCCACGCCGGGAACGACGACTTTCTTGCCCTTGAGCCACTGGTAGCGCTCGTCCTCGGGGTGCACGCACACGGCGGTGTCGCCCATGATGGTCTCGGGACGGGTGGTGGCAACGACGATATATTTATCCTCGCCCTCCACGAAGTAGCGGAGGTAGAACAGTTTGCCATGGCTTTCCTTGTAGATGACCTCCTCGTCGCTGACGGCTGTCAGGGCCTGGGGGTCCCAGTTGACCATGCGCACGCCGCGGTAGATGAGGCCTTTGTTGTAGAGGTCCACGAAGACGCGGATGACGCTCTCGTAGCGCACCTCGTCCATAGTGAATGCCGTGCGGTCCCAGTCGCAGCTTGCACCCAGTTTGCGCAGCTGTTTCAGGATGATGCCGCCGTGCTCCTCTTTCCATTCCCAGGCGTATTTCATGAATTCGTCGCGGCTGAGCGACCGTTTGTCGATACCGCGGTCGGCGAGCATCTTGACGACCTTGGCCTCGGTGGCGATGCTGGCGTGGTCGGTGCCGGGCACCCAGCAGGCGTTCTTGCCCTGCATGCGGGCGCGGCGCACCAGCACGTCCTGAATGGTGTTGTTGAGCATGTGGCCCATGTGGAGCACTCCCGTCACGTTGGGCGGCGGAATCACCACGGTGTAAGGCACGCGGTGGTCGGGCTCCGAGTGGAAGAGTTTCTTGTCAAGCCAGAACTGATACCATTTCTCCTCTATCTGCCGAGGGTCGTACTTAGATGCTAATTCCATAGTCTGTTTAATTATTATATTCTATATATATTGCACTTATTCATACACTTGTATTGTGTATGGCATATTGTATTGAGCGATGCAAATGTACGAAAAAAAATCGGATTGCACACAATTATTTGCATGCAATCCGAAAAAAGGCTTCTTTACAACTGGATGCCAGTCTGTTGGACTTATCTCCTGACAGCCTTGCGCTCGTCGGCCCATTTCTGTACTTTCTCAGTGGCTTTGTCCCTGTTGTAGGGGATGGAGAAGCCGATGCCGAAGTTCAGGCCGTTCAGCTCTTTGAACTTGGGGACAATCTCGTAGCCCAGTGAGAAGTGCACCATGTAGAAGTTCACCACAATCGACGGCGCCAATGTGAAATAGGTGTTGCTCTCTTTCACCCAGTTTGTTCCGTCCTCGGTGGTGACGTCCTTGGCCTTGTCGATGCCCAGCACCAGCATCGGGCGGAACGACACGGCGCCCCAGCCGGTGATGTCCTTGTCGAAGTTGTAGCCTATCCATCCGAAACGCAGCGACCATGTAGGCTCGCGGTATTCGGTGGCCGAGATGTCGTACCTTTTGCCATCCTCGGCAAATCCCATCGAGAGGAACGAGCCGCCCGCCAGCGAGAAGCCGTAGGGGTAGCCCGGCTGGTACGAGTATCCGACCATCTTCAACCATTCGTGGCTGAGGTTCAGAATGTTCGACTGTGCGCTGCCTACCATCGTGGCGGCCAGCATGACAACGAGAATAATGTTTTTTTTCATGTGTTATTATTTTTTGTTGGTGATTTTAGAATCGGGAGAACGGGTGCTTGCGCCACCACATGATGAGCAGGAACCCGATGAGCATGCCGCCCAGGTGGGCGAAGTGGGCCACGCCGTCGTAGGAATAGAAGATGCCCTGCAGCAGCTCGATGACAATCATGCCCGTCACGAACCACTTGGTCTTGATAGGCATCAGGAAGTAGAGGTAGATGTATTCGTTTGGGAAGGTCATGCCGAAGGCAAGCAGCAGGCCGTACACCGCCGCCGAGGCACCCACGGTGATGTGCAGCCCCGGCAGGAGCATGTAGAGCAGTCCGGCCCCTATGCCGCAGGCCAGGTAGTAGGTCAGGAACCTTTTCGTCCCCCAGAAGTTCTCCATGGCTGCTCCGAACATCCACAGGTTGAACATATTGAAGAATATATGACTCAGGTTGGCATGCATGAACATGTAGCTCAGCGGTTGCCACACTTGGAAATTGCCCGACTGCAGGCTGAACAGGGCCAGGATGTTGCCCAGATAGATGCCCTGCCTCTGCAGCACATAGTCGGCGCCAAAGACCAGGACGTTGATGATGAGCAGGTGTTTCACTGCCGGAGGCAGCAGGCTGAAGCCTTGGGGTTGGTATTGTGCCATGGTGTCTATTTTAGTATTTCTTCGGGTTTGACAACGGTGATGATTCTTTTGCCGCTGGGCGAGGTCTCGGGCATGGGGCAGGAGAACAGGTCGGCCACCAGCTGCTGCATCTCCTCCTGGCCGAGCACGGTGCCGGCCTTGACGGCCATCTGGCGTGCCAGCGAGGCGCAGAGGGTTTGCGTGCGGTTGCTGTATTTCTGCAGGGTGGAGCTCTTGTAGTCGGTCAGTATGCTGTCGAAACTCCTCTGCAGCTCGCTCTCCTTCATGTCGGCGGGTGTGGCCGTGACCACAAAGGTGCATTGCCCGACGGGGTCGATGGCGAAGCCGTATTCCCGCAGGTCGGGCAGCAGCTCGCCGAAGAGCTCCGCGTCGGCTGCCGAGAACTGGCAGTTCACCGGGAAGAGCAGAGCCTGCGACGTCGGCGCCAGGCTGGCCTGCTGCGTGAGGCGTTCGTACAGCACGCGCTCGTGCGCACGCTGCTGGTCGATGATGGCCAGGCCCGACGACAGCGAGGTGACTATGTAGCGCCCCTGCACCTGCAGGCAGCTGTTGGCGGGGAGCGACGGCGTCGGGGCGGGGGCGAGCGGTATCGAAAGCACATTCGCATCGTCGCCCAAGGGGAGGGTGTCCGACATCGCATCCTTTTCGCTCCTCTTCGTTCCCTTGTCATTCCCTTTCGCCCCTGCAAACGGGTTGTAGTCGGGGTTGTAGCTGATTCGCGGCGCCGGAGGCACATAGCCTTTCGGCGCGGGCGGTATGTTGAACTCCTCCGGCGTGTCGAATTCCAGCTCCGTGGCCAGGGTGAACTGCCCCAGGGCTTTCTTCACCGCCGACCGCAGGATGGCGAACATGGCGTGCTCGTCGACGAATTTCACCTCGGTCTTCGTCGGATGGATGTTGATGTCGATGCGGGCGGGGTCCACCTGCAGGCCTATGAAGTAGCTGGGGTAGGAGTGGTCCGGCAGCAGGTCGCTGTAGGCCTTCTCCACCGCCGCGCTCAACGCCGGATGCTTGATGAAACGGCCGTTGACGAAGAGGTACTGCTCGCCGCGCGTCTTGCGGGCATAGTCCGGTTTGCCGACGAAGCCTTTGATTTTCACTATGTCGGTCTCTTCCTCCACGTTGAAGAATCGCTCCTTGTAGTGGTTGCCGTACAGGCCGGCGATGCGCTGCAGCATGCTGCCCGCCTGAAGGTCGTAGAGCAGGCGGCCGTTGCTGGTCAGGCTGAAGCCCAGGTCGTAGTGTATCAGCGTCACGCGGCGGAACACCTCCTCGATGTGGCTCAGCTCCACGCTGTCCTTCTTCAGGAAGTTCCTTCGCGCCGGCACGTTGAAGAAGAGGTTCTTCACCGCCAGCGACGTCCCCGGCGCACAGGCCATGGGCTGCTGGCCGACAATCTGCGACCCCTCGATCACCACCTGCGTGCCCAACTCGCTGTCGTGCATGCGCGTGCGGAGTTCCACCTGCGCAATGGCCGCTATCGAGGCCAGGGCCTCGCCCCGGAACCCCATGGTATGGATGGCGAAGAGGTCGTCGGCACGGTGTATCTTGCTCGTGGCGTGGCGCTCGAAGCACAGGCGTGCGTCGCTGTCGCTCATGCCGCAGCCGTTGTCCACCACCTGTATGAGGGTCCGCCCGGCATCCTTCACCACCAGGTCAATCTGGGTGGCGCCGGCGTCCATGGCGTTCTCCAGCAGCTCCTTGACGGCGCTGGCGGGGCGGTCCACCACCTCGCCGGCCGCTATCTGGTTGGCCACGCTGTCGGGCAGTATGTTGATGATATCCATTCGTTCTGTGTTATCTTTTCTCTCCCTTTCACTCCCTTTCACTCCTTTTCACTCCTTTTCTCGTAGTCGTCCAGGAACCCCATCAGATTCTTCACGGGGATGGTCTTGTTCATGATGATGTCGCGCCGCTGGTTGAGGATGATCATCGTCGGGGCGCCATGCACGTTGTAGGCCTCCTGGTAGTCGATATTGACGTTCGGCCCGCCGACGTTCACCCAGCGGAAGTCGTGCTCCTTCACATACCGTTTCCACTTCGGCACGTCGCTCTCGTAGCCCACGGCGTAGACCTCGAAGCGCTTCTCGCCCTTGGCCACCATGTCGTCGTAGAGCTTCTTCAGCTCCTCGCTCTGCTCCTGGCAGTGGTGGCAGTCGGGGTCCCAGAACCACAGCACGACGTAGGGGGTGGGGAAGCGGTGGCTGCTGATCCAGTCGTCGGGATTCGTGCTCTGGTTCGTGTCGGCCATCCACAGCTCCTGGCCGTGGGCGCCGATGAGGCTCTGCTTGATGCGGTTGTAGTTGTAGCGCATATTGGTCAGCGTCCCCGGCAGGGCCCAGGGGCAGCGCCCTTTGAGGTAGTACTCGCTCGCCAGGTGGCACCACACGGCGTCCCACCCGATGTTGCGCGTCGAGCGGTAGTAGCGCGGCTCGATGTGGTCGAACACATAGCGCAGCATCGCCGTGTCGTCGCCGATGCGCGCCGCCAGGCGGTCGATCTCCTTGATGATGGTGTCGCTGTCGGCATGGTAGAGCTGGCCGAAGAAGAAGTAGTTCAGCTTCTTGAAGAGGTCGGGGCTGTACTTCAGGTACTGGAACCTCGCCTTGCCGCTCTTCATGCGCCAGTCCGCGCTTTGGTCGTCGAAGTAGCGGTCCCAGTAGTGCGTGCGGAAGTAGTAGGGCTTGTCCTTCACCGTGTCCGGCACGTGGGCGTCGTCGAAGAAGTTCACCAGGTCGAAGAACAGCTGCGGCTTCTTGGGGTGGCGCGCCTCGTTGTCGTAGGCCTTCATCTCGTCCAGCAGTGCCTGCTCCTCTTTCTCGGCCTGCTCCTTGGTGACGGCGTTTTTCTTGCGCAGGTCTATCGCCTCGCGGCGTTTCTTGGCCTCGCTCCAGGTGGCCATGTAGCCGAACATCTGGCTGTTGGCCTCGCTGCCCTTCACCTTCACCGTCGTCGGCGTCAGCTTCTCGTCAGCCGTGATGCTGAACAGGCGGCTGTCGTCGATGGCGAAGTCGCCGATGGCCTTCTCGCCGTCCTGGTGCACCAGGGCGTAGATGCCGCGCTCCCACGTGCGCTTGCCTTTGAAGACGAAGCTGCCGTCCTTGCCCACACGCGCCGAGTCCATCAGCTGCAGCTGGTCGCGGTAGTGGCGGGCGATGTACAGCATGCTGTCTTTCAGCCCTTCCAGATTGAAAGTAATCTTGTACGTCTGCGCTCCGGCTCCCATGGCGGCACCGAGCATCAGCGCGAATATCAACGTGCGTTTCATTCCTTTTAATTTAGAATTTTAATACATAAAAACGCCCAATCCTCCATTTTATTGTATCCCCCGTAAAAAATTATTGTATCCCCCGCAAAAATGTTGAAAACTTTTTTCCCGCCGCCCCGTTCCGCCCCACGCAACCCCCACGCAACCCCACGCCCGCACCCCTCTGTAGAGACGCGGCGTGCCGCGTCTCCTTGACAACGCTGCTAACTGGGAGACGCGGCATGCCGCGTCTCTACAGAACGGAATCAATACTCAACACTCATCACTCAACACTCAACACTCATCACTCAACACTCATCACTCAACACTCATCACTCATCACTCCCCCGAAGGGGGTCAAATTCGGCCCTTCTCATATAGTTCCTATATACTTCTCATATACTTCTTATATCACCTATATAAGAAGTATATGAGAAGTATATGAGAACGATATAAGAACGATATAAGAAATGCCGAATTATGTACCTCTTCGGGGGGTATCAGATATCAGTTAAGAGTTAGGAGTTAAGAGTTATGAGTGGTGTTTGTGGAGACGCGGCATGCTGCGTCTCCACAGTGGGGGTGGGGCTACAAGGCCAGCGAGGCGGTGAGGACGATGGTGACGTTGTCGCGCGATTCGGGCAGGTGGTAGTAGGCGTCCTCGGGCGTCAGGCGGTAGGCCACGGCGAGGCCCCAGTCCACCTGGCCCCAGCGCATGATGCCGTCGATGCCGGCACCCACTTCGGCGATGCCTTTGTCGGGGCTGGCGTTGGGGAATTCCTCCATTTCGCCCCAGGCGGCGTCCAGCAGGACGAAGGGGCGCGGGGCGAGGCCCACCTGCAGCAGCTGGCTCTTGTAGGTGAAGAGGGGACGGCTGAAGCCGAAGCGCAGGCAGGTGAGGACGAAGCGGTTGGCGAAGAATTCGTCCACCCGTGCGGTGAGCAGCGAGCGCTCGAAGAGGATGGCGCTGCCGCTGGTGCCGCCGAGGTTGAAGAGGCGGCTGAAGGGGGCGCCGTTGGAGGTGAGGCCGCCTTGGGCGTAGACCTGGAAGTTGAGCATGCGGCCCACGGGGAACACATGGTCGTACTGCAGCAGCAGGCGGAGGAAGTAGCCGGTGTCCACCCACCACTCGCCGGTGGTGTAGCCCGCCGTCAGTTCGCCGCGCAGGCCGAGGTCGTGCTCGAAGAAGAGGCGCGCTTCGGCGAAGCGGGCGTGCTCCAGGGCGTCCCAGTCGGCGTCGGTCTGGGGGTAGTAGATGTTGGCCAGGTCGTGGAGTTTGTGCTCGTCGCTGAGGCGCAGCTCGAGGCCCAGGGTTTCGTGGCCACGGGTGCGCGTGCTGTAGCCTGCCGTGAGGCGGCGCGTGTCGCTGAAGAGGCGGTTCATGAACGAGCCCGAAGCGTTGAAATTGATGAGGTTGTAGGTGTTCATGGTGCGCGTGGCCTCGGGGGTGAGGTCGTGGAAGTAGGCGGCGTAGACCTTGCCCTGGCGCCGGAGGTCGGTCCAGAAGTAGGCGTCGGCGCCCCATTTGAAGCGCTGGTCGGCGTAGCCGTAGCCGAAGTAGGCGCCCACGGAGAGGCGGTCGAAGAAGCCTGCGGGCTTGGGCATCATGTCGATGTCCCCGGCCACGTAGCCGTAGCGCAGGCCGAAACCCCAGCGCGACTTCTCGTATTGGTTGTAGTTGTAGACGCGGTCGAGGTCCAGATACAGCGGTATTCCGACGGAACGGTGCAGCGGCACCAGCTGCGCCTGCAGGGTGCTGGGCGTTGAAAGAAGGAAGACGAGAACGAAGGTTGCTGCGCGGAGCATTCGCCCCATTCGCCAACCGTTCGCCGCATGGCGGAGGGTGTATTTGTTTTTGTGCAGAGTTCGTTTCATTTGCATAATTCGCCGTTTCATAAAAAGCGTGATTCGGGGTGCAAAATTACGCTTTTTTTTCCATAGTTAAAGTTTTTTTTGTATATTTGCAAATCATTATTTGTTCATAAAATTAAATAACAATCAAATATGCAGAGAGATACACAAATCTTCGACCTCATCCAGAAAGAGCGTGAGCGTCAGACCAAAGGCATCGAGCTGATTGCCTCCGAGAACTTTGTCAGCGACCAGGTGATGGAAGCCATGGGCTCCGTCATGACCAACAAATACGCCGAAGGCTATCCCGGCAAGCGCTACTACGGCGGTTGCCAGATTGTGGACCAGAGCGAGACCATCGCCATCGAGCGCGCCAAAAAGCTCTACGGTGCCTGCTGGGCCAACGTGCAGCCCCACAGCGGCGCACAGGCCAACATGGCCGTGTTCCTGGCCTGCCTCAACAGCGGCGACACCTTCATGGGCATGGACCTCAACCACGGCGGCCACCTTTCGCACGGCAGTCCCGTCAACTTCAGCGGCATCAACTACCATGTGGTTGGCTACCAGGTGAAGGAAGAGACCGGCATCGTCGACTACGACGACATGGAGAAGAAGGCCCTCGAGCACCGTCCGAAACTCATCATCGGCGGCGGCAGCGCCTACAGCCGTGACTGGGATTGGGCGCGCATGCGCGAGATCGCCGACAAGATCGGCGCCATCCTCATGGGCGACATCAGCCACCCCTCTGGCCTCATCGCCAAGGGCTACCTGAACAATGCCTTGAAATATTGCCACATCGTCACCACCACCACCCACAAGACCCTCCGCGGACCCCGCGGCGGTATGATTCTCATGGGTCAGGACTTCGACAATCCTTGGGGCAAGACCACGCCGAAGGGTGAGATCAAGAAGATGAGCGCCCTGCTCGACAGCGCCGTGTTCCCCGGCACCCAGGGCGGTCCTCTGGAGCACGTCATCGCCGCCAAGGCCGTGGCCCTCGGCGAGGCCCTCACCGACAGCTACGACCAGTACATCCAGCAGGTGATGAAGAACGCCAAGGTCATGTCCGAGGCCTTCATGGCCAAGGGTTACAAGGTCATCAGCGGCGGTACCGACAACCACCTGATGCTCATTGACCTGCGTCCGAAGTTCCCCGAGCTGACCGGTAAGGAAGCCGAGAACGCCCTCGTGGCCGCCGACATCACCATCAACAAGAACATGGTGCCCTTCGACAGCCGCAGCGCCTTCAAGACCAGCGGTCTGCGCGTCGGAACGCCCGCCATCACCACCCGTGGCCTGAAGGAAGCCGACATGCCCGTCATCGTCGACATGATCGACCAGGTGCTCTGCGCCCCGACCGACGAGGCCGTCCGCGCCAAGATTGCCGGCCAGGCCAACGAGATGATGCAGAACCGTCCGCTCTTCGCCTGGTAGTATCCCGGTCGGAAGCGACAAAAAACAATAATGCCGGCAGGATGCCGGCGCTCCACGATAACCGCCGAGGGTGCAAGCCCCCGGCGGTTTGTTTTCATTTTTCCATGTTGGGGGAAAAAAAATTGGAGCGCCGGCATCCTGCCGGCATCATTTCGGAGAATCCAACCATCACAACGGAGGTTCTTGCCGGGCGGATTGGCATAAGCACCCGTGCGGTGGAGAAGCACCTCGCCAACCTAAAAGCCCAAGTCCTCTTGTCGCGTATCGGCCCCGACCAGGGCGGCCACTGGGAGGTGGCGGGGGGGTATGCGGTTTTGGTGAAAGTATAAAAAAAAGAGCGTATCTCTGGAAATTCCAAAGATACGCTCGAAATAGTATTATAGGCGGTTCTATTTTATCACAACAACCTTTTGTGATGGCAGAGACCCTACCTTGACAAGATAGACACCCGAAGAGGGGACGTCAAAGTGCTCTTTGCGACCTCCATCTACCTTGCGACCATATATGTCGTAAATGCATATTTCGTCATTCAGTTTTGTATCGACAACAATCTGCCCACCGATGGAATACACTCTTATTCCACTTATGTCAATGTCCTCGATACCTTCTGTTGATGCAAAGTATGCTGTATAGGTGGCATCGCCCGTCACGGTGATTGTACGTGGATTGTCGGTGTTGTTGTCCTGCCAATGGTCGAAACGATAGCCATTACTGGGTATGGCGGTTAAAGTACACTCTCCGCCTGAATAGAATGAACCACCTCCTACAACGCTACCCATTGTTTCATCAGCGCTGTACGCTGAAATAACATAGGTGCTGCCCTCCTCTTCAAAAATGGCTGTTAGAGAAGTGTCTTGCAAAACAGCAAAAGAGTATGGATTGTGGGTGTCTCCATTGTTCCAACGGACAAAGCGATAGCCGCTATAGGCAATGGCTGTTACCGTTGCTGGGGCTCCATATACAAAGTTGCCCCCACCTTCTACACTTCCGAATGCAATACTGTTACTTTCCACATTTACGTAATGTGTATCAATGGCAAATATTGCAGTCAATGTATCATTTTTCGTTATAATGAACTGACGTGGATTATCGGTGTTGCCGTCATTCCATTTTACAAAATGGTAATGGGCAACTGCTGTCGCCTCAATTGTGGCCGTATCAAGATAGTCAAAAATCCCGCCACCAACTTCAGCTCCATGAGTTACGTCATTGCTCAGCAGGGTCAGCGTATATTTATTTTTCTCATAAAATGCAGTAAACGATGTGTCTTGTGTTAATGTAATAGAACGGGGATTATCAGTGTCACCGTCGTTCCATACGACAAAGTGGTATCCATAGTTTGCTGTTGCATTGATAGTTTGTACGGAAAGATAGTTGTAGTTTCCACCACCACTAATTGTTCCATGAATTGTATCATCTATGGCAACAGTGATGTTATATTGGTTATAATCGAAAGAAGCCACAAAGAGGCTATCTCGTGTTACCTCGACACTGCGAGGATTAGTGGTGATGCCATCGTTCCAACTTGAAAAATGATAGCCATAGTTAGGAGAGGCAGTTAGTGTTATGTTGTCGAGAAAAACCACGGTAGCGCCTCCTGACACGACCCCCTTGATCGTGTCTGTAGATACAGCATTAATCGTATATGTGTTTTTCGCAAATATTGCAGTAAACGCAGTGTCCTGTGTTAAGGTGATTGTACGCGGATTACTGGTGTTGCCATCGCTCCAAGCTACAAAGTGATAACCATAGTTTGGTATGGCAGAGATCATCCTCTCGGAGTAAAAGTTGTAAGAACCACCTCCTGAGACAGATCCGTGAATAGTGGTGTCTGCACAGAGAGTTATTGTATATTGATTGTAACTGAAATAGGCTAAAAGTGAAATGTTTTGTGTTGCTATAAACTGTCTGGGATTCTCGGTGTTCCCGTCGCTCCACATTAGGAAATGATAGCCATAATTGGGCTGGGCAGTAAGTATAAGGGTGTCCAAATACTCTACAGTGTCATTCCCTGTTACGGTCCCTCTTTCAGTATTTGTAGTTTGTCCTATAATATGGTAACTGTTTTTGGCAAAAAAAGCTGTTAATACTGTATCTTGTGATAATGTTATGGTGCGTGGGTTTGTAGTATTGCCATCGTTCCAATGAATAAAATGATACCCATAATGTGCAATTGCCGAAACTACCCTTTCTGACAAATAGTTGTACACTCCACTTCCTGCAGTGGTACCGTGAATTGCAGAATCTACCTCAAGTGAAATGGAATATTGATTGTAATCAAAAAAAGCGATGTACGAAGTATCTTTTGTGACTATAAATTGGCGAGGGTTACTGGTATTTCCATCATTCCATTGAACAAAATGAAATCCATAATTAGGCAGCGCAGTGAGTGATGCAGATTCAAGATATTCTACTATGCTATCAGCAACGACGATACCCATAGATTCGTTTGATACAGATGTTGTGATACTGTAATTGTTTTTTGCAAAAAAAGCGACGAAAGATGTGTCTTGTGTCATGGCAACAGTACGTGGATTGTTTGTATCCCCATCGTTCCACATTGCAAAATGATATCCATAGTTTGGATTTGCCTTTATTACTGCACTAGAGTCACATCGTACATCCTGCAAAAGTTCATCCTTTATAATACACGCTTCACCCCACCATTGATTATCAGAGGCTACGCTAATTGACAAGTTGACAGAACGAACATTATAAGTGTGACTTGTGCCAAAAGTCGCAAAATACGAGTTAAAAGACCCACATGGAATGTCAATCAGCAAATTGCCATTCGTTTCATAGAAAAGGTTTGCCCCAACCGAAGGAGCCACATCCGACTTGAAAACCAGCGTATCGAGACTTCTGCAGTTCCAGAACATCAGTCCGCCGAGGCTCGAAACGGACTGCCCGAAGACGACCTTCCGTAAGCTATAGCACTGCGAAAAGGCACCATAACCAACCGAGGCAACAGCATCAGGAATGACCACCGAGACCAGGGAGGTGTCGTTCTCAAACAACCCCTGCTCGATTATCGTCAACGAATCCGGCAACGTAATCGACACAATGTTGAAGCTGCCGGCAAAAGCACCGCGCCCAATGGAAGTCACAGAGTTGGGAATCACCAAGGACGTCAAGCTGTCGCATGCAACGAAAGCCCGCATGACGATTGTTCTTACCGTATTGGGTATCTGCACGGTCCGCATGGTGGCATACTCGAAGGCCTCGTGGCCGATCGACGTAACCGGATACACAACGCCGTTGTAAACAACGCTGTCCGGAATGATCAAGTCGCCGTTCAAAGAACTGCCATAATTAGGGTAGTTGTAATTGCACTTGGCAACTTCGGCTTCGCCGTTTACAATGCTGTAATACAACGTGTGGCCCGAAGGGGTGACAGCCGAAAAATCATAGGCCGAAGCCATGCAAGGCAATGCCAGCAATATGATTGTAAGTAATATGTTTTTTTTCATTTTTCCTTTTTTTCTATTATTCTACTAATGCCACGTAGCATTATATCCAATTCTATATGTGAAAGTTTTTCAAGATGGTAGTAATTGACGAAGGAATCCATAACACTATGGAATAAGGCATATTTCTTTAATTCCATTTCGTGCAATTCCATATTCCAGAATCGATCATATTTGTTTAGTTCAATAATAGTATGTATGGAATTACCAGTACATCCATAAAACGCCGATGGGTTGCTATGATGACAAAACATGACGGCAAAGACAAATTGATTGCCGCTATTTCCTCGTACTATCTCATCGGGAAGTGATAAATCTCCGCCCAATAGCCTACCTTCTAAATTATCGATTGACATCAAATACTCTGCTGAGAGTAATCGCTTCTTAATCGCAGCACGTTGATTGTATGTTCTATAAATAAGATTACACTGTTTTGATAGAATCTCTTTGGTAAGTGTTTTGTTGACGAATGCACTAGACAATTCTTTATAGGAAGCATAATCTGTTTTCGTGGCTATCCACTCTCTTTTGAAAAGCAGAGCTTCTTCTACCGATGGAATGAACTCTTTAATTGTTTTGGCATGTTCCATACTTTTAAGTGTTGATAATTGCCTACTCTATAAAGCAGTTTTCGGCTTCCCTGCTGTCTTTTCTTGTGAGCCGGAAGCCGATGTTTGAATAAAGGGAATAAAGAAAGGCGCAAATCCTTTCGTTTGTTTGATTCCACTTATTCTTAACGTGGGTGGTCTGGAATTACCTTGAAACAAATAAGTGGGGAAAGAATCCACGCCAAAGCGTGTGAAACTATCCGCAATCTTATTTCCGTTTCTGTGTAAAAGTTTTCCAGACCGTTTACGTTAAGGAAACAAGAGCGTCAGCTCAATATTAAAATACTATATTTTTTTTCTGTTTTCTACATGTCTTTATTGGTTTTAAAACTCGGTGCAAAAATACGATTATTATTTTATACGGCAAAATTTATTTTGGGACGTCATGGTTTGGGGAATCATTTTTCTGCCCGTTGGGGCAATATTCTGACGTATGTTGCGTTATTGTGGGCAAAAAAAGTATAACGACAACAATGACAATACAAACAACGGCTGGTGCAGCAAGAACTTCAACGGCGGATTGCCCGAATGTTTCCCCAAGGCAAACTGCGTGTTGCAGTTTGCATGTTGTCCGTGTTGTCTCTGTTGTCGTAAAATTAAAAAGATGAATTGATGATGAAGAAACTGTTTTTGTTTTTCGCCCTGATGGCGGGTATGGTATATGGTGCGCAGGCGCAGGTGAAGGTGTACGACGAGGAGGTCGACGCAATGGCGCAGATACGCGAGGCTGTGGACCAGGCGCGGGAGTCGGGCCGCTACGTGATGTGTCAGGTGGGCGGCAACTGGTGCCCGTGGTGCCTGCGGTTTGCTGAGTTCGCCACGAAGGACAGCGTCATTGCCCCGCTGATGGAGGAGAACTATGTCTACATTCACGTTAACTACTCGAAGAAGAACAAGAACCTGGAGGCAATGAAGTTTCTCGGCAATCCGGGCCGTTTCGGCTACCCGGCGTTCGTGGTGCTCAACGAGGAGGGGGTGCCCATCCACATCCAGGAGAGCGAGAGCCTCGAGGAAGGCAAGGGCTACAGCCGCCAGCGGGTGGAGAAGTTCCTCCGCCTGTGGAATCGGAAGGCTGTGGAGTCGGAGGTGAAATGAATCTGTGTGTGGCGCAAGCGCCACACAACAAAACAAATCCCACTTGCATATTGGACTTTAAACTTTGATCATTAAACCTTAAACGTTAAACCTTAGACTTTAATATGAATATTCTGGTTACCGGGGGAGCGGGATTCATCGGCTCCCATACGTTGATAGAGCTTTACAAGGCGGGCCACACGGCTGTGGTGGTGGACAACCTGAGCAATTCGAATCCCGAGTCGCTGCGGAGGGTGGAGGAGATTATTGGTGCCGGCGAGACGCCGGCGGTCCATATTCCGTTCTACGAGGTGGATATCCGCGACCGAGAGGGTCTGGAGAGGGTGTTCGCCGAGCATAAAATGGATGCCTGCATCCACTTTGCTGGATTGAAGGCTGTGGGCGAGAGCGTGGAGAAGCCGTGGGAATACTACGAGAACAACATCGGCGGCACGCTGACGCTGGTGGATGTGATGCGCAAGCACGGCTGCAAGAACATTATCTTCAGCTCCTCGGCTACCATCTACGGCGACCCCGCGGAGATCCCCATCACGGAGAATTGCCCCAAGGGGCAGTGCACCAACCCCTACGGCTGGACCAAAAGCATGCTGGAGCAGGTGCTGATGGACATACAGAAGGCCGACCCGGAGTGGAATGTGGTGCTGCTGCGCTACTTCAACCCCGTCGGTGCGCATCCCAGCGGCCGGATAGGGGAGAATCCCAATGGCGTTCCGAATAACCTGATGCCTTACATCACCCAGGTGGCTGTTGGCAAGAGGAAGGAGCTGGGCGTCTTCGGCAACGACTACCCGACGCCCGACGGCACCGGCGTGCGCGATTATATCCACGTGGTGGATCTGGCGGGAGCCCATGTCTGCGCCCTGCAGGCCATTGCCCGCCGTTGCGGCATAGGCATATATAATATTGGTACGGGTCACGGCTACTCGGTGCTGGACATGGTGAAGGCTTTCGTGAGGGTGAACGGTGTCGATGTGCCCTACAGCATCAAGCCCCGCCGTGCTGGCGACATCGCCACCTGCTACTGCAATCCCGCAAAGGCCAAAGCCGAGCTGGGCTGGGAAGCCAAGTACGGCATCGACGACATGGTCCGCGACAGCTGGAACTGGCAGCGCCAGAACCCGGAGGGGTATTTATAAATTTGCCGGCGAGACGCCGGCGCTCCATCATATCGACTGACACATGGACTGCCATTTTGGCAGTCCTTTTTTGTTTGGTACATTTTATGCTATCGGAGGGGTGTAAACAGATTGAAAAAATAATAAAAACCAAATAAACTATGACATTGGACAAGTTCACAATCAAAGCGCAGGAAGCCGTACAGAAGGCCCAGGAGATTGCCCTTGGAGGGCAGCACCCCGCCATCGAGACGGCCCACCTGCTGAAGGGGCTCCTCTCGGAGGACGAGAACGTGACCCCTTACCTCCTGAAGAAGATGGAGGTCAACATCCCCCGCCTGACGCAGCAGGTGGATGACATCCTCAACACGCTACCGCACGTCAGCGGCGGCCAGGTCTACCTCAGCAACGACGCCAACCAGGCCCTCGTCAGCGCCCAGCAACGCGCCACCAAGATGAACGACGAGTTCGTCAGCGTCGAGCACCTGCTGCTCGGCCTGCTGGCCGGACGCGACCGCGTCAGCCAGTTGCTGAAGGACGCCGGCGTCAGCGAGAAGGCCCTGCAAGCCGCCATCGCCGACCTGCGCAAGGGCACCAAGGTGACCAGCCAGAACCAGGAGCAGACGATGAACGCCCTGAACAAGTACGCCAAAAACCTCAACCAGCTCGCCCAGGCCGGCAAGCTCGACCCGGTGATTGGTAGGGACGAGGAAATCCGCCGTGTGCTGCAGATTCTGAGTCGCAGGACCAAGAACAACCCCATCCTCATCGGCGAACCCGGCGTCGGTAAGACCGCCATTGCCGAGGGATTGGCACAGCGTATCGTCAGCGGCGATGTCGCCGAAAACCTGCGGAGCAAAACCATCTACAGCCTCGACATGGGCGCCCTGATTGCCGGCGCAAAGTACAAAGGCGAATTCGAAGAGCGACTGAAGAGCGTCATCCGCGAAATCAACGAGGCCGACGGCGAAATCATCCTCTTCATCGACGAAATCCACACCCTCGTCGGCGCCGGCGGCGGCGAAGGCGCCATGGACGCCGCCAACATCCTCAAGCCCGCGCTGGCCCGCGGCGAACTGCGCGCCATCGGCGCCACCACCCTCGCCGAGTACCAGAAATACTTCGAGAAGGACAAGGCCCTCGAGCGCCGATTCCAGAGCGTGCTCATCGACGAACCCTCGGTGCCCGACACCATCTCCATCCTTCGTGGCCTGAAGGAGCGCTACGAGGTGCACCACCGCGTGCGTATCAAAGACGAGGCCATCATCGCCGCCGCCGAACTCTCGCACCGCTACATCAGCGACCGTTTCCTGCCCGACAAGGCTATCGACCTCATCGACGAGGCCGCCGCCAAGCTGAGGCTCGAGATCGACTCGGTGCCCGAAGAGCTGGACGAGATTGAGCGCCGCATACGCCAGCTGGAAATTGAGCGCGAAGCCATCAAGCGCGAAAACGACCAGGACAAGATTGCCCAGATCGACAAGGAGCTGGGCTCCCTCCGCGAACAGCGCGACCAGATGAAAGCCCGCTGGCAGAACGAGAAGCAGATCGTCGAAGCCATCCAGGCCGAAGTCAAAAACATCGAATCCTACAAGTTCGAGGCCGAACAGGCCGAGCGGCAGGGCGACTACGGCAAGGTGGCCGAACTGCGCTACGGCCGCATCAAGGAGGCCGAGAAGAAGGTGCAGGACCTGAAACTGCAACTCAAGCAGATGCAGGCCGACAACGCCATGATCAACGAGGAAGTGGACTCCGAGCAGATAGCCGAGGTGGTCAGCAAGTGGACCGGCATCCCTGTGACCCGCATGCTGCAGAGCGAGCGCGAGCGCCTGTTGCACCTCGAGGACGAGCTGCACAAGCGCGTGGTGGGTCAGGACGAAGCCATCAGCGTCATCGCCAACGCCGTCCGCCGCTCGCGTGCTGGCCTGAGCGACGGCAAGCGCCCAATCGGCAGCTTCATCTTCCTTGGCACCACCGGCGTCGGCAAAACCGAACTGGCCAAGGCCCTGGCCGAGGTGCTGTTCGACGACGAGAACATGATGGTCCGTATCGACATGAGCGAGTACCAGGAGCGCCACAGCGTCAGTCGACTCATCGGAGCGCCCCCAGGGTATGTGGGCTACGACGAGAGCGGCCAGCTCACCGAGGCCGTCAGGAGAAAACCCTACTCGATTGTCCTCTTCGACGAGATCGAGAAGGCCCACCCCGATGTGTTCAACATCCTGCTGCAGGTGCTCGAAGACGGTAGACTTACGGACAACAAAGGCCGCACCTGCGACTTCAAGAACACCATCATCATCATGACCTCGAACATGGGCAGCGACATCATCCGCGAACGCATGGAACACGGCGCCGCTGGCCAGTACGAAATGGAGGAGACCAAGAAAGCCGTGATGGAGCTGCTGAAGGAGCGCATTCGTCCCGAATTCCTCAACCGTATCGACGAAATCATCATGTTCCAGCCCCTGACGCAGAGTCAGATACGCGACATCGTACGCATCCAGATGCGCGGAGTGGCCAAGATGCTGGAGCAGAACGAGATCACCATCTCCGTCACCGACGAAGCTGTCAACCGCCTCGCCGAAGTGGGCTACGACCCCGCCATGGGCGCACGTCCCGTCAAACGTGTCATCCAGCGCGAGATCCTCAACGAAATGAGCCGTCAGCTCCTCGAAGGCAAAATCCACTCCAACGAGACCATCATCATCGACGTCATCGACGACCACTTCGTCTTCTACAACCCCAACGACAAAACTCCCCCCAAACCCTGACTGCCTGAATGACAAATGAAAAGAGGTGCACACCCGCTGTGCACCTCTTTTTTTTCTTTATAAATGAAAAAAAATGTGTATCTTTGCATTTTAAAATAGATAGTATCACTCGAAATGGATAATTTTGTAGTATCGGCAAGAAAATATCGCCCCACGACTTTCGCCAGCGTCGTCGGGCAGGAGCATATCACCCGGACGCTGAAGAACGCCATCGCCACAGGGCAGCTGCCGCAGGCTTTCCTTTTCTGCGGTCCCCGAGGCGTGGGCAAAACGACCTGTGCGCGTATCCTGGCCAAAACCATCAACTGCGAACACCGCACCGCCGACGGCGAAGCCTGCAACGAGTGCGACAGCTGTCGCTCCTTCAACGAGGGCGCCTCGATGAGCATCTTCGAGCTCGACGCGGCGTCGAATAATTCGGTGGACAATATGCGCGACCTCGTGAAGCAGGTCTACATCCCCCCGCAAACCGGCAAATACAAGGTCTACATTATCGACGAGGTCCACATGCTCAGCCAGGCGGCCTTCAACGCTTTCCTGAAAACCCTCGAGGAGCCTCCCGCTTACGCCAAGTTCATCCTCGCCACCACCGAGAAACACAAGATCATCCCCACCATCCTCAGCCGTTGTCAGGTGTTCGATTTCAAGCGCATCGAGAGCACCGACATTGTGGGCCACCTGAAGTACGTGGCCGACAACGAAGGTGTGAAGTACGAAGAAGGAGCGCTGGAGGTGGTGGCCCGCAAGGCCGAAGGCGGTCTGCGCGACGCCCTCTCCATCTTCGACCAGCTGGTCAACTTCACCCAGGGAAACCTCACCTACAGTGGCGTGCTGGAAAACTTGAACGTGCTGGATTCCGACTACTATTTCCGCCTGGTCGATTTCCTCCGCTCCGCCAACCTCAGCGGTGCCCTGCTGCTCTACCAGGAGGTCATCGGCAAGGGCTTCGGCGGACAGCATTTCCTCACCGGCCTCTGCGAGCACCTGCGCAACCTCATGGTCAGCCTCGACCCGCAGACCCTACAGCTCATCGACGGCGGCGACACCACCCGCCAACGCTTTGGCCAGCAGGCCCAGCAATGCGGTCTGCCCATGCTGCTCTCATGGCTTACCACCGCCTCCGACTACGAGTTCCGTTTCCGCGAGGCCAACAACAAAAATCTCTTCGTGGAGGTGTGCCTGATGAAGCTCGCCTCCGTCACCATGCCTCAAACATAGATTGCTAGAGGCCGCGAGGCAGGCACGGAGAAACTTCCCGTTCCGCAGCATTCCGAACCCAAGGATGCTGCGGCGGAACATCCTGTCGCCCAGCAGCCGCCAGCCCCTGCCGTCCAGCAACCCGTCCCCTCCGGCGCCCCGCATCCCACTCCGCGCTCGCCGATCTTCTCCTCCATCTCCATCAAGTCCGCTGCAAAGGCGGAGCCGGTGGAGCACATCTCCATCGAGGTGAAGCCCCTGACGGTGGAGACACTGGCGCAATACTGGAGGGAGGCGGCGGAGAAGCTGGGATTGGAGGAACTGATGGGGGAGGGCGTCCCGCGGCTCGGGGAGCAGGGAGGCTGCTTCGAGGTCGACGCGCAGACGGTCTCCTTCGCCGACGAATTCAAACCCCACAAGATTGATGTGATGGAGTTTTTCAGGAGCCGTACGGGTATGAAGACGCTGGACTGCAAGGTAAATCCCCGTTTTGTCGAGAAGACGGAGGTTATCTATACGCCCGACGACAAGTATGCGGCGATGGTGGCGGCGAATCCGGAGATGGAGGAGCTGCACAAGCTTTTCCCGCTGTTGGATTACTAAAAAGTGATGAGTGTTTAGTGTAAATTTAAAAAAACGGTTTATGTATTTTTACAAATTTGACGGTGCGGGCAATGATTTTGTAGTGGTGGACAATCGAGAGGTTGGCCGCACGTTCGGCGTGGAGGAGGTGGCCCGGATATGCCACCGTCGGTACGGTGTGGGGGCTGACGGTTTTATGACGCTGGATCGTGCTGGAGAGGAATATGATTTCGAGATGGTGTATTACAATAGTGATGGCAGGGTCGGGTCGATGTGTGGCAACGGGGGCCGGTGTATTGCCGCGTTTGCTTTTTTGCTGGGATTGGGGGAGCGGTTGCGTTTCCTCGGATGCGACGGTCCACACTGGGCCGAGGTGGAGGAGTGGGATGCAGAGAGGCGCAGGGGGATTGTGGAGCTGGGCATGAGGGATGTGGCAGAGGGCGGGATTTCCCGTTGTCTTGACGGATGGTTTGTGGATACGGGTTCGCCGCATTATGTCCAGTATGTTGACGATTTGGAGTGCTTTGATGTTGTTGGCGAAGGGCGCCGTATCCGCAATATGAGGGAGGTGTTTCCCCAAGGTACGAATGTGGATTTCGTTGAGGAGTTGGCCGACGGCCGCCTGTCGGTGCGTACGTATGAGAGGGGTGTTGAGGACGAGACGTGGGCGTGCGGTACGGGTGTGACGGCATGTGCACTGGTCAGCGGGAAGAACGATCTGGTGACCCGAGGGGGTAATTTCCACGTTGGTTTTGTGAAGAACGGTACGGGTTACGGGGATGTGCGGCTCACGGGACCCGTATCATTAAATTTTACAGGAGAATGGACCTTTTCAGCGCAGTAGACACTGCCCCAGTCCAAAAGAGGATGGACGAGCTGGCCGAACGTATTGACCAGTTGAACTATGAGTATTATATGAACGACCGGTCGCTGGTGAGCGATGAGGAGTTCGATGGGATGTTGAGGGAGCTTCAGGATTTGGAGCGGCAATATCCAGAGTTGGCGTCGCCTTTGTCGCCGACGAAGAGGGTAGGAGGGGAGGTGAACAAGAGTTTCCGCCAGGTGGAGCACCGTTTTCCGATGCTTTCGTTGGGGAATACGTATTCGATAGAAGAGATAGAGGAGTTTGAAGAACGGACCAGGCGATTGCTCGATGGAGAAACGTTCAGCTACACCTGCGAGCTGAAGTACGACGGCGTTGCCATCGGGCTGACTTATAGGCATGGACGCTTGGTCCAGGCCGTCACCCGTGGAAACGGTGCCGTCGGCGACGATATCACCCTCAACGCCAAGACCATTCCAACCATACCGCTCCGCTTGCGCGGCGATTTCCCCGACGATTTCGAAGTTCGAGGCGAGGTGGTCTATCCTTTCGAGGCATTCGATGTTATGAACAGGCAGCGCGAGGCTGATGGAGACGAGCCTTTTGCGAATCCCCGCAATGCCGCCAGCGGCAGCTTGAAGCTGCAGGATTCCGCCGAGTGTGCCAAGCGCAAGCTTATGTTCTGTATGTATTTCATGATGGGGCCAGACGACAGGCTCCTTCCCGACACGCATTTCGGCCGACTCCAGTGGGCACGCCAAATGGGGTTCAAGGTGCAACCCTACATACAGGAGTGTCGCGATATCAACGAGATCAAGTCTTTCATCGACCATTGGGACCGAGCCCGCTGGAGTCTTCCTTTTGGTATTGACGGCATTGTTATCAAAGTCAATCAGACAGGTCTCTGGGACCGCCTTGGCCTCACCGCCAAGTCGCCCCGCTGGGCTATAGCCTACAAGTTCAAGGCCGAACGTGTCAGCACACCCCTTCAGAGTATTTCCTATCAGGTGGGCCGCACGGGCAAGGTGACCCCTGTTGCCAATCTCCAGCCGGTCTGGCTTGGAGGCACCACTGTACGCCGTGCCACCCTTGTCAATGCCGATTTCATCCAGAAGATGGACATCCATATCGGGGACCACCTCTTTATCGAAAAGGGAGGCGAGATTATTCCCAAGGTTGTCGGCGTCGACAACGAGAAGCGACTCCCGGGCTCCATGCCGGTGGCCTATGTCCAATACTGTCCCGAGTGTGGTACTCCCTTGGTCCGTGCCGAAGGTGAGGCGGGGCACTATTGCCCGAATTCGGACGGGTGTCGCCCTCAGATTCTTGGCCGTCTCGAACATTTTGTAAGCCGTAAGGCTATGGATATAGAGTCCCTTGGTCCAGAGCGTCTGGACTTGTTCTATTCCGCCGGGCTCATTCGCAATATTGCAGATATATACGACCTTCGTCGGGAACAGATTCTGGGTTTGGGTGCCGACCAGTCAGCATCCATTCAAGACAAGTCTGCCGACAATCTTCTTGCCGCCATTGAGGCATCCAAGCAGGTCCCATTCGAGCGTGTCCTATTCTCATTGGGTATTCGTTATGTGGGTGAGGTCGGTGCAAAAAAGATTGCCCGATACTTTGGCAACATCGATTCCCTTATGGCTGCTACCGAAGAGGAACTGGCACAAGTGGAAGATGTAGGTGAGGTGACGGCGAAATCGGTTTACGAATGGTTTTCCAATGCAGACCATCGAGCCATCGTGGAGAGGTTGCGGACTGCCGGATTGCAGATGAGTGGGCATTGGGAGGTCGAAAGCGGTCCGCTCGACGGACTGGTCTTTGTTGTCAGTGGTGTTTTCAATCGTTTTTCCCGCAGTGAAATAAAGGAAGACATTGAGAAACATGGCGGCAAGGTGTCGGGTTCAATCAGCGGTAAAACGTCATACCTGCTGGCAGGAGAGAAAATGGGACCAGAGAAACGTAAAAAGGCGGAGAGTTTGGGTGTGCCGATTCTTTCGGAGGAGGATTATATTGCTATGATAGAAAAATGAAAAGATTGCTGGCCATATTGCTTGTCTTGACTCCGGTTTTTGCACTAAAGGCCCAGAAAACCACCTTGTTCAGCTGGGACGTTTCGCTCAACACAGGCTATATGATGCCCAATAATACCAGCTATAGCGACAACAGTTCGCTGACGCTTGGGTTGGACATTACCCTCTGGAGTCGCGGCATCGACTCGTCCTATTGGCGTGTGCATCGCAATTTCCCCTTCTTCGGAATCAAGGCTTCGTTCTCCGCAATTCCCAATTCACCAGCCGGCGACCGATTTGGTATCACAGGCCTTCTTCAGCAGCCTTTTGAGAAAAGCTCTCAATGGGCCTGGAGTCTTGGCTTGGGTCTGTCGGCCTATACTCGCCCACGCAGCATTACCGGAGATACAAACAATATCTTTATTGGATCTCTTGTCAACTGTCTCATCGACATCGGTCTTACTTTCCGTCCTGCAAAACAACTCTACTTGTCTGCGCATGTTCTTCACACAAGTAACGGCATGCTTATGTGGCCCAATATGGGACTTAACTATATCCAACTGGACCTAGGCTATTCTTTTGGCAATCGTATCCCCGAGGAGCCCTATCCTGAAACTGGTTCTGCTGCCTTGCCCAGGAATGAGTTCGGGCTGGCATTCTCGCCGGGGTGGGTAATGTCTCGTGACAGGGATTTTGATGGCTATTATTTCTGTTACGACCTCTCGCTTTATCTTCAGCACTATACCAGCCCCACTTTCGCCTTCGGTGGCGCTGTCGACCTGTGGTACAACACATGCGATACACGCCACCTCGACCGCGAAGAAGGGGTCTATCAGTTACCGTTGTATATCAGTGCAATGGCCATGATGGAGTTTTTCTGGGGACCGCTCAGCATTAAGGCTGGTGCTGGTCCGGTCTTGCTGTGTTCGCCTCAGGTGACCACTCCTTTCTACGAACGTGCGGGTGCCTACTATAATTTCGGCAAGAACTATGTGGGTGTTGCGGTTAATGCCCATGGTGGACGGGTGGAATTCATCGAGTGGACCTATGGCCGCAGGTTTGGTATCGATTAATCTTCCGATTGGTGAAGAAGATCCTCGATAAGGGCCGCCTTCCAGGGTGTGGACATGTCGAAAATTTCGTTGATTGGTCGGCTTAGCATGTTGACCAGGAGATGAGTGTTGTCTTGATGTTCCATGTGCTCCAGTTCGTTGGCCACTTGCCCCCAGTCGTGTTGCGAATAGAGCAGGGGAACAAAGTTGTTGAGGTCAAAATTCTTCACCACCATATTGTCGATGCCCTCGGTTTCGATTCGTGAGTGGGCGCGTGCCAGTTTGATTTCACCCACTTCTTGCAATACCTGCTGGTATTTTTCGTATAGCACATACTCGTTCAAGAGAAATGCCACCACGGCATTGCTAAGGCTGTCCCACATCTTGCGGGGAAGAGGCCTTGCTACAAAGCGGCCAATCATAAAACTACCGGCCGTAAGCCCCGAAATGCCCCTCTGGCGGCAAAGCATATAGGCCCGTTGGAAAAGGTCGATCTTGTGGCGTCTTTCTAGCATGTCAAACAGGCGGCTTTGGTCGTTGTGGTCTCCCATACGGCTTTCCAGCACCTGGCGTACATATTCTTCGTGGTGGTTGTCATACCACGAGTTCACTATCTCACTGGCGATTTTGGGTTTGTTCTGCAGGTTGCAGCGTATCAGCCTGGCCAGCTTGCCCAGATCGGTAATGTACGATGCCTCTTGCGAGGTGACAATCCGCTGGTATTGGCCATAGGCCACCTTCATCCTTTCGAAAAAGATGCGTTCGTCATCCCCCAGCTCTACGTCGGCTCCCTCATAGTATTTAGTGAAGCGTGCGGGCTTGAAGGCTGCCTGGCCTTTGAAGAGGCTTTGCCGCTTCGAGCTGACGGTGAGCATCTCTCCTTCGTTGATGGTTATACCATCTTGGTTGACAATACTGTTCCCTACAATATTGATACCGTAGGAGTGCAGGTCCATGAAGGCGGGAATGCCATAGCCGCGGCAGGCGGTGACGACGTGTATGGCGGCAGGCATCATGCTGAGGATGGCATCGACCTCGTTGAGGGTGATGGTGTCCTCCGGCACGAAGTGCTCCTGGCACAGGCACACGTTTTCGCCCTTGCTTTTGAATTCCTTGGCTTTGGCCACAGAGAAGCAGAGGCGGGCCGAGATGGCCGTGCGTGGCAGGACGCTGAGACCGTGGGAGAAAAACTGCAGCGTGGACAGCGAGCGGTCGTCAATCGAGGCCGAGATTATTTGTCTCAGGTGGTATGGCTTGATGAGGTCCATCACATGGTTGTCGCCGATGAGGCCGTCGTTGCGCATGTCGATGGCCGAGATGAGGGCGGCTCGTCCGGTCATCTCCGAGGCGTTGAGTTGCAGCACCGAGAAGAGACTCAGTTTGTGGGGCCTCGTCTCGACGGCAAACTCTATGGTGACGGGTGTCTTGTATCGGTACTCAAGTTTCTTCAGCAGTGGGTCGAAATGGTACACGGCCGGAAACGTGAGCATGATTTCGTTTCGGTTGGAGTAGGCGAGGTCTTCGGTGGTGACGTCGCCGGTCATGATTTCCTCGCCGAAGATATTCCTGTAGCTCTCAATCTGTTTGCCCTCGCCGGTGCGCGAGTGGCGGCTGTAGAGCACGCCGGGGTAGCTCTCGTCGTTGCCGATGGTCCACACCATGCGCTGCAGAATGAGGCTCGGGAAGGCCTGTTTGCCTTGCATGAAGGTGAGGATGAGGTCGGAGTTGTCGATGTAGAACTTCCTGACATACTGCGTCAGCTGCTGCACCTGGTATTCGGCATCGGTCAGCAGGCGCTGGCCGTCGGTGGTGGCAGCGATGCGGCTTTCCAGGGTTTCGATGCGTTTCTCCTGGTCCTGGGGGGAGAGCTGGATGTCCGAATTCTGGTAGCGGTGCTCAATGCCCAGCATCTCGCAGATGGTGTGCAGGGTGCTGAGGTAGACTCGGTTGGCCATCGGCAGCTCAAACTTGGAGGTCAGAGCCTCGTAGGCTGTGCGGGTGACACCGATATTGAGCAGTGTGGGCATGAGGCCGGGGATGTACTGCGGCATGGCGCAGCGGATGGCGAAGACGAGAGGGTTGCGCTTGTCGCCCAGGCGGCAGCGGGTCATGATTTCCAGGTTGCGTACAGCGGTCCCCAGGTGCTCGTTGAGCAGTTCGGGGTTCTGGAACGAGCGCGAGGTGAGGATGCAGAAGTCGGGTACGGGGTAGCTGTTGCGCGTGAGGTCGAGTAGCATGCGGCCCTTGTAGCTGATTTCCTCGTCGGTGAATTCGCCGGCAGTCAGCGTGGTGATGAGGTATTCGCTGTTGGTCAGGGGGTGCTCCCTGACGTATTGGATGCAGTCGTCGCGGAAGTGCTTGCGGGTGGCGCTCAGTTCCGCCCGTTCCTCGTCGGTCAGGCTGTTTGCCTTTTCCCCAAGGAGCAGTTCCAGGAAGTGGATTTGTTTGTCGTCGCGTAGTCGGAGCAGCCTGTTCATGTCGTACCACCGTGGGGGAAACTCGCGGTATTGCCCCTCGGGGTCGCCTTCCAACTGGTAGCGCACGGTGCCGGGCTTGTTGCCTTCAAGTTGGTTGGTGGGGTCTTCGCTGTCGTGGTCGAAAATCTCGTGGCCCTCGCGGGCGTAGAGATTCACCATGTAAAAGTTTGGGTAGCTGGCGCGGATACGTAGTTGGCGGACTTTCATGGCTGCTGCAGGTGGTGGTGATTGAACGTTTGGCGTTGTGGCTACTGGGCGATTAGTTGCCCAGCACAGCTTCGAGCTGTTCCTTGGGCGTGAGGCCGACATTGGGAATGGTCTTGCGGGTGTCGGCTGCCAGCATATGGTCGGGGTATTTCTCCACAAACTCGGTGTAGGCCTCTCGCGCAAGGTCGTACTGCTGGTTCAGCTCGTAGGCCCATCCTTTCATGAACTGGCACATGGCTATGTCTTCATATCCGGGGTATAGCTCCATGATGCTGTCCAGGGTGGAGATGGCGACCTCGAAGTTGCCGGTGTTGATGCCGATTTCGGCCGAGCGGAACATGTAGATGGGGGCCAGGCTGTCGTCGGGATAGTTGTTGGCAAAGAGGTTGTAGAGGGCTATCATGCTGTCGGCCTTCTGGAAGTCCATGCTGATGGAGGCGTTCATGAGGTTCTGCTCCATCGTCTCGATGGAGTCCACCAGCACGTCGCGATCGGGAACTTCGTTTTTACTGCCGCAGGAGACCATGAGTCCCATCCCTATGATGGCAAGGACAATCTTTTTCATAAAATCCGTTTTTTTTAATGTCATTGAATCAAATTGAACCTATTTCTTTTTCATCTTGTAGCGCGTCTGTATCTTGCCGGCGGCGATGTCGTTGAGGCGGCGCTTGAGCATGGTGCGGCGCAGGCTGCTGAGGCGGTCGGTGAAGACCTTGCCGTCGAGGTGGTCGATTTCGTGCTGCGCTATACGGGCAAAGAGACCATTGATCTCCTCGGTGTGCTCCTGCCAGTCCTCGTCCCACCAGTGCAGGACGATGGTGTCGGGACGAAGCACGTCCTCGTGTATGTCGGGCACGCTGAGGCACCCCTCGTTGAAGTACTTCTTTTCACCCTTGAATTCCAGTATCTCGGGGTTGATGAGGGTGTGCACGTCGGTGGGTTCGCCGTAGGTGTCGGTCTTCTCGTCGTAGGGGCGCACACCGATGGTGACAAGGCGGATGGAGAGGTCCACCTGCGGAGCCGCAAGGCCTACGCCGTCGGCGTTGTACATCGTTTCGAACATGTTGGCGATAAGCTCCTTCAGGTTGGGGTAGTCCTGCGGAACGGGCTTTGCCACCTTGCGCAGGGTCGGGTGGCCGTATCCAATAATAGGTAGAATCATTATCTTTGGTTGTTTATTGTGTTCATATAGGTTTGCAGAATCAACGTGGCCGAAATCTCGTCCACCAAGGCTTTGTCCCTGCGCTGTTTCTTGCGCAGGCCACTGTCGATCATCGTCTGGAAGGCCATCTTCGACGTGAAGCGTTCGTCCACACGGGCAATCTCCTTGCCGGGGAATGCCTCCTGGAGCTGGCGGACAAAGGGCTCGATGTATTCCATCGACTCCGACGGGCTGTTGTCCATCCGCTTGGCCAGGCCCACCACGAAGCAGTCCACCTCCTCGCGCGCGCAATAGTCCTTAATATACTGCAGCAGGGTAGGGGTGGCCACCGTCGTCAGGCCTGTGGCAATAATGCGCTCAGGGTCTGTCACCGCCAGCCCCGTGCGCTTCACTCCGTAGTCTATGGCCATTAGTCTGCCCATTTCTGTCCGTCTTGTTAACATCCGTAAATTAAAAATTGAAAGTTGAAATGGCATTGGGGTTCTGTTCCCATTTCAATTTTCAATTTTCAACTTTCAATTCCATTTTGTGGCCCCTCTCGGGTTCGAACCAAGGACCCGCTGATTATGAGTCAGCTGCTCTAACCAACTGAGCTAAGGGGCCATTTGCGACTTTAAAACGCGGCCTGCACTACACTTCCCTCTCCTCGAAATCGGGTGCAAAATTACTACTTTTTTTCGACATGGTAAAATTTTTTTTCACTATTCAACTTTTTATTCTTATCTTTGCCGTGAAAGAAAAAAGTTAATTAATAACCTAAAAAATTAAATATCATGAATATAGATTGGCAAAACCTCCCCTTCGGATACGTCAAAACCGACTACAATGTCCGCTGCTGGTATCGCAACGGCAAATGGGGTGAAATCGAAGTCTCCAGCTCCGAACACATCGAAATGCACATGGCTGCCTCCAGCCTCCACTACGGCCAGGAAGCCTTCGAAGGCCTCAAAGCCTACCGCTGCAAGGATGGCAAGATTCGCATCTTCCGTCCCGAAGCCAACGCCGAGCGTCTGCAGAGCACCTGCCGCGGCATCATGATGCCCGAGCTCAGCACCGAGAAATTCGTCGAGATGTGCAAGAAGGTCGTCAAGCTGAACGAGGCCTACATTCCTCCCTACGGCACCGGCGCCTCCCTCTACCTCCGTCCCCTCCTGATCGGTACCGGCATCACCGTGGGTGTCAAACCCGCCGACGAGTACCTCTTCCTCATCTTCGTCACCCCCGTCGGACCTTACTTCAAGGGCGGTTTCAAGGCCAACCCCTACGTCATCACCCGCAAGTACGACCGTTCCGCCCCCCTCGGCACCGGCGTCTACAAGGTCGGTGGCAACTACGCCGCTTCCCTCAAGGCCCACACCGAGGCCTGCCACGGCGGCCAGTACGCCTGCGAGTTCTATCTGGATGCCAAGGAGAAGAAATATGTCGACGAGGCCGGCGCTGCCAACTTCTTCGGCATCAAGGACGGTGTCTATGTGACCCCCAAGAGCACCTCCATCCTGCCCTCCATCACCAACAAGAGCCTCATGCAGCTCGCCGAGGACATGGGCATGAAAGTCGAGCGTCGTCCCATCGAAGTTGAGGAACTCAAGGACTTCCAGGAGGCCGGCGCCTGCGGCACCGCCGCTGTCATCAGCCCTATCGAGCGCCTCGACGACCCCGAGACCGGCCACAGCTACGTCTTCGGCAAAGAGCCCGGCCCCGTCAGCACCAAGCTCTACCACGCCCTCCGCGCCATCCAGCTCGGCGAGGCCGAGGATGTCCACGGCTGGAACACCGTCATGGATTAATCCATCCGTCATCCAATACTCAAAAGCCACTCCTCCAAGAGTGGCTTTTTCTTATATAAGGTTAATGTCAAGGTAATGTCAAGGCAATGTCAACCCCATGTCAAAGCAATCTTGTCTCCGGCGATGCTATGTCATTTTTGCGTCAGCAGAAATGTACAAGATTTACAAGATTTCTGCCCGCAGGGCTAGGAGGCAAAAAAAAGAACCCGGGAGGAAACTCCCGGGCATTTTGTCTTTCGCTTGAAACGTGTTTTAGGCACCGATTTTGGCGGTGTAGGCAGCGGCGTCCATTAGGGCGTCGATGTCGGCCATGTTTTCGGGTTTGATCTTGATGATCCAGCCATTGCCGTAGGGGTCGGCGTTGATGGCGGAGGCATCCTCGAGGGCGGTGTTGAATTCGACCACTTCGCCTTTGACGGGCATGAGGAGGTCGGCCACGGTCTTCACGGCCTCGACGGAGCCGAAGGGCTCGCCAGCCTCGACGGTGTCGCCTTCGC